>JAABUK010001576.1_pt1 | contig 42917 bp, 24 predicted proteins | sample 5559141 | NCBI WGS metagenome assembly JAABUK01 (sample SAMN10711869, study PRJNA513367) | rock metagenome | isolation source: Antarctica rocks | place: Antarctica: Victoria Land, Pudding Butte nord | collected 2016-01-03 | reverse complement strand
TGACGCCGGATGAGCAGAAGTTCGTGGACGCGGTCGCCGGGGACTTGCAGAGCGTGCCCAAAGGCCGCTCGATTGTCATCGCAGGCTCGCACCAGCCGCCCGAGGTTCATCTGGTGGCGCACGCCATCAATGCGGCCCTGGGCAACCTGAACGTCACGGTGATGGGGCACGAGCCCATCGAAGAGCAGCCGGTTGACCAGACGGCTTCGATCCAGGATCTGGCCACGGCGCTGGGCCAGAACAAGGTCAAGATGCTGCTGATGCTGGGCGGCAACCCGGCCTTCAACGCCCCGGCTGACCTCAACTTCGGCGACACGCTCAAGCGCCAGGTGATGGACACCAAGAGCCCGCTGGTCGCCATTCACCTGTCGGATCACGACGACGAGACCTCGGCGGTTTCGACCTGGCACCTGCCGATGTGCCACTTCCTCGAAGCGTGGGGCGATGTGCGTGGGCACGACGGCACGGTTTCGATCCAGCAGCCCCTGATCCAGCCTCTGTATCCCGACTGCCGCAGCGCGCAGGAAGTACTTGCTGCCTTCGAGCAGAACCCGAGCCGCTCCAACCTGGAGATCGTGCAGCAGTTCTGGCAGGGCAAGAAGCCCAACGGCAACGCCGTAAGCGCCGGTTCAGGCGCCGCCGCGAGCGCCAGCAACCTGGGCGCCTTCGACAAGGACTGGATCGGCTGGGTTCACGACGGTGTGATTCCCGGAACTGCGGCCAAAGCGCGCGCCCTGGCCTTCAAGGGCACCGTGCCCCAGGCCGGCGGCGAGGTGCAGGGCACCGAGATTTTGTTCCGGCCCGACCCCACCATTTGGGACGGGCGCTACGCCAACAACTCCTGGCTGCAGGAGCTGCCCAAGCCGCTGCTCAAGACGGTGTGGGACAACGCGGCCATCATGTCCTTCGCCACCGCGCAGGCCTGGGGCGTCTCGGACGACGACCTGGTCAACGTGCGCGCCAACGGCCAGATGATCCCGCTGCCCGTGGTTATTTTGCCCGGCCACGCCGATGACTCGGTGACTTTGCACATGGGCTACGGGCGCACGCGCGGCGGCGAGGTCGCGGCAGGCGCGGGCTCGGATGTTTTCCCGCTGCGCACTTCGGCTGCGATGTCGTTTGTGCAGGGCAAGGTCGAGGCGGCGGGCGGCTCGTATCGCGTGGCGCGCACCGCCCACCACAACCTGATCGACCCCGAGACCAAGACCGTGGACGGCGTGCACCAGCGCCCGTTGATCCAAGTCGCGACCTTCGAGCAGTTCAAGAAGAACCCTCGCTACGTCGCGGAAGAGACGCAGATGTCGCTGCCGGTCATCGGCCTGGTCGAGCAGGGCATGATCGACAGCGAGAAGGAGCCCGCCGAAACCGGCGAGCACGAAGGGCCGGGCCAGCAGCACACAGCGGGCGAAGGCGAGCGCAACCCTAACAAGAAGCAGAAGGGATTTCCGAACCTGTACACCGACAGCCGCGACACGGTGCTGGACGACAACCAGATTTCGTATGCCTGGGGCATGAGCGTGGACACCAGTACTTGCATCGGCTGCAACGCCTGCGTCATCGCCTGCCAGAGCGAGAACAACTCGGCTGTGACGGGCAAGCAGCAGGTCTTGGTGGGGCGCGAGATGCACTGGATTCGCATCGACACCTATTTTCACGGTGACGTGGCCAACCCCGAGGTGTATTTCGCTCCTGTGATGTGTATGCACTGCGAGAAAGCGCCGTGCGAACCCGTGTGTCCGGTGGAGGCCACTCAGCACTCGCCCGAGGGCATCAACGAGATGATCTACAACCGCTGCATCGGCACGCGGTATTGCTCGAACAACTGCCCTTACAAGGTGCGGCGCTTCAACTTCCTGCAGTATTCGGATCAGGACACGCCACAGATTCAGTTGATGCACAACCCAGATGTGACTGTGCGCTCGCGCGGCGTGATGGAAAAGTGCAGTTACTGCATCCAGCGCGTGAATGAGGGCCGCATCCAGGCCGAGAAGGAAGATCGCTTGCTGCGCGATGGTGAGGTCGTGACGGCCTGCCAGCAGGCCTGCCCGACCAACGCGATTATCTTCGGCGACATCCGCAACCAGAAGTCGCTGGTTTCGAGCCTGAAGCGCGAGCCGCACAACTACGGGATGCTGACCGAGCTGAACACCTACCCGCGCACGACTTACTTGGGCAAGGTGCACAACCCCAACCCGGCTCTGCGCAACGCGAAGAACGAAGAGGACACCGAGGAACTCAAGCCCGCCGACCACCCCAGGCAGCCCGAGGGCAAGTCGGAGCCGGGCGGCAAGAACCTGCCTCAGTAGAGCTTCAGCAGAGCCCGAGCCGAGCCGGGGCAAGCGGAGGCAAGTACTTGAGCGAAGTACTTGGAGCGGCAAAACGTTGATTAGCGGAACGTTGATTAGAAGAAGGCACACGCGAAGGACACCCGCATGGCAGTTCAGCAGATAAACAGGGGCAACCAGTTCCGCGACGACAAGGGGCTCGACGACCGCGACGCCGAGCGGCGCCCGGCCCCGGCGCCTCCTCTGGTGGCGCCGGACGAGACGTTCTCGATCATCGGGCCGGGCCACACGCTGGAAAGCGTGACGGCTAAGATCGCCAACGTCGTGCTCAAGGATCGCATTCGCATTGGCTGGCTCGCGTTCCTGGGCGTGTCGGTTTTCTTCCTGGCGATGATGGTGGTGGCTCTGCTGGGCATCATCGTGATGGGCATCGGGCTGTGGGGCAGCAACATCCCGGTGGCCTGGGCCTGGGGCATCATCAACTTCGTGTGGTGGATCGGTATCGGCCACGCCGGAACGCTCATCTCCGCCATCTTGCTGCTGCTGCACCAGAACTGGCGCACCTCGATCAACCGCTTCGCCGAGGCGATGACGATCTTCGCGGTTATCTGCGCGGCGATCTACCCCGCGATGCACATCGGGCGGCACCAGGTCTTCTACTGGCTGATCCCGCTGCCCAACTCGATGGGTCTGTATCCTCAGTTCCGCTCGCCGCTGGAGTGGGACTACTTCGCGGTTTCGACCTATGCCATGGTCTCGATCCTGTTCTGGTATGTGGGCCTGATTCCCGATCTGGCCACGCTGCGCGACCGCGCCCAGAGCCGCTTCGGGAAGTTCATGTACGGCTCTTTCGCGCTGGGCTGGCGCGGGAGCGCCAAGCACTGGCACCGCTACATGGCCTTGTACGTGATCCTGGCCGGCATCTCGACGCCGCTGGTGCTCTCTGTGCACTCGACGATCTCGTTTGACTTCGCGGTTGGCATCATTCCGGGCTGGCATACGACGATCTTCCCGCCGTACTTCGTGGCCGGGGCCCTGGTCGGCGGCTTCGCCATGGTGCTGATCCTGGCGATTCCGCTGCGAGCCGTCTACGGCTTGAAGGACCTCATCACGATGAGGCACCTGGAGAACTGCGCTAAGGTGATGCTCTTGTCGGTGCTGGTCGTGCTGTATGGCTACGCGCTGGAGATTTTCACGGCCTGGTACAGTGCGAACACGTACGAGCAATATATGCAGTTCGTGTCGCGCCTAACCTTGTTCGGGCCAAAGGCCGGGCCGTATGCGTGGTCTTATTACGTGCTCTGGTTCTGCAACGGCCTGGTGCCGCAGCTGCTGTGGTTCCGTAAAATCCGCACCAACGTCCTCTGGCTCTTCGCCATCTCGATCGTGCTCTCGATCGGGATGTGGTTCGAGCGCTTCGTCATCATCGTGGTGTCGCTGACGCGCGACTTCCTGCCGTCCTCGTGGGGCTACTACTCGCCCACGATCTGGGACGTGATGCTGTACGCCGGAACGTTTGGCCTCTTCTTCACCTTGTTCCTCTTGTTCGTGCGCTTCCTGCCCGCCATCGCCATCGCCGAGGTGCGCGAGATCGTGCACCACGAGCAGCACCAGGCCCACGCCGGGCACGGCACGAACGGCTCGGATCATCACAGCGGGCACAGCGCGGGCGACGACTCTTCGAGCGGAGGCCAGCCCTCAGGCTTGTCCGGCGACAGGCGCACGCCTGAAATTGGTGCCGCAGGAGCGACAGCGTAATGGCAAGTACTTCCAACCCTTCCGAGTTCCAGGGGCAGCAGGGGCAGCAGCCCGAGGCCGCGCGCTTCGAAGCCGAGACGGTTCGTCCCGAGGCTGGGGCGCCTGAAGCACCCAGCCCGCACGGCGAGCCTGGGCTCACCTCGGATGTGTACACGGTGGGCGAGACCTTCGACCCCATCACGCACAACCCGTGCGACCTGCACGGCATCATGGTTGAGTTCGAGGACTCGGAGGCTCTGCTCGAAGCGGTACGGGCGGTGCGCCAGGCCGGGTACCGCAAGATGGACTGCTACTCGCCGATTCCTGTCGAGGGCTTGACCGAAGAGATGGGCTGGCGCGACAAGAAGGTGCCCGCCCTGATGTTCTGCGGCGGCCTGACCGGGTTCTCGCTGGCGTGGCTGCTGGAGTTCTCGGGCATGGCGTGGTTCTACCCGGTCAACATCGGTGGCAAGCCGTTGAACTCGTGGCCTCAGTTCGTGGTGATATCTTTCGAGATGACGGTTTTGTTCACGGCTCTGGCCGGCGTGGCTGCGATGATCGTGCTGAATGGGCTGCCTTCGCCTTACCACCCGGTGTTCAACGTGCCGGGCTTCGAGGCGGCTTCGAGCGACCGCTTCTTCCTGTGCCTGGAAGAGGGCGACGCGATGTGGAACAGGCGCGAGACGCTGCAGCTGGCGCGCACGCTGGGCGGCCTGCGCGTGAGCGAAGTTCAGCGATAGAGCAAGCGAGGGCAGCGCGGACGCTGCGTGCACGATGAGAAAACTTCTGCAAGTACTTGCCCTGGGCCTGGTGGCCGTGCCGCTGGCCGGCGGGCTGGCGGGCTGCAACCGCAAGGGCGAGTTTTCGCCCGTCGATATGTGGAACCGCTCGCAGCTCAAGACCTACGAGCCGGTCGATTTCTTCGCGGACCACACCGGCTACCGGCCCATCGTGCCCGGCACCGTGGCGCGCGGCCAGATGTTCAAGGCCGACGACGCCGTGTATCGCGGCATCGGGCCCGATGGCCGCTTCGTCTCCGCGCTGCCGCCTTCGATTCTGAGCGACTACGCCAAGGGCAACCCGAGGATGCTGCTGGCGCGCGGGCAGGAACGCTTCAACATCTACTGCGTGATGTGCCACGGCGCGGCGGGCCACGGCGACGGCATGGTGGTCAGGCGCGGCTTCGTGCCGCCGCCCGACTACCGCATCAAGCGCCTGCGCGAGGCTCCCATCGGCCACTTCTTCGACGTGATGACCAACGGCTACGGCGCCATGTACTCGTATGCCTCGCGCGTGCCGGTGCAGGACCGCTGGGCGATCGCGGCCTACGTGCGGCGCTTGCAGGAGGTGCAGCCGGACGTGGTGCCCGACATCCGCTACAACCCCAACAGCTCGGATGGGCGCTCCCGTGATGCCAAGCCGCCAACCTACGGCTCGAACGGAATGCTGAACGCCGCGCCGCGCACCACCTCCAACACCATCGGCACCGCAGCCAACCCCGGCTCAAGCTCGCAGGTGAGCCAGGGCGCGCAGTCGCCCCAGCCCAAGAACCCGATGCAGGCCCTGCCTCAGCCGGGCCCCATGGCCACTCCGGGACTGCAGGAACGGTAAAATCGAAGGCCCCGCGAGCCGCCTGCAAGTACTTACAAGCCCTTGCAGGCGGCCCGCCCAGGCCAGGCGTGAACGAGAACCCTTTATGGAAGCGACTAAGAAGCTGATCTCCCCAACGGTGCACGGCGCCATCGACTACTCTTCGGTTGGCCTGCTGCTGCTCGCGCCCAGGCTGCTCGGGCTCAGGGGGCGGGCGCGCACGCTGTCCTACTTTTTCGGGGCGGCTTACCTGCTCGTCTCGGCCCTGACCGACTACAAGCTGGCTCTCAAGCGCCTGATTCCGTTCCGCGCGCATGGCCTGATCGAAATCTCCAGCGCGCCGCTGCTGGTGGCGCTGCCGCTGCTGCTCGGGGCGTGGAAGCAGCCCCAGGCGCGCAACTTCTTCCTGGCGCTGGCCGGGGCAGTCACGGCGGTCTATGCGCTGACAGACTGGGACGCGGACACGGACGAGTAAAAGAGCCGCTGCAAGTACTTGTGCTTGCAGGGCGCGAAGTGAACCCCATGAACTCGATTGACTTGATCCGGCCTCAGTTAGACCGCCTGCAGCGCATGGCCCCGTTCATCGGCGTGGTCGGGCTGCTGATGACCGTGGCGGGCTTCTTCCTGCAAGGCCCCAGGACGTTCCTGGTCTCGTACCTGGTGTCGTATCTGCTGATCTTCGGCATCACGCTCGGCTCGCTGGCGTGGCTGCTGGTGCACCACGTCGCGGGCAGCGGCGCCTTCTTCCTGGTGCGCCGCCTGCTCGAAGCCGGGGCCAAGAACCTGCCCTTGATGACCTTGTTCTTCCTGCCGATCCTGCTGGGCGTACTGCTGCCTTCGCTGCACTTCTACCCCTGGGCCGACCCCGCGCTGGTGCTGGCGGACAAGACGCTGTCGGCCAAGGCGGCTTACCTCAACGTCCCGTTCTGGCTGGGGCGCACGGTCTTCTACTTCGCGGCCTGGAACGGCATCCTGTTCACGGTGCTCAAGTGGAGCCGCCAGCAGGAAAAAGGCGACGCCTGGGCCACGCACCGGCTCGCGATGTGGGGCTCGTTCTTCCTGGTGGTTTACGTGCTGACGATGACGTTCGCGGCCTTCGACTGGGTGATGTCGCTGACGCCGCACTGGTTCTCCTCGATGTTCGGCGCCATCTTCATCGTCGGGCAGGGGCTGAGCACCTTGTGCCTGATGCACCTGATGATCACGCACCTGACCAAGCACACCAACCTGACCGACTGGGTGCCGCAGCGATACTTCCGCGACCTGGGCAACCTGACGCTCGCCTTCACGCTGCTGTGGGCCTACACCAACTTCTCGCAGTACGTGATCATCTGGTCCGGCAACATCGGCGAGGAAGCCGAGTGGTACATCCCGCGCATCCAGACCAACTGGGTCTTCCTGGGCGGCTTCATCATCGCCTTCCACTTCGCGGTGCCGTTCCTGAGCCTGCTGTCGTCCTCGCTCAAGGTGCGCATCCAGAACCTGGCCAAGCTGGCCGTGCTGATCCTCTTCCTGCGCTGGCTGGACCTGAACTACTTCATCACGGCCACCTTCGCGCCCAAGCTGTTCGGCAACAACCTGATGGGCAACGGGGTCGACGGCCCTCAGCTGGGCTCAGTGAACTGGCTGACGATGCTGGGCGCTCCGCTGGGCCTGGCGGGAATGTGGCTTTCGATGTGGGTGCGCCACCTGAAGACCGCGCCCGACCTGCTCTCGACCACGGACCCGCGCTTCGTGGGCCAGTTTGAAGTGCCGCCCGCGCCGGACGCCCGTCCCGCCGTGGCCGCTCACGGAGGTGCTGTCACACATGGCTGACATGGTTCCCCAGGGCACGCAGGAAAACGGCGTGCCCCACGGTCACGAAAGCGCCGACGCCAATATGCGCACGGTCGTGACGGCTGTGATCGTGCTGCTGACCTCGGTTGCGGTCACGATGCTGGCGATGGCCGGGATGTTCTCGTACTTGAACAACCGCGAGAAGGCCAAGGACGACATGGTGCCCGACACCTTCGCGATGCGCCAGCTGCCGCCCGGCCCGCCCCTGCTGCCTTCGCCTAAGCAAGACGAGCTGCCCTGGGCCGCCTACCAGAACGAGCGGCGCGCGCAGGAAGCCGAGGCCGCCAAATACGGCATCATCAACCGGCAAACCGGCGCTTACCAGGTGCCCGGCCCTCAGCTTTCGCCCAAGCAGGTCAGTGATGAAACCGAGGCCTACTTCAAGTCGAAGGCGCAGTGGGAGCAGCGTGGCAACCGCTACACGGCCCAGTCGAGTGGCGGCCTCTCGACCGATGAGCAGGACGCGCAAAGCCGCTTCGGCACCACGGGCACTTCGGCGCCCCCGGCTGAGCGGCCCGGCGACACCCGCGAGCTGGGGCCGCAGCAGATCAAGCAGTGACGACCCTTGCGGCAGCAAGTACTTGCTGCTGGAGACGCCCGCAAGTACTTGACGCCGCAGATGCTATAACCATTCGCACGCAACGGCCTGGCCCGCTCGCGTCGGGACAACCATGAAATTCAAGCAGCCCATCTTCGCCCGCTACCTCGCTGTGGTCATTGCCTGCTCGCTGGCGCCGGCGGCGCGCCCGGCGTGGGCGCACTCGAACGAGGGGCTGGCTCCCAGCATCGATAGCGGAGCCGTGGCCTCCGCCAAAGGGCCGGCGAGCTCGCCCCAGGACGCCATCTTGTCCAGAGTAGGCTGGGATCAGAAGCAGGGCGGCGAGCTGCCTCTGGGCGCGGCCTTCAAGGACGAAGGCGGCAAGAGCGTGCAGCTAAGCCAGTACTTCAAGGGCGACAAGCCGGTCGTCCTGATGATGACCTACTTCAACTGCACCATGCTGTGCCCGGCGGTGCTGGACGGCTCGATGGAGCTGTTCAAGGACAAGCAGAAGCAGCTCGGCTTCGAGCTGGGCCGCGACTACGAAGCCATCACCATCTCGATCAATCCCAGCGAGGGGCCCGCCGCCGCCGCCGCCGAGAAGAAGGAGTACCTGCCGCAGTTCAAGGGGACGCCCCAGTCCGCCGGCAGCTGGCATATGCTCACGGGCCAGGAGGCGCAGATTAAGGCGGTGGCGAGCGCCATCGGCTACCGCTACGCCTACGATCCTGCGGCCAAGCAGTACGCGCACCCCGGCGGCATCGTGCTGATCACGCCGCGCGGCCAGGTGTCGCGCTACTTTCCGGGCATCGCCTTCGATGGCCGCGACGTGCGCCTGGGCCTGATCGAGGCTTCGCAGAACAAGATCGGCTCGCCGCTGGAGAAGCTGGCGCTCTTCACCTGCTTCCACTACAACCCTTCGACCGGCAAGTACTCGCTGGCCCTGATGAAGGTGGTGCAGATCGCCGCGCTGATGACCATCCTGGGCATCGGAACCGGCATCTGGACCATGCGCCGCGTCGAGCGCAAGACGCTGCAGCGGCTGTCCAAAGCAAACGGCGGCGAGGCCCCGGCTGCGGCGGGCACCTGAGCCGAAGCCGAGGCCGAGCCTAAGGGTGCGCGACGGCGCGAAGGGCGCGCGGTGGCGCATCGTTATAAGTACTTGTGGATGGAGCGGCTCACGCGCGCCCGCATTGAATCGCTACACTGAACACGATCATGGGTTCCCTCTGGATAAATCCTGCCTCGCTGCTGGCTCAGCTCATCCCATCGGCTTCGACGACCTCGCCGGTGTATGACGCGCTCTTCTGGGTGATTCACCTCGTCGCGTTTGTTTTCGGCGGCGGCGTCTTCGCGACGATCATCTTCCTCACCATTCGCTACCGCCGTGGCGCGCCGGTCAATCGCCATATGTCGGAGCACGAGGGCATCGCGCTGGAGCTGACGTGGACCATCATCCCGCTCATCATCCTGGTGATGATGTTCGTCTGGTCCACCTCGGCTTACTTCACCATGATCCGCGTGCCCAAGGGCGCCATGGAAGTGTTCGTGGTCGGCAAGCAGTGGATGTGGAAGCTGCAGCAGCCCAACGGTCGCTGGGAGATGAACGAGCTGCACGTGCCCATCGGCAAGCCGGTCAAGCTGACCATGATCTCCGAGGACGTCATCCACGACTTCGGCCTGCCCGCCTTCCGCATCAAGCAGGACGTGGTTCCGGGCCGCTACACCAATATGTGGTTCGAGGCCACCACCGAGGGCCAGTACCGCATCTTCTGCGCGCAGTATTGCGGTACCAAGCACTCGATCATGGGCGGCTTCGTGCACGCCATGAAGCCCGCCGACTACCAGGCATGGCTGCAGACCGGCAACGTGCAGGGCACGCTGGCCTCCAACGGCGAGCAGCTCTTTCGCCAGAACGGTTGCACCGGCTGCCACGGCGCTAACGCCAACGTGCGCGCGCCGAGCCTGGAAGGTATCTGGAACAGGCCGATTCCGGTCCAGGTGCGCCAGGAAGACGGTACTTACGTCGATCGTGTGGTGACGGGCGATTACCGCTACATCCACGATTCGATTGTGCTGCCCGAGAAGGAAGTCGTGGCGGGCTACCGCTCGATCATGCCGACCTACCGAGGCCAGCTCAGCGAGGAAGACATCGCGCAGCTCGTCGATTACATCCGCTCGCTGGGCACCTCGAACGGCACCTCGAACGGCTCTTCCAAGGGCTACATTCCCGAAGGCGCGGGCCGCGAAAGCAGCGAAGGCGTGACGGGCGTGCCGCCGGCCAGCGCCAACGACAGCCTGGCCCGCACGCCGGACCGCGACCGCGTGTACCAGAACAACAACAAGAGCACTTCGAGCAGCGGCATCGCCTCAGCCAACATGGGCCGCACGCCTGACCGCGATCAGATTTACAGCTCCGATGACTCGGGCCGCCGTTCGAGCAGCGGCGTGCGCTCGGGCCTGACGGACAACCGCCCCGACAGCGTAGGCGGCACGGTGCGCAAGGTGGCTCGCGATGCGCCCAGGGTGTACTCGGGCATGAACCAGGACACCTACTCGCGCCCCAACCCGCAGCCTCAAACCGGCACATCGAGCACGCCCGAGCTGGACCGCAGCGAGCTGGCGCGCGAACGAGCGACGGCTCCTCAAGGCGCTAAGCCCGCAGCAGGCATGGCTCCGAGCGTCTCAGCCAAGCCGAGCACCAAGCCAAGCGCGGCAGTTCGAGCGACTCCCAGGCGCAAGGCAGGCGCGGCAGCGGCTCAGGCCGCAGCACGCTGAGAAGCGCCGGGCGCTGGCGTTTGCTGAGCACAAGTACTTGCAGAGCAGTAGAAACCGATTCGCGGTGCTCGCTTTGGCTGTGGATGGCAAGTGGGACGTGAGGCACACTGCAAGGAGCTGCAAGTACTTGGAAATACTTGGGTGCGCCGCAGAGATTGAAGGATTGAAAAGGTCGTCATGGCAGCAACATCATTTCCCGTCGACCCCCGCTCGCTGGAGCCTCAGGCGCGCGAGCCCGGCGTCGCGAACGCGCCCGGCATTCCCCTTGAGGAGCGGCGCGAGCACTACCTCAACAACGGCATCGGCTGGAAGTCGTGGCTGCTCACGCTCGACCATAAGCGCATCGGCATCTTGTACCTGGTGTCGATCTCGATTATGTTCGTGCTGGGCGGCACGGCGGCCTCGCTGGTGCGCATCAACCTGCTGGAGCCCGCCGGCCTGCTGGGGCCCGAGGCTTACAACCGGGCCTTCACGGCTCACGGCGTGATCATGGTGTTCTTCTTCCTGATCCCGTCCATCCCGGCTGTGCTGGGCAACTTCCTGATCCCGCTGATGCTGGGCACCAAGGACGTGGCCTTCCCCAAGCTCAACCTGATGTCGTGGTACCTGTATGCCATCGGCGCGCTGATGACGCTGACCGCGCTGCTTCTGGGCGGTGTGGACACCGGCTGGACGTTTTACACGCCGTATTCGAGCCTGTATGCCAATGGAGCTGTGGTCTGGGTCGTGGTGGGCGTCTTCATCGCCGGGTTCAGCTCGATCCTGACCGGCCTGAACTTCATCGTCACGATCCACAAGATGCGCGCGCCGGGCATGACGTGGTTCCGGATGCCGCTCTTCATCTGGTCGATGTACGCGACCTCGCTCATCCAGGTACTTGGCACGCCGGTCGTGGCCATCACGCTGCTGCTGGTGGCCGTGGAAAAGATGTTCAAGGTCGGCATCTTCGACCCCAAACTGGGCGGCGACCCGGTTTTGTTCCAGCACCTGTTCTGGTTCTACTCGCACCCGGCGGTGTACATCATGATCTTGCCGGGCATGGCCGTGATCTCTGAGATCATCGCCTGCTTCTCGCGCAAGACGATCTACGGCTACAAGTTCGTCGCCTTCTCCTCGCTGGCCATCGCCATCCTCGGCTTCCTGGTTTGGGGGCACCATATGTTCGTGTCGTCCGAGTCGCCCTACGCCGGCATGGTGTTCTCGGTCATCTCGTTCCTGGTGGCCGTGCCCTCGGCGATAAAGGTGTTCAACTGGACCGCGACCTTGTACAAAGGCTCGATCCGGCTGCAGACGCCGATGCTGTACGCGCTGGCCTTCATCGGCCTCTTCACCATCGGCGGGCTGACGGGCCTGCCCCTGGCCTCGCTGGGCACGGACGTGCACCTGCACGACACCTACTATGTGATCGCGCACTTCCACTACGTCATGGTCGGCGGCGCGATCTCGGCCTACCTGGGCGGCCTGCACTTCTGGTGGCCCAAGATTACGGGGCGCCTGTACAACGAGACGCTGGGCCGCGTGGCTGCGATCATCCTGTTCATCGGCTTCAACCTGACCTTCGCGCCGCAGTTTTTGCTCGGGATGTGGGGCATGGATCGCCGCTACCACTCCTACGCGCCCGAGTTCCAGATTCTCAACATCTTCTCGACGCTGGGAGCCACCATCCAGCTCATCGGCTACGTGCTGCCGGCCTGCTACCTGTCGTGGTCGCTCAAGTATGGCGAGAAGGCCGGGCCCAACCCCTGGGGCGCCACCGGGCTGGAGTGGCAGACGCCCTCGCCGCCCTCGACCTTCAACTTCGAGACGATCCCCATCGTCACCACCGGGCCCTACGTGTACTCGGCGGTTGAGTCCGAGCGCGCCGAGCAGGACGCTGAGCGCGCCGCTTCCGTCGCGCGCCAGGAAGTGCTCGTCTCCGAGGCGGGCCGTCCCTTCGAGCACTCCGAATTGAAGTAGCTTCCGCGAAGACGCCTGCAAGTACTTGAGAGCAACGGCCTCAAGTGCTTGCGGGCTTTGCATTGGGTTCACCTCTATGGCACAAGCAGTGGAACACGTTGGGACAGCCTCGCTCGACCACGGGCGCGCCTCGCACGAGGCGTCGCTGGATTCTTTGCACGGGCCTGGCTCGCAGCACGAGGGCCACGCGCACGGGCACGAAGCCGAGCACTCGCTCCTGCACCATCACTTCGATGACATGGAGCAGCAGCGCGAGGCGACCGCGCTCGGGATGTGGACCTTCCTCTCGACCGAAGTGATGATGTTCGGCGCCTTGATGTTCGTCTACTCGCTGTATCGCTTCTTGCACCACGACGAGTGGCTGGCCGGCAGCCACTCGCTCAACTTCAAGCTCGGCTTCCTCAACACCCTGGTGCTGCTGGTGTCGTCGCTCACCATGGCGATGGGCGTGCACGCGGCTCAGCTCAAGGAAAAGAAGCGGATGCTGATGTTCCTGGGCTTCACCTGGGTGCTGGGCCTGACCTTCCTGGTCATCAAGGGCTTTGAGTGGACAGCCGACTACAACGAGGGGCTCATCCCAGGCTTCAACTGGGACCCGCGCCCGCACAACTTCGAGACGCTGATGGGCACGGGCTTCAACCTGCAGTCCTACCAGATGTACTTCGTGATCTACTTCTGCATGACCGGCCTGCACGCCATCCACATGATCATCGGGCTGGGCCTGGTGGCTTACTTCATGATGCTGGGGCAGCGCGGCCACTTCACCAACGGCAACGACCAGCCGGTTGAGCTGCTAGGCTTGTACTGGCACTTCGTGGACATCGTGTGGGTGTTCCTGTTCCCCTTGCTGTACTTGATTGGCGGCGGCCACGTGGCCGCCCTGCTTGGCGGAGGCCACTGATGGAAAAAGATATACGCGACACCCTTCCGGGCCGCCCTCATGGTGCCGACCTGGTGAAGCAAGAGGCCTTTCCCGGCGGCGCCGAGACCGCGAACTACGACACCAACCACGAGGACGACCATCGCCACATCGTCCCGCTCAAGACCTACTTCCTCGTCTTCGGCGGCCTGATGGTGCTGCTGCTCATCACCGTGGGCGCGGCTGAGATCGACTTCAACACCATCCTCGGCCCCAGCTTCGCCTGGCTCAACATCGTCGTCGCGCTGGCCGTGGCGGTCGCCAAGGCCTACCTCATCATCTCCTACTTCATGCACGTCAAGTATTCGAGCCGCCTCATCGCGCTCTTCGCGGTTTCGGCCTACTTCTTCGTGTCCATCATGTTCATGGTGACCTACGGCGACTACCTCACCCGCCACTGGATCAACAACGCGGGCCACTGAAGCACCCAGGCCAAGCCCTCAAGTACTTGAAGCCGCGCCAACACAAAAGCACCGGGAGAAATTTCTCCCGGTGCTTTGCTGTTGGCGGATGAGGCGAAGCAGCCTGACAAAGCCCGCCAGTTCACAGCTTGGCGGCGTTCCTGGCTTTCCACTCGTGGGCGTATTTGAGCGAGCGGAAGCGCACCAAGTACTTGCGGCCCGCGCGGGTCTCGCTCTGGCCGCCGAAGCCGATGGCGTGCTTGCGGTCGCAGCAGCGCGGGCGCATCAGGGCTTCGGCGGCCTGGACTTTGAGCGCGCCATAAATCAGCGCCGAGAAGTGGATGGCCACGCCGAGCGGCCCGATCCAGAAGTCGCTCAGCAGCCAGCCGATGAAGGCCACGACCAGCCCGGCCACGATGCCCCAGGCCGTGCCCGCGCTCGCCTGGTGCGCGGCCTTGACGTGGCGCGAGCAGCGCGCGCAGTAAGGCACGCCCCAGCGCGCCCGGCCCGCGCGCACTGTTAGGCTGAGGTCGGGCTTCCTGCCGCAGCAGGCGCACGAGTAAGGCCAGTCGAACTCAAGGCCGCGAGCCCACAGCTGATACCAGTTGTCCTCCCGAGGCAGCGGCGGCAGAGCCGCGGGCTGCGGCAGCGAAGTCGGCAGCAAGCGCGCTCCCGCAATCGAAGCTCCCGCCAAAAAACCCGTGCCCGCGCCCGTTGGCGCCAGCGGCGCGTGCAGCAAAAAGGCCGCATCCGAAGCGTCGGGCTGAGCTGGCGGCTGAGCTTGGGGCGCGCGCTGCGGGCGGCCCGCCATGAGCGAAGGCAGCCACTCCTCGACGCTGGCGGGGCGAGCTGAAGGCGCGATTTCCAGCGCCCAGGCCAGGCTCGAAGCGACTTCATCGCTCAGCTCGGGACGCCAGGCGCGCGGCTCGAAAGCGGCCTGGGCGAGCACGCGGTCGGCGGCGGCGGGCGGCTCCTGAGCCGTGAGCAGGTACAGCAAAGTCGCGCCCAGAGCATACACGTCCGAGAAGCGGCCCAGCGCGGCCTGCTGAGCATACTGCTCCAGCGGAGCGTAGCCCGGCGTGCCACAGCGCGAGGTCAGGGGCCGCGTGCTCAGCCCCTCACTGCTCTCAATGCGCTGCAGTAAATCGAAGTCGAACAGCACCACGCGCGCGCCGCTAAGCCCGCAAGTACTTGGGGCTGCTTCTTTGGTTGGCTGAGCCTGGCTCGGGCAGAGCATGACGTTTTCGGGCTTGATGTCGAGGTGCAGGATGTCGAGGCGGTGCATCGTGGAGGCGGCCTCGCCCAGCGCGCGCGCTATTTCGATGGCGTCCGCCTCGCTCAGCGGCCCGCTCTCGTGGATGTGCGCCTGCAGCGTGCGCCCCTGCAGCAGCTCCATGACGAGGTAAGCCGTGTTGCACCACGCGAAAAACTCGCCCACGCCGGCCAGCGAAGGGTGGCGGAAGCGGCTCAGGACGCGCGCGCCTTCGAGGAACTGAGCGCGCGCGATCTCGAAGGCGCTCGCGCCCAGGCTCGGCGTGGCCTCGACGCGCCAGGTCGCCAAATCGCCCTCCAGGCCGAAGCGGCGCACGCAGCCAGCGGGAAAGAACTCCTTGACCGCGACCTCGCGGCTGCTCGCAACCTCGCGCGCGCGGTAGGTGATGCCGAAGCCGCCGCGCCCGAGCACGCCCAGGATTTTGTAGCCGCCCAGCAGAGTGCCCGCAGCCAGCGGATCGAGCGTGCCCGCCGCGCTCGCGCTCAAAGTCACCGCGCCGCTCGGCTCACCTCTCGCCTCAGCCGCCTCAGCCGAAGCATCGCCGCCCGCCTCGCTCAGCGCGACGGTCCAGGCGCCACGAGCAGCAGCGGCGCGCGGCGAGGGCGGCGGTTGCGGGGCGGGCGAGGCGGGCGAGGCGGCAGAGGCGTCTGGCATCGGCGGGCTGAGCGGCTGGCGCGAGCACGGGAAAGTGTGACAACAGGACGCGCCGCGCGAGCGCCAGGACGCCCGCGAAAGTTATCGCAGACTGAGGCGCGCGGGCGTAGAGCAGAGCACGAGCTGAAGGCCCTCACCGCGCCAGCCGCTCAAGCACGCCTTCGATGCTCAGCGTTTGCTTGGCCCTGTCGCCCCTCGACTGCACCTCGACCTCGCCCGTGGCTCTGGTGGCCTTGCCGACCACGATGTGCGTGGGAATCCCGAACAGCTCGGCCTCGGCGAACTTGGAGCCGGGCCGCTCGTTGCGCTCGTCCCACAGCACCTCCAGCCCGCTTGCGCTCAGCTCATCGTAGAGCCGCTGCGCCGCCTGAGCACACGCCTCGTCGGTGTCCAGCTGCAGCAGATGCACGTCGAAAGGCGCGACTTCTCGGGGCCAGATGATGCCCTTGTCATCACGATGCGCTTCAGCCAGAGTTGCCAGGATGCGCGAGGCCCCGATGCCGTAGCAGCCCATCTCCATGATCTGCTGCTGGCCGTTTTCGTCCAGGAAGCTGGCGTTCATGGCCTTCGAGTATTTGTTGCCCAGCTTGAAGACGTGCCCCAGCTCGATCGCGCGCGCCGACTGCAGCGCACCGCCACCGTTGGGGCTCGCCTCGCCTGCCCTGGCCTCGCGCAAATCCACGAACTTGGCGCTCGCAATGTCGCGCGCCACATCCACGCCGCGCCAGTGGAAGCCGTCTTTGTTGGCTCCCGTCGTCATGCGCGCACGGTTTTGCAGCGAGGCATCGGCAAGTACTTGCAGCCCTTCACGCTGCACGCCGACCGCGCCCAGCGAGCCGGGATGAGCGCCGAGCAGGTCAAAAATCTCGTCCGGCGTGGCGGCCCGCAGCGTGGAAGCGCCGGTTACCGAGGCGAGCTTGGCCTCGTTGAGCTGGTGGTCGCCGCGCAAAAGCGCCAGCACGGGCTTGGAATCGGCGATGTAAACCAGGGTCTTGATCTGGTGCTCGGCTGCGGCTCCGCCTTCAAAGCTCGCCAGCTTCTCAATGGTGTTGATGCCCGGCGTCGCGAACTCTGCGAGCTCTGAGCCGATGTCGTGGCGGTCCTGAAGCGTTGGGAGAAGCGAAGTCGCCAGCTCCAGGTTCGCGGCGTAGCCATCGGCCTGGTTGAAGAGGATGGTGTCCTCGCCTGCAGGCGACAGCGCCATGAATTCCTGGGTGTCGAAGCCGCCGATGCCGCCGCCCGCAGCCTGCACGATGACGGTTTCGAGGCCGCAGCGCGCGAAGATGCGCTTGTAAGCCTCGACCATCTTGTCGAAGGAGGCGTCGAGGCCGGCGATGTCGCGGTCGAAGGAGTAGGCGTCCTTCATCACGAACTCGCGGCCCCGCAGGAGCCCGGCGCGCGGGCGCTCCTCGTCGCGCATCTTGGTCTGGATTTGGTACAGGTTGAGCGGCAGCTGCTTGTAGCTCGAAACCGTGCCGCGCACGATGTCGGTCACGACCTCCTCGTGGGTGGGGCCTAAAATATATTCGGTCTGCTTGCGGTCTTTGAGGCGGAACAAAATGTCGAGCTTGTCGCGCCCGGTTTCGGCCCACAGCTCGGTCGGGTGCACGACGGGCATATGCAGCTCGATGGCCCCGGCCCGGTTCATCTCCTGGCGGATGATGCCCTCGATGCGCCGCAGCACGCGGTAGCCCAGCGGCAGGTACGAGTAGATGCCAGCCGCGAGCTGGCGCACGAAGCCGCCGCGCAGCAGCAGCGCGTGCCCTTCGTTGTCGGCCTTGACCTGGCGCAGCGTGGGCGCGAAGAATTGCGATTGTTTCATGTTCGGTAGCCACCAGCGCGCCTCAAGTACTTGCAGGCGCTTTATCTTAGTCCAACCCGCTACGCCTCGGGATACGAGCCCATGATCTTCACGCTCACCGTGTGCCCCTTCAGCTCGTCGAGCGCGGCCTTCATCGAGGCATCTTGCTGGTGGCCTTGCACATCGGCGAAGAAGGCGTAGGTCCAGGCTTGCTGGCGCGAAGGGCGGCTCTGGATCATCGAGATGTTGATGCCGTGGGCGCGGAAGACCTCCAGCACTTGCACCAGAGCGCCCGGCTTGTGCGGCGTGAAGAACGTCAGCGAGGTCTTGTCGCGGCCCGAAGGCTGCGGGGCCTTGTCGCTCGCGCCGACCACGAAGAAGCGCGTCTTGTTGCCCGCGATGTCCTCGATGTTGGAGGCCGCGATCTGCAAGCCGTAGATGTTGGCCGAGAGAGCCGGAGCAATGGCGGCGGCGTTGGCTTCAGCTGAGGCCATCTGAGCGCCGCGCGCCGTGCTGGTGACGGGAACCAGAGTCGCTCCGGGCAGGTGAGCCGCCAGCCACTCGCGGCACTGAGCCAGAGCCTGCTCGTGCGAGTAGACAACGGCAATCTGGCCCAGCTCGGTGTTCGAGAGCAGGCAGTGGTGGATGCTCAGCTCGATCTCGGCGATGATCGAAAGCGGCGAGTGCGCCAGCAAGTCCAGCGTGGGCGACACGATGCCGTGGATCGAGTTCTCGATCGCCAGCACGCCGTAATCCGCGCCCGCAGCGACGCTTGAGGCAACGCTCGCGGCTTCCGCAGTCGCGGCTTCCGCAGTCGCGGTGCTGGCCGATTCCGAGCGAGCGCCGCGCGCGACGGCGTGGCAGATTTCAATGGGCGTGGCGCAGGGCAGCGGCGAGAAGGCACTTCCGAAGTAACGAACCGCAGCTTCTTGCGTGTTGGTTCCCGAGGGGCCGAGGAAGGCCACGGTGAGCGCGTGCTCGGCGTTGCGGCAGGCCGAGATGACCTCGCGGAAGATGGCGGTGATGGCCGCGTCGGGCAGCTCGGAGCTCAGGGCGCGGTTGGCGGCGCGCAGCTTTTCGTAGATGGCGCGCTCGCGGGCCGGGTCGTGCAGGGGCAGGCCGGCGGCCTTCTTCTTCTCGCCCACGCGCAGGGCCGCGTCCACGCGCTGCTTCAGAAGGCGCAGCATCTCGGAATCGATCCAGTCGATTTCGTCGCGCTCGCCGCTCAGGTCAATGCCGCTTCCACTCATGGCGAGGCAGTTTGCAGGAAACGCTCTCAGCCCGCAGAGAACGCCTGGGCCCTGTCGCAAAGACTTGCGCGCCCGAGATTCCTTCTGCGCAGCGTCGCGAAGCTCTGCGTAGCGTCGCGAAGCTCTGCGCAGCCGATTTTTCGGCTGCGCGCTGTTGCAAACGTCTGCGCGGCGATTTTTTCTTCTGCGCAGCCAAAATTCGGCTTGCGTAGCGGCGTACTTGCGCGCGCGCTCAAGTACTTGCAACCGTTATGCTTCTGCGCTGGGCTTAGCTGCGCTTAGCCGCGAGTGCGTTCGAGCAGCACCATCATGAGCAGGCCCAGGACGGCGCGGGCTTCGTCCTGCGGGTTCATCTCGGTGAGCTTGTCGATCTGGAAGCGGCGGTCGGTCAGCGAGCGCATCTTGGTCAGGCGCATCACGACCTGGCCGCCGAGGTCGGAGACGCTGTAGCTCGGGTTGAGCATATAGTTGGCGACCAGGCCCACGATGGGCACCTCGGCCAGCGCCGCTTCGAGCACCTTGAGCCACGGCTTCTCCTCGGCGGTGCGCATCTGGATGCTGCCGGCGGCGTCCGAGATGTCGTAGCGCGCCTTCCACAGCGACTTCATGCCCTGGCGCTTGATGGAGCCCACCGGCTGCCCGTTGGCTGCCGTGAAGTGGAAGTTGGCCGAGAAGTCGATCACGCGGTCAGCCTTGATGTGGAACAGGGGCCGGCTCTGCGCCTCGTCCGCGAAGATCGTGATGTCGTCCTTGAGCTTGAACGCCTTCTGCTTGACGTAGAAAACCAGGTTCTCGCTGGGCTCGGTGACGTAAATCTGGTGCGCGATGGCCAGCAGCTTGAAACGCAGCTGCAAAGGGTATTGCATCTTTTCCTTGTAAGTACTTGGACGCCTCAACGCCGCGCGTCACGACTTATTGTGACCGGAAAAGCGTTTCAGCGCCCCGATAATCCAGGCCATGGCCGCGCCCGCGCTCAGCAGATCGCTGCTCCTGTCCACGAGACGGCGTAACCCAGCAACAGCACGCCCAGCAGCGTCACCACAACGCTGATGAGCTTAGCCTTGAGGTCGTCCAGCGAGTGGATCTGGAGCCATGCGGGAAGTGGAATGGTGTCGTCGATGAACAGCTCGGTTGCGTCCCACAAGATGAAGGTGCCGATGGGATAGCCCTTCAAGATGCTGTCGATGAGCGCCGCCGCCTGATCCAGAGTCCAGACGAACTTGCGCTGGAACTGAGGGATTTGATACTCGCCAAGCTCAATGCGTTCCAGAAACTGCGGCAGCGTGAAGGCCGAATGCTGAGGTGCTTGCATAATGGAATTTTCACGGCAGAACCGTGTTGCTGCGCTCGGCCTACTGTGGCCTACTCCGGCTCGGCCATGCCTTCGAGCACCAAACCGCGCGTCTCGGGGAACCGCTCGAACCACAGGCTCAGCGCGTCGTGAAGGTGCTGCGCGTAGCGATAGTGCGCGCCGATTCCGGTGCGCAACTCGGCTTCGTACAGGAACTTGTCGGCTGTCGTGGAGTGCTCGAAGCTGAACTGAGCGCCCAGCGGCAAGAAGTACAAGCCCGCCCAGTTGCCTTCAGCTAACAGCGCGCGTGCCCGAGCCGACAGCGCGGCCCCCACCGCCCGCGCGTCCTCACAAACGGCGTCCTCCATTTGCGCGGGCCACTGGTCGCGCGCGTCGTAGAAGCCCACGGGAACGGGCGGCCACCACTTTGTTCCCGTGCGGTGACGGTTGAGGTCGCGCACCTCGGCGAAGCCAACCGCTGCCCAGCTAAAGCGGACCATGGTGCGCCTCAACCCTGCGCCAACCCAGCCGTAGCGGTTGTCGTGGAAGGCCAAATCGCGCGCGGCTTCGAGCCCAGGCGCTTCCAGGACTTGCAAATCGGCGGTGGGCGGCGCGCTCCAGGCTTCCGAGCCGAGCTGCAAGTACTTGCACGGCGCCTGAGCCAGCTCCTGCCAGCGCGCGAACTCATCATTCCAGCCCGCGACCAGGCTCTCTTTGGCCCCGGCGTGCTTGACTAAATGCGGCGCGGCCAGCGGCAGCTCAGCTCGAATCAGCTCAGCTAAGGCATGAGCTTCGGGCAAAGGCATCGAGGACAAGCCGGCGCACAGAGCGGCCCAGGCGCGCGCGCTCATCACGAGCATCATGTTGGTCGGAGCCGAGACGGGCAGGAACACGCGCGCGCGGTCGAAGGCGAAGTTGCGCCTCATGCGCGCCACGGCCTTTTCTTTGGACGGATCATCAAGCAAGCTGCGTGGGATGCGCGTGCGCTCGGGGAAACGCTCGCCGACCTCGCCCCAGGCTTGCAGCGCGCGCTCGTAAGCCCGGAAGCTGCTCTGGATCGCGCCCTGCCACTCGGCCTCAAGTACTTGAGGCACGCCCAGAGCGCGCGCATCCTGGGCGCGCGCCCAGGCGTAGTTGATGTAGCGCGTGGACGATTCCTGGCCGCCGGCTGTCGGGCACAGGTTCCAGATGAGGGCGGCGAGCAGGATCGAGACGCCGTCCATGAAGATGGCGAGCGGGGCCATGTCCGCGACGGAAGCGTGCCCGTAATCAACGAAGCGGAAGATGGACCCGACGCTGGCCTCGGGGTTTTCGGGGTCGACGCGGCTCAGGATGGCTTCAAGCCCTTCGTTCGAGCGCGAGTAGCGGGCGCCGGTCGCGGCCAGCAGCTCGGGCGTCAGGGCCGGGCGCCCGGCTTCCAGAGCGGCGTGAGTGGGGGCGAGCGCGACGTGGGTTGCTTTCATGAAGGTGCGCCTCAGTATGAAGGGATGACTGGCGCGGCGCGAGTTGCCAAAGCCGCCCCGATCTGCAAGTACTTGAGGGTCGCTTACCGCGCCTTTAGCCTATGCCTTCGGTTCTGCTCATCGCCTGGAACGTGATCGGACCCATCTTCTTGATGATGGGCGTGGGCTGGGGCGTGCAGAAGTACATCGGGCTCGATGTGCGCTCGCTGACCAAGCTCAACTTCTGGGTGTTCGTGCCTGCGCTGCTGTTCGTGCAGATCGTCGAGTCCAAGATCAAGCCGCGTGACATCGGGCTGACCTTCGTGCACTTCGCCATTGTCTTCGCCCTGATGGGCCTGCTGTCGTGGCAGGCGGCGCGCGTGCTCGGCGCGGGCAACCGGCTGCGGCGCGCGCTGACGGCCTCAGTGCTGTTCTACAACTCGGGCAACTACGGCATCCCGGCGGCTCAGCTCGCCTTCGCTCAGCACCAGGCGTTCGCGGTCGGGGTGCAGTCGATTGTGATTATGTTCCAGAACATCTCGAACTTCACGGTCGGGCTGGCTTTGCAGGCCGGAGGGCGCGAAGGCTCCTCGTGGAAGAGCACGCTGCGCTCGATCCTGGGGCTGCCGATGGTGTACACGCTGGCCCTGGCCTGGGCCTGGCGCGCGCTGCACGCCGCGACAGGCTGGGCCCTGCCCTCGCCGCTGGAGGCTTCGCTGCACTTCCTGGCTCAGGGCATGGTTCCGGTCGCGCTGGTCACGCTGGGCGCTCAGATGGGCTCGCTCAAGTCGCACCGCGTGGACGCGCCGATTCTGCTCGCCCTGCTCTTGCGCCTGCTCATCGCGCCTCTGCTCAGCTGGGGCGTGGTGTGGGCGCTGGGCATTCGCGGCCTGCTGGCGCCTTCGCTGGTGGTCTCGGTGAGCTTCCCGACGGCTGTGAACTCGGCTCTGCTGGCCCTTGAGTTCGACAACGAGCCCGAGTTCGCCGCCGCCACGGTCTTCTACTCGACGCTGCTGTCTGCCGTCACGGTTCCTCTCGTGGTGTACGCCACGCGCGTGGTTTACGGCTGAGCCGAAGCCGAAGCTGAGCCGAAGCCCTGCAAGTACTTGCCACGGCTCACAAAGCGCGAACCCGCCGGCGTGCGGATCGTTCAAGGCGGCATGAATATGCGTCCGTTGGTGGCGGCCCTGGCTGCCGGCGCTGGCACGGCTTCGGCTGCGCGCGCCCAATCGACTTTTCCCGACGTGCCCGACAGCCACTGGGCTGCCCAGGCCGTCAAGCGATTAGCCCAAGCCGGCATCCTCGAAGGCTTCCCCGCAGGCACGGAGAACGCGAGGCCCGCCAAGCCAATCGCCGCCGGAGCCGCTCATCAAGTCGCTCATCGCAGCGCGAAGGCCACTTCCAAAGCTAAGGCCAGGCACATTGGGCGTCACGCCACCGCGAGCGTCGGGCGCCCTTGATCTCAGCGGAATAAGTGCTTAGCCTGGTTCGATGCGCTCGGCCCCGCCGTTCAAGCAGGCGGCTTGGCTAATGAGTTGCATCTGGTTAAGTTCCGCTTGGTCTGGTGTGGCAAGTACTTGCGGGCTGGCGGCGGGACGATCTTATGGCTTTCACTTGGGAATCGAAATCTTGGGGCTCACGGCTGGGCTCGCGCTTGAGCGCGCGGCTGGGCTCGGCGGTTGTGGCCGGGGCGCTGGCTCTGGGCGGCGCGCTGGGCTTGAGCGCGCCTGTCAGGGCGCAGCAGGTGCTGTGGGAGGACGATTTCCCGGTGACGAGCAGCGGCACGGTCGATCAGAGCAAGTGGCAGGTGAGCAGCAACAGCTCGTATATCCACCGCACGCGCTTTGGCGAGGCGCCTCAAGTACTTACCGATGGGACGACGACCTTCGCGCGGCTGAGGATGGAGTCGTATAACCCCAGCGCGGCGGGCACGTTCCTGGGCACCGAAATGTGGTCGTATCCCGAGTGGAGCGCGGGCACCGGCCTGGAGTGGGAGGCGCGCGTGCGCGGCACCAGCGTGCCCAGGGGCATCTGCTACGCCTTCTTCAACTACCGCCGCCGCAACTTCAACTACGACCGCGACCAGGAAGAGATCGACTTCGAGTTCCTCTCCAACTGGATCAACAACACCGATCCCTACCTGCAGAAGCAGGTGTGGAGCAACATCTGGAATGGCGGCGCGAGCACGGGGCAGCAGGCCGGGATGCCGGCTGTGGACGGCCAGACGCACCTGAACCAGGACCAGACCCAGTGGCACATCTACAAGATGCGCTGGGTTAACGGGCGCGTGGACTGGCTCATCGACGGCGCCGTGGTGCGCACCGAGACCAACGTGGTGCCCGACGACCAGATGGCGGTCTGCTTCAACATCTGGGCGCCCGACTCGACCTGGACCACGGCCTACGACGCGAGCATGACCACGACCACCGCGTCCCAGGTCAACAAGACCAACTACTTCGACGTGGACTACGTGCGCGTGCGCCGCCTGCCCGCCCCGACCAACCAGGGCGCCATCGGCGGCGGCGACGGGCTGACCAGCATCTACTACAACTCGGCCTCCCCGAGCACCGGCGGCGTGCAGTACGCGGACGAGAAATACGACGAGCTGTCGCGCCGCCTCGACTTCCTCACCTGGGGCACCTCGCAGTTCGATGCGCGGCTGCAAAGCGACAACTGGGGCGCCGTCTACAAGGGCGAGCTGCAGGCCCAATATTCCGAGAACACCACGCTCTCGCTCACCACGCAAAGCAGCGACGGCGTGCGGCTGTGGCTCAACAACCAGCTGCTCATCGACAAGAGCCCGACTTCGGGAGCCGAGACAAGCGTCGAGTCGAGCGCAACCGTGCCGCTGCAGGCCGGGGCGCACTACCCAATCCGCATCGAGTTCTACGACGGCACCGGCGCCGCCCTGCTGAAGTTCCAGTGGAGCAGCCCTTCGCTGCCCAAGCAGCTCGTGGCTTCCACGCAGCTCTTCCCCGTGATCGTGGCCACGCCGGTTTTGTCGGTGCCGCCAGGCAGCTACTCCTCGGCTCAGACCGTTGTGGCCACCACTTCCGAGCCCAACGCCGACCTTCATTACACGCTGGACGGCAGCGAGCCGCAGCGTTCGAGCGCCACGGTTCCCGCTGGCGGCGCGATCAGCATCGGCTCGAACGCGGTGCTGCACGTCAAGGCGTGGAAGGACGGCTTCTGGGCCAGCAACACCGTGGGCGGCTCGTATGCCTTCGAAAGCGTGGCGCCGCTGCTGACGCTGGACTCGCCACACGACGCCGCGAGCTACGTCGCGGTCTCCACGGCGAGCGGAACCGTGAGCGATAGCGGCGGCAGCGGCTTGGATCGGGTTCTGGTGCGCCTGAGCCGTGGGCGCGACGGCGCTTTCTGGAACGCGGCCACAAGTACTTGGGGCGCGCCCGCCGACATCGCCGCCACGCTTGCCAACGGAAGCTGGAGCATCGCGCTGCCCGCGCTGGCTGACGGCGGCTACTCGCTGCGCGCCCAGGCCTTCGACCGCGCGGGCAACGCTTCGGCTCCGGCGCCTTCCAACTTCTTCGTGGACGGCGCGGCGCCCGCGCTCACGATGGACTCGCCTGCGGACGGCAGCTTCTACGTGGCGCTGGCCGGGGCGGGCGGTAGCGTCGCGGACAGCGTGTCGGGCGTTTCCGAGGTGCACGCGAGCCTCCAGCGCCTGAGCGACGGCGCCTTCTGGAACGGCAGCGGCTGGGTTGGAGCGCCCGCCGAAACCCCGATTGACCTCTCCGCGCCCCCAGCCTGGAAGGTGGCTCTGCCCGCGCTGGCTGACGGTTCCTACTCGCTCACCGTCACGGCTCTGGACCGCGTGCGCAACGCCGCGACGTTGACGCACCTCTTCCGCATCGACGCCAGCGCGCCCCTGATTTCCAGCGGCGGGCCCTCGGACAACTCGATTTCCAAGAGCCCCTTCGTGCTCAACGGAAGCGCGAGCGATGCGGGCTCGGGCGTCGGGAGCGTAGGCGTCCACCTTCAGCGCGCGGCTGATGGCGCTTTCTGGAACGGAAGCGGCTGGGCCGCAGCCGACACCGAACTGGCCGCGAGCACGTCCCTCAGCACCTCGGGCGTGGACTGGACGCTGGCGGTGCCGCTGTTCGAGGACGGGCTTTACAGCGCCCTGGTGGTGGCCCGCGACCGCGCGGGCAACGCGGCTCAAGTACTTGTGCACTGGCGCGCGGACGGCACCGCGCCCTCGGTGAGCGTGGACGATCCGGGCCAGAACGCGGTCTGGAGCGCGTGGAGCCCGCCGCGCGGCAGCGTCGGGGACGGCGCTGCCGGCAGCGGCGTGGCCTCGGTCGGAGTCTCGCTGCGCAGCGGAGATAATTTCTGGGACGGCGCGGCCTGGTCTGCCAACCTCACGAGCCTTCCGGCTGCGCTTGCGGGCGCGGCCTGGAGCTGGCCCGCTGCGGTCGCCCTGCCACCCGCCGCCGACGGGCCTTACGAAGTCATCGCGACCGCTGTCGATGGCGCAGGCAACACCTCCGTGGCCCGCTCCAGCTTCAGCCTGGTGGTGCCCACGCCGACGCCGGTTCCCACTGCCACGCCGGTTCCCACCGCCACGCCGCTCCCAACCGAAGTTCCCGTCCCAACTGCCACGCCGCTTCCAACGGCCACGCCCGTTCCGACCATTGTGCCCACGGCGACTCCGGTTCCCGCGCCTGTGGATCGCACGCCTCCGCGCGTGGCCGTGGCCTCGCCCGTGACGGGCTCCGTGCTGCGAGTGCTGCCCTTGATTTCCGGCACGGCGAGCGACAACAGCGGTGTGGCGAGCGTCCGGCTGAGCCTGCTGCGCTTAGTTGACAGGCGCACCTGGAACGGAAGCGCCTGGGTGACTGCGCCCGTGGCTTTGCAGCCTGCTCTTGCGGGCAGCCCGCTGAGCCGGACGTGGTCGTTCTCGCGGCTGCCGCGCGGAGCCGCCTTGCTCGCCGGCCTCTATTCGACGACTGCCTCAGCCGTGGACGGAGCGGGCCTGCGCGCTTCGGCGACCTCGGTCTTCCGCGTCGACCTGCGCGCTCCGGCGATTTCGTTCGTGCTGCCTTCCGCCTCGCCGTCGGCAGCCACGCTGTCTGTTGCGCCGGCACAAATCTCGGTGCGCGCCGTGGATGATGCTTCGGGCACGCGCTCGGTCGCGGTGTTGCTGTGGCGTGCCGATGGGCGCTACTGGAACGGTCGCGGCTGGGCCTCGGGCGTGGTGCGGCTGCCTCTGCGCGGCGTGAACCCGACCCTGGGCTCGCGTCCCAGCGCCGTGCTGTGGCAGAACGGCTTCGCGCTGCCTCCAGCCTCGCAGTGGCTGCCCGGCTCCTACACCCTGATCGCGAGCGCGAGCGACTGGGCTTCGAACGCAGGCACGGCTCGCCTGGGGTTTGTGCTCGCGCCGCCTTCGCCGTTCGCGCTCTCCGCGACGCGAGCCGAGGCGAGCGCCGCAACGGTCACGCTGCTCTTTTCAGGGCCTCTGGACGCGGCTGCGGCTGCGGCTCCCAGCCGCTTCCGCGTCGCCGTGGCCGGAGTCGCGCGCTCCGTGCTCTCGGCTCGCTACAGCGCCGCCGACAAGAGCGTGACCCTGGCCCTGGCCGGTGCCGTGGCGCCCGAATCCAGCGTCCAGGTTTGGTGGAGCGGCCTGCGCGACACCAGCTTTCGCGCCCTTCGCGACGGCACCGCCACGATGACCGCGCGCTGATCCAGAGCCGCCCGCGCCGCAAGTACTTGCCGGGCATCCACTCGATTCAAGTCGATTCAAGCAGGCTCTTCCCGCCGTCCAGCCCTCAGCTGGCGGCGGTTTTTGCTTCGTCTACTTCGGCTCAGCCGCCAGCTCAGCACCTCTTCAGCACCTCGGCTCGGCCCGCCCGAAAAACGGTTCGTGCCCGCGAAGTCCTGAGCGCAGGCAAGCCGAGGTGCGAGCCGAGGAGCAAGTACTTGGCTCTTTGAAGGCGGCCCGGACGGCTTGAGCTGAAAGCCACGCACCGCGCCGGCGCGAGCGAGAAGATTGGCCGGGCTGCCTTGTGTGCTATAACTTCTCACGCCCGCAGCCGTGCCTCCGCGCGAGCCCGGCGTGTTTCTCGCGTCGGTGCCCGCCTGCCGCGCCATGCTCCGGCTTCGCCCATGAGTCCCCTCCGCTCGCTGCTCGCCTCGCCGCCCACGCACCACACCCTGCGCCCACGCTCAACTTCGGCTCGGGGCGCTCAGAGCCGGCCACGCGCCTTCGTCGCTCGCTCGCTGCCGTGGAGCGTTGGGCTGCTTGGCCTTGCGCTGGAGGCGCAGCTGCCGCTGGCCGCTCAGGACTTCGCTGTGACGCCTTTGGCCGTGCCTGCCGCCGCGCGCTCTGCGGGCTTGAGGATGCCTCCGCGCTTGCTCAGCTCAAGCCAGGCGGCGCTGAGCGTTCAAGATCAAGCGCGCGAGCTCGCCTCGCTGGATATGGATGCCCGGCCTGTCACTTGGCAGGAGCCTCCGCGCCTCGCTCAAGCCGCCGGGCCAACCTCTGCCGGGCCAACCTCTGGCGGCCAGAGCCTCAGCGCCGGGCAGAACAGTTCCGAGCGCGCCGTTGTTGACGCTCCCGCTGCTGCGAGCGAAGCTGAGGCCGCTGCGCCTTCAGCTGAGGCGAAGCTGGGGCCTGGGCGGACGCGCGTACTCGCGGGGCACGTCAGCAAGCAGGGCAGCGTGCTCACGGTCGAAGGCGATGAGGGCGGTCTGGTCGTGGTTGAGAGCGGCGACATGGACGCTGGTGGGGCGCGCGTTCAGGCGCAGAGAGTAACTGTCAACCTCGACCCGAACGCGCAGACCTTGAGCGCCAGCGGCCAGGTGCGCCTGGAACGCTCGCGCCCGGTGAGCCGCAGCTCCTACTCGTTCGAGCGCGTGGTGCGCCGCGACGCCTCAGGCCGCCCGCTTTCCAGGAACAGCTCGGCCAGCGCCACAGGCCACGGCGCAGGCGCGGCGTCTGGCGCTGCAAGTACTTCCTCAAGTACTGCGGGCGGCGATTCCTCAAGCCCCGCGAGCCCGAGCCGCGCGCAGAGCCCCGAGCGCCGTGGCCAGCGCCAGCAGTTCTTCACTGAAGTACTTGTGGGGAACAACCTGACCTTCGACGGCAAGACCAGGCGCGGCTCGCTCGATGGCGCGCAGTTGCAGCTTTCCGCGCTCGATGTCGCGGCGGCCAGCATTCTCATCGAAGGAGGCGATTACCACGCGAGCCAGGTCGTGCTGCGCCCCGGTGGGCTTAGCGATGCCGAGAGGAAAATCTACGGCACGCCGCCGCTTTCGCTGCGCGCTCGCGCGGTCGATGTGATCTTCAGCGGCGACAAAAACCGCTCCGGGCACATCGTGGTGCGCCACGCCGGGCTGTATTTTCATAACACGCGGCTGCTGCCGGTTCCGCTGCAAGTACTGGCTCCGTTCAGCCTGGTGCGGCTCGGCCCCTCGCGCGGAGCCTCCACTTTCAGCGTCGTTCCCAGCGTGAGCCTGAACTCGACCGACCGCTTTTTGCTGGCCACGCGCATCGCGTTTCCCCTGGGCGGCTTCCCGCGCGCGGCGGGCCTTGATGGGCAAGCCAAATCTCCGAAGGCGGGCGTGGGCGAGCAGAGGGCGCGGCGCAGGAGCGGGTCTTCGGTTCTGAATTTGGATGTGGGCGTGTCGGGGCGGCTTGGGTTCCGGGGTGGGGCGGCGCTGGAAAACCGCTCGCCGCTGGGCCTAATCTCTCTGCAGGCGCGCCGGGCTGATGTTGTGACCACGCAGCTCACCAACCAGCTCGTGGTGAATCGCACGCCCGAGCTGGCCTTTAGCTCGCCTCTGCTGCCCGTGCTGAGCCTGAGCAGCGGGCGCGGAGTTGACGCTTTTGTGTCTGCGTCGGCAGGCGAGCTTTCCGAGCGCATCGTCGACTCAGACCGGCGAGGCGTGGCATCCAGCCGCGTCTCGGGAACCGTGGGCCTGACCACGCGCGTGGATGAGCGCGCCGGGCTGTACGCCGATGTTTTCGCCACGCGCTCGCGCTATGGGCTGGGGGGCCTGACCTACTCGAACACGGGCTTCGAGATCGGCTACCTGGGCCGCCTGCTGCCCCAGGTGCGCGGCCTGTTCTCGCTGCGCCACGTCTCGCTGAGCGGCGCGACGCCCTTCCAGTTCGACACCATCGAGATTCCGCGCGAGCTGCGCACCACCTTCGACATCCAAGCCACGCCGCGCTTCCTGATCCCCATCGACCTGCGCTACGACCTGGACCGGCGCGTGCTGCGCGACAAGAGCGTGGGCGTCCTGCGCAACTACAAGACCTTCGCCTACGGCCTGGTCTACCAGACCGCGCGCCGCGACCTGCGCCTTGAGCTGCGTTCCAGCTTCTAAAACCATGTTCAAGCGGAGTGATAAGGTAGCGGCGAGTTCGCTGGCCCGTACCATGAGCACTTCATCTCAAAACGGCTGTCAAGCGCCCGCCGCTTGCGCCCTGCAAGTACTTGTCGCGCCACCTTCGCTTTGAGACGGCAGCAGAGCGGCGTTCACGAGACGCTGGCGATGGAGCGCCAGGGCACCAGGCAGCAAGACGCCCGCTGATAAAAATCAGCGGGCGTCTTGCTGTGAAGCGGGGCTTCGCGGGTTGTGGCTGGTGGCGCGAGCGCCGGGGCTGTCGCCTCGGAGCCCGCGCCGGAAGCGGTTTGGCTTAGCGCACCTGAGCTGAGGCCGTGTTCCGCAGCACGAGGCCCTGAGCATCGCGCAGGCTGTAGGCAACCGTGATTGTGTCGCCCACGCCCGCTTCGCCCGAAGGCAGGCTCAGCACAACCGAACTGCCGCTGGAGCGCGCGCCGTCGAGCTTGACGAGCCTGCCTTCGACGCTGACCTCGTAGGAAGCCGCGTTGGAGGCGCTCACGCCGTCGAGCGCGCCGGTGAAGGCCAGCGAGACCTCAGCCTGGCTCGCCGCGATGGTCGAGAGGCGCAGCGGCGAAGCCGAATTCGCGCCCGCCGCGACGACTGAGGAGCTCGTCGTGGTGGAGGTCGTGGTGCCGCTGGTGCCGCTGCCGGACGAGCCGTTCGAGCGCAGCAGGATGTTGATCACGCTGGAGGCGAGGGCGTTGCCGGCGCGGTCGAAGGCGATGGCCTGGAGTGAGTAGACCGCGTTGAGCGGGTCGGGGTCGGCGGGCAGGCCCGCAGGCAGCGTGTAGACCCAGGTGTTGCCCACGATGCGCGCGCGCACCGTGGTGAGGGCGGTCTGGAAAGAGCGCCCGTTGAAGTAGGTGTTGTCGGTGCGGCGCTTGATGGCCAGCTCAACGCGGCCCAGCCCGCTGCCGCCGCTGCTGTCGGTGGCCGTTCCGCGCACCTCGAACAGGTTGTCCACGACCTGGTTGGGCACCACCGAGGTGATGGCAACCGAGGTCGGCGGCGTGTTGTCCACCAGCACGGTCACGCTGTCCGTGACCGTGTTGCCCTGGATGTCCGTCGCGCTCGCCACGATGGTGTAAGTACCTTGAGCCAGGTTGCCAAACGCCTCGGTGCTGAAGGTGTTGCCCACGGGCTTCACCTTGAAGGTGCGCACCACGCGGGTGCCCGAGCGCACCGTGACCGTCACGCCCGCAGCGGTGAGGCTGTTGCGCGTTGTGACCGTGCCGCGCACCAGGGCGCGCGGGTTGATCGGGGCGTTGCCGGAGGGCGAGTCGATGGAGATCGTCGTCGGCGCGTCCGTGATCGAGAAGGTGCTGATCGCGGGCAGGCTGACGTTGTTGCTGGCGTCAAAGGCGCGAGCCGTGATCTGGTAGCGGCCCACTTCGAGCCTGGGCAAGACCAGGGTGTAGTTGCCAGCCGAGTTGACCGCGACGGTGCGGATGGCCGGCGTCGCGGAGAACGTGCCGGAGTTCTGCAGGTAGGCGACCGGCGTGCCTGCAGCGTTCAGGCGAGCCACCGTGACCTCGACGCGAGCGACGGCCTTGTTGTCGGAGGCCATGCCCGTGACCGCCACCACCGACTGGAAGGAGTTGCCGTTGGTCGGCGTGTCCACCGTGACGGTCGGGGCCTCGGCGTCGTCGTCGTTCAGGCTCGTCACCTGCACCGTCGGGCCGGACACGTTGTTGTAGGGGTTGCCCGGAGCCACCGCCGTGGTCGTGATGCTGAAGGGCGCGTTGTCCAGCGGCGAGGTGTTGTTTACCGTGCGCACCGTCACCGTCTGGGGGAGGTTGTAGTTGGTCGGCGTGAAGACCAGCGAGCTGGGCGAAGCGTTGCCCAGAGCCGTGTTCGTCGAGCGCAGCAGGACGCGCACCGTGACCGCAGGACGAGCGCGCAGCGAGACCTGCAAGGTCGCGCTCTGGCCTTCGGTTAAGCTCAGCGCGGTCTTGGAGACGCGGATCGAGCCCTGGTCGATGTTGTTGACCGTGACGCGGATCGTCGTGCTCGTCACGTTGGGGATGTTGTAGTTGCGGTCGCTGGAGATCAGGCTTCGCACCCGCAGCAGAACCTGCACGTTGCTGTCGACCAGGCTGTCCTTGACGGCCTGGAGAGGAATCGCCACGCCCGTGCGGTAGTTGCCCGCGTTGAGCGTGATCGGAGCCGGCGTCAGCAGTTCGGTGGTGTCTCTCGACTCGAACACAACCTTGACCGCAGCGGTGGGCTGCGAGAGCAGGCGGATCGTCGCCGTGCCGCGCGCGCCTTCGCTAAGCGTGACAATCAGCGGCGAGAGCGAGACGCCCACGCGGTCGTTGTCGGCGTTGAGGCCCGTGACCGAGGGCGGGCGCAGGCGGTTGAAGGCCGGGTCGGTCGAGACCGACGGCCCGATGTTGATGGTGAACGGCTGGCTGCCGTCCGCGATGAAGTCGTTGACGCCTGTGACCGTGATGGTCTTGGGCGCCGCGTAGTTGTCCGGCGTGAAGACGATGCTCGAAGCCGAGAGCTTGGCCTCGCCCGGCTTGTCCACAGTGAGCGGGAACACCACGTTGGACATCGGCTGCCCGATCAGGCGCACCGTGAAGCTCGCCGAAGTGCCCGCCTCGCTGACGCGCAGCCCGCCGAACGGAGCCGTTACGATCACGTTCGCGACATCGTTGTCCAGGTTGGTGGCCGCGATGGTGGGCAGCACCTGCCGTGCGTAAACCGCATCGTTGGAAGCGATGCTCAGGCGGATGCTGTAGGCCACGTTGCCATCGACGAAGGCATCGTCCACGCCCGTCACGCGCACCGTCTGCGGCGTGGCGTAGTTCTCCGGCGTGAACACCAGGCTCGAAGGCTCGGTGGTGCCTTCAGTGGGGTCGCTCGAAGCTGCGTTGATGGTGACGTTCGAGGCCGGCTTCGAGGTCAGGCTCACGGTGAAGGTGTCCGAGCCGCCCGCCTCGCTGGTGGTCAGCGAGCGCGTCGAGACCAGCACGTTCGCGGTGTCGTTGTCGGTGTTCGCGACCGTGACGTCCGCAGGGTCCAGCCCCGAGTAGCTGGGGTCGTTGCTCACAGCCGGGCTGAGCACGATGCGGTAAGCAACGGAGCCGTCGGCCACAAGGTCATCGACGCCCGTGACCGTGACGGTCTTGGGGCCGCGATCCAGAGGCGTGAAGGTCAAAGTACTTGGGGAGACCGTGCCCTCGGCGGTGTTGGAGGAGGTGAGCGCGATGGTGACGTTGGCCGTGGGCGTGGTGTTGAGAGCCACCGTGAAGGTGGCGCTGCCTCCGGCCTCGCTCGTCACCAGGCCGCTGGTCGGCGTGACCGTGAAGCCGGCCACGTCGTTGTCGGCGTTGGTCACGGTGACCGGAGCCACCACGATCCCGTTGTAAGCCGCGTCCGCCGAAGCCACCGTCGAGCTGATGGTGGCCTTCTGCGGGCCGTCGGCCACCTTATCGTCCACGCCCGTGACCGTAACGGTCTGCGGCACGGCGAAGTTCTGCGTCGTGAAGGTCACGGCAACCGGAGCCACCGTGACTTCGCGCGTGTTGCTCGAAGCGAAGGAAACCGTCACGGGAGCCGTCGGCTGCGAGGTCAGGCGCACCGTGAAGGCGGCGCTGGTGCCGTTCTCGCTGGTGTTGAGCGAGGTCGGAGTGACCAGCACGCCCGCCGAGTCGTTGTCGCTCACCATAACCGAGACGCCGTTCGAGGGCGCGAAGCCGGATGAGGTCGCGCTGATGGTGGCGGTGCGGTTGCCGTCGGCGACGGAGTTGTCCGGTGCGGTGACGGTGAAGCTCACCGAGGCCGCGCCCGAGGGGATGGTGACCGTGGCGGGAACCGTGACAGACGGGCTGGAAGAAGCCACGCTGATTGTCAGCGGCTGCGAGTTGTCGAGCGTGTTGCGCGTCACGGTGGCCGTGGTCGAGGTGCCTTCGACTAAGTTGGCCGCAGCGATGGACAGGCTCAGCGCGGCCTGATCGTTGTCGGTGTTGGTGACTGTGACCGGGACCGGCCCCAGGCCCGAGTAGCCGGGGTCGGCGCTCTGAGCCGGGCCGACCAGGACGCTGTAGGTCACGCTGCCGTCCACCACGCTGTCGTTGACTCCGGTCACGGTTACGGTGCGCGGCGAGGAGAAGTTGCTGGCGGTGAAGAGCAAAGTACTTGGTGAGACCGTGCCCTCGGTGGTGTCGCCGCTGGTGATGGGGATGACAACATCGGCGGTCGGCTGCGAGGTCAGGCTAACCGTGAAGGTCGCGCTGGTGCCGTTCTCGCTCGTGGTAAGCGTGGTCGGCGTCACGATGAAGTTGGCCGAGTCGTCGTCGATGATGGTGCCGATGGCCGTGCCGCGCGCAACAGTAGCCGCAGCCGGCTCCCCCGCCGCCGCGCCCGTCGCGGGAGCCACGGTGATGGTGACGCTGAAGGTCTCGTTCGACTCGTCGATGAGGTCGCCCACAACGGGAACCGTGATGGTGCCGGTCGTGCTGCCGGCGGGGATTGTGATCGAGCCCGGCGTGTTGTTGAAGTCGCCTGGAGCCGTCGCGGTGCCGTTGGCCACCGTGTAGTTGAGCGTGATCGCCTGCGGGCTGGCCGTGCTGAGCGTCACGGGGAAGTTCGCGTTGACCGTGCCTGAGTTGCCCTCGGTGACAGGCGCCGCGTCCGCGATGGAGACGCTGGGGCCGTCGTTGTCCACGATGGTGGCCGTGCCCGAAGCCTTGCCGAGCGTGGCCGCTCCGTTGGGAGTCGGCGTGCCCAGGTCCAGGCTGAAGGTCTCGTTCGCCTCGGCGATGGTGTCATCGACCGTGGGAATCGAAACCGTGACGCTGGTCTGGCCCGCCCCGTTGAAGGAGGCCGGGTTGAAGGTCACGGAGCCGTTGGTGACGGCTACGTAGTCCGCGCCCGGCGTGGCCACGGTTGGGCCGCTGCCCGTCGTGTTGGTCATGAAGGGCACGGTGATCGCCTGCGTCGAAGGGTTCGACAGCGAGATGGTGAAGACCTCGTTCTGGCCTTCGACCGCGCGCACATCGTTGACCGAGACAACCGGCACCGAGTCGTCGTTGTTGATGGTGCCCGTGCCCTGCGCCTTGGTGAAGGGCGTCGGAGCCGCATTCTGCGCGCCCGAGAGCACGACCTGGAAGGTCTCCGGGTTGCCCAGGTTCTCGTAGATGTTGTCGGCGTTGACGTTGACCGTGATGGTGCCCGTCGTCTGCCCGGCTGGAATCACCAGCGTCTGCGTCGGCTGGGCTCCAATCGCGGTGAAGTCGGGGTTGGCGCCGTTGGAAACCGCCGTGCCGTCGGTGGTGCGGTAGTTGACGCTGACATCCTGCACGCTGGCCGCGCTCAGCGTCACCCTGAACACGAACGGCGTGGTGCCCGTGTTGCCCGCGACGCCGTTGGTGCCTTCGGCCTGGGTCACGTCGTTGATTGAAATCTGCGGCCCGTCGTTGTCGATGATGGTGCCAACAGCCTGGTTGTCCGCGATCACGGAGCCCGGCGAGGCATTGCTGAGGTTGACGAAGAGTATCTCGTTCATCTCGTCGATGTCGTCGTTGTTCACAAGTACTTGGAACACCGCAGACGACTGCCCGGCGGGAATCGTAACGGTCTGGGTGTTGGCCACGAAGTCCACGCCCGAAGTGGCGCCGGTTGGCCCCGCCGGTCCCGGCTGCGTCTGAGCCGTCACCGAAATGGTGTTCTCGCTCGTGATGGCCGTCGTCGTGGCGCCGTTGGTCAGGCGCACCGTGAAGTTCAGGACTGTCTGGCCGGCTCCGTCGCCCTCAACCACGCTGGCGTCGTCGATGGAAATCGAAGCGACATCGTCGTCGATGATCGAGCCGGTGGCCGTGGCCTGGGTGGCGTTGTTGCCAAAGGTCAGCCCGCGCTGCACCGTCTCGGGAACGACACGCACGAATTCCTCGGACGGTGGTACCGCGTTCGGGTTGGGCGTCGTGTCGTAGTTAAGCCCGTTGTTGGGGAAGAAGCGCAGGCTGAAGGTCTCGCGCCCGCCCGTCGTGCCGCCTTCGGAAATGTTGTCGCCGTTGACCGTGACGTTGATGAACAGCAGCGTCTGGCCCGGAGCAAAGAGCAGCGTGCCGCCCGTGCCCTGATAGTCGGGCACGGTGTTGGGGCCGCGCACGAAGTCGATGGCGGTGCCGTTGCGGGTGAAGAAGTCGATCAAGATCGGCTGCACGCTGGGAGCTGAGAGCTCGACGCGGAAGGTCGCCTGCACCGTCGAACCCAGGTTGCCCTCGGTGACGCTGGCGTCCGAGACCGTGACCACGGGAGCGTCGTCATCCAGGATGACGCCGAATCCCTGCGTGCCCGCGGGGTTGTTCACGCTGGAGGGGCCGCTGGGGTTGGCTGTGTTGCGCGGGTTGAGCACGCGCACGATGAAGGTCTCGTTGTTCTCGTCCTGGGCGTCGCCAACCGTGCTGAAGTTGATCAGCGTCCTGGATGAGCCGATGGGAATCTGGCCGGCGGCATCCCTGGCGTCGATAACGCCGTTGCGGTCGACATCCGTGGTCGGCGGGGCTGCCACGGCGTTGTTGAAGGAGCCGTTGAAATCGGTTCCCAGCACGGCGCTGTCGGGCGCACGCTGGCTTTCCGCCTGCGTGGCGCTGGTGGGGTCGGTGCCGTTGCCGTTCTGGAAGTCGAAGTCGAAGGTGACGCCCTCAATGCTGGTCACGCGCACCAGTTGGTTCTGGTTGTTGCGGAAGCCAGGCTGCCCTGAAGCTCCAACCAACTCGACCGTGAAGTTCTGCGGGGTGTTGGCGCCAGGAGCGCCTTCGACGAAGCGCGCCTCGTCCGTGCGATCCGCGATGGCCACCTGCACGTCGCGGACACGGACAGTCGGGCGCGTGTCGTTGTCGATGATGCCGTAGGTAACCCGGTTGCGGCCCGCTTCAATCGCGTTGCCGCTGGTCAGAGTGACGAAGAGCTGCTCGTCCTCGCTCGCGTTGTTGCGGTTGAATTGCTCGAACGACTCGTCGTCGTACACATCGAGCGTGAAGACGCGGTTCTGGCCGGGGCGCAGCGAAAACGTGCCCTGGATCGAGCGCGGGTCGTAGTCCACGTCGGGCTGTGGCTGGCGCAAGGCGCCAGTGTTGGGAGTCACCGTGAGGTTGAAGAAGAAGTCGGTGTTGGCGTCGCCGCCTGTGAGAACGACCCGGAACTGCGGGTCGGTGTTCTCATCGGCCCTCGAGCTCGTGGGACTGGTAATACCTGTCACGGGCTCGATGCGAAACGTTTGTGCGTGCGCCGGAGCCAGGCTCAGCACGCACAGCACGAGCGCCATGAGCGCGGGCAGCAGCGCCTTGAGGCGGCTCGCTGGAGGTCTTGGTGAGTCTTGGTGCATGAATAATTCTCCTGCAGGGAATGAGGACAACGCTTGCCAACCCAGCGCAGCTGAGCCCAGCCGCCGCGCAGCCGGTCTTTTCGAGGCGGCCTCGCTTCAAGCGCGGGCTCAGGTCGAAGGCAAGCCGGGCAACAAAAGGCAAGCACGAGCTGCAAGTACTTGCAGCGGTTCAGGAGGACGATGCGAGCAGCCCTTGAGGGCCTCGCCAGCAAGTAGGGCCGTCGCGCGCGCCGTGCGCCCGAGCTAAGCCCCAGGCCCCAGGCGCGCGCGCTCGCCCGTAAGACGCGCGGTCACTCGGCGCGCCGCAGCACGGCGCGCGGCCTCCAGGCATCGTCCCAGGCTTGCTTTGCATAAAGGTGTGGCGGAAGCCCCTTCGAGCTTCCGATCTCTCCAACCGTTGCGCTGACCGCTGCCGCTTCGTGCTCCCGCTCCTCGCGCCCGGCTCCACAAGCCCGGCCTCCCGCAAAAGCACACGTTCGCCAACGGCGGCCTCATTATACCCAAGCCCCATGCCCTCTAACGCCTCGCCTCCAACACGGCTGAGCTGAGCTGAGCCGCGTGCCGGGAATGGTATTACGAAAGTCACTTGAATATAGCAGGATGCTTCGCTCAGGTCAACAAACATCGTGGCGAGCCGACGCAAGTACCTGTAAATATTCGTAAGGGCCGCCGGGCCTGGCGAGCAGGGCTGAGCTGAGGGGCTACTTCTTTTCTTGCTGCTTGCGGTAGATGACGCGCACCAGCGATTCGGCGTCGGGCGCGCCGGGGTCGGAGGCGAGGGCGTCCTGCACCATGCGCTCGGCCTCGGCGCGCTTGTGGCCGAGCAGGGTGAGGAGCTGGATGGCCTCGTCCGCGACGTCGGCGTGGGCGGCTGAGGCGGCGCGCTGGTCCAGGTCGGCGTCCTGCATCAGGGCGAACTTGGCCAGCTTGCCCTGCAGCGTGGCGATGATGTCGCGCACCTTCTGCGGGCCAACTCCGGGCAGCGACTTGAGCAGCGAGGTGTTGTTGGTCTCGATGGCAACGGCCAGAGTCGAGACCGGGCGCGCGAACATCCCCAGCGCGCTCTTTGGCCCCATGCGCGGCACCAGGATGAGCTTCTCGAAGAACTCTTTCTGGATGGTGTTCTCGAAGCCCAGCAGCATGGGCGAGGCGCGGTTGCCGTCGATTTGAAGGTAGTAGATGGTTTGGAGCGTGAGGGGCGAGTCGAGAGGCGTGGCTTCCAGGGCCTTGGCGACGATGGCCGGAACCAGCACTTCGTAGCCCACGCCCGCGACATCGACCGTGACCGAAGCGTCGCCGCGCGAGGAGAGCGTGCCTTGAATGCGTGCAATCATAAAGAAAGTGAAGTCGGAAGCTGAGGTGAGGCGAGCAGCGGCCTGGGAGTGGCTGCGGCCCAGCGTTTAAAAATCCAGGGTCTGGCCTTCGCGGGCGATGAGCATCTCGACGGGCTGGCCTCGCCTGCGCAGAGCGGCGGGCGTGTGAGCGGCGTAATCCTGCGCGGTTTCGAGCAGGTGATGCAGCCAGGCATCATCGGCGTCGGGGTCGTGGTGGAACAAGATCATCTTCTTCACGCGCGCTTGCGAGGCCAGCTCAAGCCCGATGATGGCCGAGGAGTGGCCCCACGAACGCTTCTCGAAGCTCTCGGAGAGCGAGAACTGGGCGTCGAAGATGAGCACGTCGGCGTCCTGGTAGAACCGCACGAAGGGCTCGATCGAGACATCGTCCAGGTTCTGGTAAGCGCCATCGGAGGCATACACGAAGACCTTGCCCTGGCACTCGAAGCGGTAGGCGTAGGACTTAGAAGGATGATCCAGCTGCAGCGAAGTGATAAGCACGCCGTCAAGTACTTGGGGCGCGCCGTCCATCTGGTGGAACTGGATGTCGGCGCGCATGGACTCCCAGGAGGCGGCGGGGAAGAAGGGCGCGTCCTGCTGGCGGCGCAGGCGGCTCTTGAGGTGCGAGTGGCGGGTGTGGATGTCGATCTTGTTGCCCGGCACGTAGGCCGGCTTGAAAAAGGGGAAGCCCTGGATGTGGTCCCAGTGGTAGTGCGAGAGGAAGATGCGCGCGCGCCCGGCTCCGCGCCCGAACTCGCGCCGCATCAGCGCGTTGCCCAGAGGCCGCAGCCCCGAGCCCATGTCGATGATGAACAGCGGCCCCGCCTCGCCGCTTTCGCCCGCCTCGCCGCCGCCAAAGGGCAACAGCTCCAGGCACGAGGTGTTGCAGCCGACGAACGAGGAGACGGTGGCGGGCAGCGAGCTAAGCCAGGCGTCCAGCGCGGCGTCGTCCCCGAGGTCGAGCGCGGGCTGGCCGGATGACTGCTGCGCAGCGTACAGGCGCAGCACCTGGGCCAGCCGTGCCTTGAGCTCGCCGCTTGGAGTCGGGGCCGGGCACGAGCCGCGCACCCCCCAGAACCGCACCCGCATAATGTGTTCTCGCCGCCGATATTTCTCTTCCGGCTGCAGCGATTTTACAACAACCACGCCCCAGGAATGGCGAGCTTCAAGGGAGCGCCTCGCCCCGCCCCAACCTGCTCTGCAAAAAGATTCGCAATCGCGGCCAGCCCTGAGCCGCCAAACGCCAAGCGGCGCGGAAGATTTTCTTCCGCGCCGCCTGCAAGTACTTGAGCCGCCGCCACTTACTCGTCCATCATCTTCGACAGCCGCACACGATCCTCGTCCGAAGGCTGCGAGGAGTCTTCTGCGGACTCTTCTGCGGCCTCGCCGCTGCTCTCAACTATCTCGGCGGGGATGTCCAGGGCCAGCTCGACGCCTTCCTCGGGCTTCTCGGTGAGGAAGACGGTCTCGCCGTTTTGCACATCGACGTAGATGGTGTCGCCCGCCTTGAAGTCGCCCATCAGCAGCCGCTCGGCCAAGGGGTCTTCGATGAGCCGCTGCACGGCGCGGCGCAGCGGGCGCGCCCCGAACTGGCGGTCGTAGCCTTCCTTGGCCAGCAGCTCCTTGGCGCCCTGCATCAGTTCGAGCTTGATCTCGCGCCGCCCCAGCTCAGCCGTGATGCGCTTGCTCATCAGGTCCACGATCGTCAGAATCTGGTCGCCGGTCAGGTGGTGGAACACGATGACCTCGTCCAGCCGGTTGCGGAACTCGGGACGGAAGCCCTTGGCGAAGGCGTCCATGACCCTCTTGTTCATCTCCTTGTACACGACCTCCTCGTCCTTGCCCGAGACGCTCATGTCGCGGAAGCCGACGTTGCGGTCGTTGATGCTCGCCGTGCCGATGTTGCTCGTCATGATGATCACGGTGTTCTTGAAGTCCACCGTGCGCCCCTGAGCATCTGTGAGCCGCCCGTCGTCGAAAATCTGCAGCAGAGTGTTGAAGATTTCGGGGTGCGCCTTCTCGATCTCGTCGAACAAGATCACCGAATACGGACGCCGCCGCACCGCTTCGGTCAGCTGCCCGCCCTCGTCGTAGCCCACGTAGCCCGGAGGCGAGCCCAGCATCCGTGACACGTTGAAGTGCTCCGAGTACTCGCTCATGTCGAGCCGGATCAAAGCCGCCTCGTCATCGAAGAGGAACTCAGCTAAGGAGCGCGCCAGCTCGGTCTTGCCCACGCCGGTCGGCCCCACGAACATGAACACGCCCACGGGACGCTTGGGGTCTTTGAGCCCGGCACGCCCACGCCGCACGGCTTTGGAAATGACCTTGATGGCTTCTTCCTGCCCAACAACGCGCTGGTGCAGCTCGTCTTCCATGCGCAGCAGCCGCGCGGTCTCTTCCTCGGTCAGCTTGCGCACGGGGACGCCGGTCCACTCGGAGACGACGGTGGCGATGTCGTCGTCGGTGACGGGAGGGTGCTCGGCAGCGTTGGCGCGCGATTCCTTCCACTTCTCCTCGGCGGCCTTAATCTCCTCCTCCAGCTGGGTGGCGCTGTCGCGCAGCCGGGCGGCCTTTTCGTATTCGCCGGCCTCGACAGCGGCGTCCTTCTCGGTCGTCATGTCGTCCAGCTGCTTTTGCAGGTCGCGGATTTCCTGCGGCGGCATCGCCACGCGCAGCTTGACCCGGCTCGATGCCTCGTCGATGAGGTCGATGGCCTTGTCGGGCAGCTGGCGCGCGGGAATGTATCGCTGCGACAGCTCGACCGATTCCTTGAGCGCCTCGTCCGAAATCCGCACCGAGTGGAACTCCTCGTAGCGAGGCCGCAGCCCCTTCATGATTTCGAGCGCGTCCTCGGTTGTCGGCTCGGGAACCAGCACCATCTGGAAGCGGCGCTCCAGAGCGCCCGACTTCTCGATGTACTTGCGGTATTCGTCCAGCGTCGTCGCGCCGATGCACTTCATCTCGCCGCGCGCCAGGGCCGGCTTGAGCATATTCGAGGCGTCGATGGCGCCCTCAGCCGCACCCGCGCCGATGATGGTGTGCAGCTCGTCGATGAAGACGATGATCTTGCCGTTGGCCGCGCGAATCTCGGCCATGATGCGCTTCATGCGCTCCTCGAACTCGCCGCGATACTTGGTCCCCGCCACAACTGTCGCCAGGTCCAGCGCGATGATCTTCTTGTCGAGCAGAGGCTCGGGCACGTCGCGGCTCACGATGCGCTGAGCTAAGCCCTCGACGATGGCCGTCTTGCCCACGCCGGGCTCGCCGACGAGCACGGGGTTGTTCTTGGTGCGGCGGCACAAAATCTGGATGGTGCGCTCGATCTGCGGCGCGCGCCCGATCACGGGGTCCAGCTTGCCTTCGAGCGCCATCACGTTGATGTCGCGCCCGAACTGATCCAGCGCCGGGGTCTGCGAGCGCCCGGTGCGGCCCTTCTCGCCGCCGCGCTCGCCCGCACGCTCTTCGCCGCGCCCGCCGCCTGAGCCCGAAGCCGAGGGCTGAGCCGAGCCCAGGGCATCGGGGCCCAGATACTCCAGCACTTTGTTGCGCGCTTTTTCCAGGTCCAGGCCCAGCTTGCGCAGGACTTTGGCGGCCAGGCCGTCTTTTTCGCGCAGCAGGGCGAGCAGCAGGTGCTCGGTTCCGATGTAGTTGTGCCTCATGCGGCGCGCTTCGTCAGCCGCCAGTTCGAGCACGCGCTTGGCCTTGGGCGTCAGCTTGGGCTCGGGAGCCGCCGCCTCGTTCGAGGGCTCGATCTCGTTTTCGATTTCGGCCCGCACTTTGGCCAGGTTGACGCCCATCTTCTGCAGGACTTGAGCGGCCACGCCTTCGTTCTCGCGCACCAGCCCGAGCAGCAGGTGCTCGGTTCCCACGTGCGACGACGACATCTTGCCGGCCTCTTCCTGGCCCAGCAAAATCACGCGCCGCGCCCTCTCGGTGAATCGTTGCCACATAATCTCAGGGTTCTCCTCTCAGCGCAGCTCAGCTCAACAAGCCCGCGCTGCCGCCGCCGAAGCTGCAAGTACTTGAGCTGCAAGTACTTGAGGGGTGTGCACAAATCCAGGAGCGCCTACAGGGACTTTTGGCGAGTGCGTTGTCCGCATCCGTGGAGGAGTATCAATACACCGAT
>JAABUK010001575.1_pt1 | contig 42923 bp, 45 predicted proteins | sample 5559141 | NCBI WGS metagenome assembly JAABUK01 (sample SAMN10711869, study PRJNA513367) | rock metagenome | isolation source: Antarctica rocks | place: Antarctica: Victoria Land, Pudding Butte nord | collected 2016-01-03 | reverse complement strand
CCTTGCTAGCCTCCACCGTGCGGCTAGCGACGAACGCAGGGATGCAGCCGGACGCGGGATGGGAGAACAGGGGCGGGATGGGATGGGATGAGACGGGGATGGGATGGGATGGGATCAGGGGAGCTCGACACGGTGCCAGACTCGGATGCCAGATATCAACGGCTCGTACTCGGCGACAGGATTGTGGCCACACCCTTTCCGCCCACCAAGCCCACCACCACCACCACCACCACCACCTCCTCCACCACCACCACCGAACAACGACCGCACTCCTCAACTGACCTGTCCAAACCTCCTCGAACTCCCCCACCGTCTTTATCGTCCTCCACACGCCATCCGCTTTGTTCAGCCGTCGCTACGTGCAGTTGCCGGTCCGTGGCCGCAAACTCGACACCACCTTTCTCCTCCCCGGCCCTCCCTTGCTGCCCTTCGAGGGAGCGCGGACCTGGTCGTCGGCCATCGCCCTTGCCAACGGCAGGAGTCGCAGTCGTGTCCTTGCATGAAGCTGGCGAAGTGAAATCTCCTGCTCTCGGTCTTCTGGATCCCTCCTTTGCGCGCCTTCCCCCGCGGGTGCGGCAGCTCTCCCTACGTTGAACAGAACTTGTACATCTTGCACGCCACTACATACCCAACCCATCCTCGTCCTCGTCGCCATTAGGAACGCATTGGGCAGGAAAGCATCCAAGATCGGGACAGACTCATGTTGTAAAGGCTGTTGTGAGTGTCTTCCTGGCTTGCATTCTTGCACATGCCCATGCGCACATTCCTCGCACACTTGTTTGTCGACAAGTCCAACGACCTCTCAGTTGAACAAGCCATCCGATCGCCGTATACTAACTTTCACGCCTAGGCATGATTATCATGTCAGGCAGGAACCTGGCCAGACTAGTCTCATGCTGAACTTCTGAACGGAGATGGAGCAAGCAAAGCACTTCAGCATCTATGTGGCACCCCTCCATATCGTCAAGCCCACTTCGGACTTGACCGCCTCGAGACCCGATATCAATTCGACGGAGCCGGACACGCAATTGCACCCGAAACATCAGATGCCACCGCCATTGACACCTCCGGATGCAAATGAGACAAGCGGTGAGATCAAGGAGCCGACGAGACCAACTTTTCACAATTACCTTCGCGCCTTCTACCCCTTTCATCCTACCACCTCCGTCTCGCCCTCGACAGTCACACTGCCGTTGAATGCTGGCAATATCATCCTCGTTCATTCCATCCACACCAGCGGCTGGGCTGATGGGACATTACTCGACACCGGCGCCAGAGGCTGGCTGCCAACCAACTACTGCGAAGGGTATGAGCACATCGCAATGCGGCCACTGCTTAAGGCATTGACCGACTTCTGGGACCTCATCCGAAGCCGAAATAACCCAGCCCTGGATATCTTCCGCAATCAAGACTATATGCGCGGCTTGATCGCGGGCGTTCGGTTTTTATTGGAGAAATCCGAATGCCTCACGCGAGATTCATCCATCGTCAAGAACCATGACAATGTCCGAAGAGCTCGGAAAGCCCTCCTTTCGGATCTTTCCTCACTGGTCAAAATCGCTAAAAGCTTACAAGAGATTACCCTAGCCTTAGCTTTCGATCGATCTACTGACGAGTTCTTCAGTGAGATGTTACTTGGAGCCTTCAAAATTGTCATTCGAGGAGTCAAGTTCCTTGATGTTTGGAATGAGGATGTTGGCGTGAACCGCGATATCGAAAGTGTCAGCGCCATTCTCGGACGAGCCAAACGTGACGATCGCAATACGCCGCCCACCCCTCCAGGCAACGCAGAGGAAGACAGTTTTGATACATATCAGTCAATCGCCGGGACAAGGCAGGAGTCTCGTCTATCAACGGACGTTCGTAAGTCTCGGTGTCGTCAAACAATCAGCTACGGCACATCTTATTCCCCACCTGAGGCTCCACAATCTCCTGTCAATGACCGCCCAATGTCCTTTCACAGCAAACGTACGTCGGTCTCGCTCCGAATGACACCTGGAGGCCATGCCGTAGGTCCTACAAACCTCCATTTGGCCTCCGAGCGATTACGATCTAGTCATGACACATTCCTCGGCTGTCTAGGCACCTTTCTCGGCCTTCACATGCAATCGAGGTCTTCCTCCGAGCTGCTGCTCACCACACAGCAATCGGTCAAGTCATGCCGCGAGCTGCTTACCGTGATCGAGGTTGTTCTTGATCATGATTTGCGCCGCGCAGAGAACTTGGCAGAGGCCAAGGATGCCATGTACGACAACATTACCGAGCTTGTCCATGCTGCTCGAGAAGTCTTTCGTCCAGTCAATTTGGCTGACGAAGACATGGTCTTCATTCCTGACGAGGGCAAAAGGCTTGTTAGTGCTGCCAGGGATTGCGTGCGAGGGGCCGGAGAGTGCGTTGCTATGACCAGATCCGTTCTGGAGCGCATCGGTGATTTCGAACCTGACGCAGCTGAACTTCAATCGTCCGTTGTCACCATTGGCTCGCCGCGATCATCCCGGCAAATGGATATTAACAGCGAGAGCTCCAATGCTGAATGTGAGGAGGAACAACCAAATGATGATGAACCAGAGGAGCAAGATGCCCCTCAGTTAGACATCCCTGAGACTATCATCTCGCCTGCTAGTCCACTGTCTTCATCTTTCGAGATTCCTTCATCGCAATCGAACCCCTCGCTCCACACTATAGACACAATCTCCGTAGGGAATGACTCGCCTGACTCAACTGAATCACTCCGAGCGCCATCTACCATTGGGACGCCTACGATTCCCGAGAACGAGTTAGCGACCTTTCAGCCAACCTTCCATGCATCAACGCAAACACGTCAAGAAGGACCGTACACAGCTCGCTGCATTGTGAACAGCACTGGGAGTACCGGCACCTATGTGTCCAGCGGGAGAGATTCCGAAATGAGTGCCCATTCTCAGGCCTCTACCCGGGCCACTTCACCTGGCGGTCTCTCTCAGCACTTGGAAGCCGAGGAAATGGACAAGAGGCTATCTGGCAGCCACACCATACCGGCTGACGAGTGTGACGAAGCCGAAGCTAAGGTCATGGAAAAGACCTTTGCACATGAGCTTATGTACAATAAAGAAGGACAAATCATTGGCGGAACACTATCGGCCCTCATCGAGAGGCTGACGGCGCACCATTCGACCCCAGATGCTTTATTCGTGTCGACATTCTACTTAACATTTCGTCTTTTTGCATCGCCTCCAGAGTTTGCCGAAGCGCTTGCTTATCGATTCAACTACATTGGCGAAACTCCAGCTGTTGCTGGACCAGTCCGCTTGCGCGTGTACAATGTATTCAAAGGGTGGCTCGAATCTCACTGGCGGCATGACTGTGATGACATGGCTCTACCATTTATCCTGGATTTTGCACGAAACATCCTCACTGGAGTGCTGCCTACCGCTGGCAAGCGCCTCATCGATCTCGCTGAGAAAGTTGCGGATGTGCATGGGCCCTTGGTACCTCGACTGGTTTCTTCCATTGGGAAGACAAACACCTCGATCGCGCAATATATCAACCCGGATACACCTGTCCCTGCTCCCATTATTTCGAAGAACCAGCTGGCTTCTCTGAAGACCTGGAAAATGGGAGGACAAAATGTGAGCATACTCGACTTTGACCCTCTCGAGCTCGCACGGCAGATCACCATCAAGGAGTCCGCAATATTCTGCTCCATCCTACCCGAAGAGCTTCTTGCTACCGAGTGGATGAAGCGTTCTGGCTCGCTGGCAGTCAATGTCCGCGCAATGTCGACACTCTCTACAGACCTTGCCAACCTTGTTGCAGATTCCATCCTGCAGTTGGAAGAACCGAAGAAACGAGCTGTCCTGGTCAAACAATGGGTCAAGATTGCGAACAAATGTGTGGGACTAAAGAATTATGACTCGCTTATGGCAATAATCTGCTCCCTAAACTCATCCACCATTGCTAGGTTGAAGAAGACCTGGGAGATGGTTTCCCAAAAGACAAAGGCTATACTGGAAGAGCTAAAGAAAACAGTCGACGTCTCGAGGAACTACGTGGTGCTGCGCCAAAGACTTCAGAGCCATGTTCCTCCCTGTTTGCCTTTTGTTGGCATCTATCTCACCGATCTCACCTTTGTTGATCATGGTAACCAGACGACTCGACAACTGACGACGGAGGAGGGCTCAATTGGATTGATCAATTATGACAAGCACACGAAGACAGCCAAGATCATCAGCGAACTCCAGCGCTTCCAAATCCCATACCGATTGGCAGAGGTGCCAGAGCTGCAGACCTGGATGCAAGATCAGCTGGTCCGAGTCAGGTCTGCTGGAGAGAAGAGTTTTCAAATTTACTATAGGCGTTCACTCCTCCTCGAGCCAAGGGAACAGGCACTGGCACAGGCACGGACTTCGCCCACGGGGATCAACCCACCTGGGAAGTCTAGCGAGAAGAGCTTCGACTTTTTCAGTTGGGCACATACCCACAAAGACAAATCCATCGCCACGAATGGCTGAGCATCAGCACATCTGGCATTTCCCTCTTGGTTAAATCATCGCCGCCACATTTCGCTGTTTTGGAGCTCCATTGGCATTGGATTTTGATGACCATTCGGGCACGCTTTCATCGATTGTACAGACCTTTGGTGTGTGTACCGAATTTCCTACACGCTGCATGATACCATTTGAATTCTTTGTCGATCTGTTTAAGGGATTATTATAGAAAAATGAGTGGCAGGGCGCCGACTGTTTTACGATACCATCTTTCTCAATAAGCTGCATGGGTATGCGGCAGGGAAAGAGTTACGTTCTTCTTTCGCTTGCCATGTCCGTTCATTTCGAGGCAACGTCGGCACGTGTTGCTGATATGTTATCCGCTTCGATTCACACTTCTATGTCTCTTATTTGGCAGGCTCGGCTGGATATAGCTACAAGATTGTCATCAGGGACCCGGTTTCAACGACTGGTGGTGGTGTTTGGAGAGAAAGACGTTCCCGTTCCAGGTCGAATTGGTCGTCCGGTACAACATTGTACATAACTCATGCTTCATAGATGCCTGTAACTGACAGCAAGCTGCCAGACAAGCCGGTTGCCGCGTATACCCTCATTCTCTTCTTGCAGATACTGTCTTGTCTACCAAACCCTATCGTGCAGCCGCCGTACGATTTCATGGTGATAGCTGCTTGATCCACTTGTTGTTCGATCAGGATTCGACGACCACCTTTCATCACCACTCCCGAACCATCTGCACACCACAAACGGAGCCCAATTACGGGTCGTAATCACCTGTGTGGCCCAGATCCCAACTTTACCCTCCCAGTACGATCCACTCAACTGGCATCACCATCAATCGAGGTCAATCTCACAAGCCACAGGATCAGTGGTGGGATGTGTGGAGATCATGTGTGATGTTCTTCCATCACGGATGGGCCGATCATCAATACTCCACTACTGCACAGGCAAGATTGATCGACCGAGGACAGAACTGTGGTCAGCAGCTTTCTGCATGCAAGATCACAAAGGACCGAGGGACGAGCGGCCGTCGCTCACAAGGACGGCGGGAGGCGGATCGACGATGCTCTCAGTACTGGAGACCTTCTTCCTGTTCTACCTGTTCTTCAGTGTCGTTGCAGCCATTCCGCGGCTTGAAACCTACATCTCTGCTCTCTGACCTGACTCTAGTCCTTCATCGACATATTCTCCCTTTCCAACCCTCTCAACCGACTTCACATCCCGCCCTCAAAACTTCCCAACTCTTCTTCTCCTATCCGCCACCTCTCCATAGCCAACACATCCAACGTTATGCCTTCCCCTCCCCCGCCGCCGCCATCTTCTACCCTCCTCCCCGTATCCAGATCCGGCGTGCACCACACACCCCCGCACCTCGCCCACCGTGAGCGCCGCTGAATCCAGATCACGCTGGCGTTACCTCAACCGCATCCGAAGAGGCATAGTTTCCATCGCTTACGGGATGGGTCCGTAGGGTGTCTGGACTATGTTCGCTTGCGGACCGTTCAAAACATGTCCCCGGCAGATCTGTGCTTCCCTTTGGATACGAGAATAGCGATCTAGCAGGAGGGTAGGACAAGTGATAGAAAAACTCAGGCATCAGCTCCTCCCGGGACGTGGTCTCCGAAGAGAGACAGTGGCTGCTTCTCCTCCTCTTGGAACAATTGATCCTCCTTGGGAAATAAGTGGGCTCTTTAAATCTTCTATGGACAACGGACGCAGGTGTTCCGCTCTTGTGTCCGGATGCGTGTGAAGACACACTTTGCCATCGAAAACAAAACCCAAGACATCAAACGTGCAACATATGACATGAAATGTTCATTGCAGGCCAACGCATCCAAAGAGAGCTTCGTGCCGCTCGCAACAAGTTTTCTCTCCTAGACAATTCAGTTTACCAGGTCTGTGTGTCTTTGGACTGTGAGCACAAGGGTTTCAAGTACTTGGCAAATGCTTTGATCAGTCAGATATTACATGTGCGTGAAGGCACACTTAGCCGCGAGGAAACAAAGGATCCGTTCAACGTTCTACACCAGCCAACTCATTCATAAGGGCTCCCAGCTTCATGCTTGTGAAGCACTGCTCACCTGCTCACCTGCTTGCCAAAGCCAGCGCCCTTCCATGCCGGATAACCGAATTCTACATCCTCTCCTCCCACAAAGGATTCTGCACAGCGACTCGACTTCATAATGAGAAGGCACCAAAATGTGCTTCATGAAAGGAAGATACGTCGTGTGGAGGACAATGGCCTTGTACCGCTTTGCATTCCACACAAAATCCTGACTGTGACTCGACCTATCAGCAAAGCTACACAAAGGGGGATTTAGCTTCATGAAAGAAAGGTTCCTTGTTCATCGAACAATTGCGTTCTCTCAAACCTTTGTCGAGACAGCCCCATTGTGCGCAAGCCTCGGCACTTTAAACCATCTAAAACTCTTCACCATCATCATTTCACTCACTGATCCATCACATCTTTTGAACCAAATCGTTCACAAGACAGGAAAACGCACAAGAACACCAGCACAAAAACCAGTTTCAAACTCGACATGTCCTGGCTCTTTTCGAATAACATGGCAGCCCAGGAGGTAGACCAGACGAAGAAGCCGGAGAAGTCTGTCAAGTTCGCCCAAGACTCGAATTTGGAGCAGACCATTGACATCCCCTCTCCTTCCTCATCCATTCAAGGTGAGGCATCAGTTCGGCATTTCGTTCCCCCTGCTCGAAAGGAAAAACATCCTCGTCGAACCTTTCCAAGCATGAGGCCCCTTACTGAAGCAGAAGCTGCGTTCTCTCCCGCTTTTCGCCGTCAGATCCCAATTGAGTGTCTTCCTGCTCTTCCTGCGCTTCCCAAACCCGGTTGCGCCAACGTCACCGTCCTCGTCACAAACACTGACAAGAGCGGCTTCAGCCATAGCAGCACCAGCACAAGCAGCACCATTCTCGGCACGGCTTCTTGCGACTGGGTTGATGATGTGTTCACAATGCCACCTCGCATGCCGAGGTACCCCATCAACCCTGTCGTTCCTGACATGCCCAAAACCCGCACAACGGCAAACGAAACCAACACCCGTACGGTCAGCTTTAATCCTGATGGCAGCAGCACACTCCGCCACAGCCGCCTTCAATTTGACGGCACCAGCTTCGTCCGCACAACCACCGTCACCGCCACAGGCTCCAACACGGTCACAAGCGTCACCAGTTCCCAAGTCCCTCTTTTGTGACGCGTTTGGCCGTCCAATTCAATTCTCCCGTGGTACGCAAACTGAAGATCCGCTCTCGGCCTTCACTCCTGCTGCGGATAGGTGCGCTCGCCCACCTCTCATGACCGGTTCCCCCACCACCTCTGGCCCACTGCCTTTCTGGAAAATCACCGTCACCACTGTTGGTGGTGTGCCCATCTGCTGTTGTCCAACCTGCAGAGACAAGTCCGACGAAACTGGTTTCCGCTTCGACCCTGTCTCTGGCACCTGGTGTTCCATTCCCTGCCCACTGTCAGTTGACAGGCAACTCGAAGGTCCACCAAGGTTCCGCAAGCCCGCTTCAACAGTGTTCGATGGCCCCTGCTGACTCACAACCTGGATCTTCGTCGTTGTTCGGCAATCCAGTTCAACCCCTGTTTCCTTCAACACCGTTCGGAGGACAGTCCAGCACACAACCCGCAGCTTCGACACTGTTCGACAGGCCGACGATGAAGGAGAGTGTGAACGAAGACGACAAGGTAGGTGGAGACGAGACTGTTGGACAGTCTTGAATCGCATTTTCTGGAAGTCTTGCTCTGCGCTTTTAGGTTGTTTTGATTGCATTCTGGGAGTCTTGATTGCATCTTGCTTTCATTTTAGACAAGTCGATGTGGAGACGAATAGAATTCAACTTTTGCTTTGACATTTTTTTCTTTTTGTGATCTCGCAAGTCCTGGGACATAGATGCTCCGGGAACATTTTCATCATATGGCTTCTGAGCTAGTGATCCTTCTTCATCGTCAAACAATGCCATTTCCAGCCAACCTTTGGTCGCGTTGAGCGCAATTTACTTTGCCCCTTTCACCGCCGTAAACGAACGGTTTGGAACCCTATCAAATCAGAGCGTAGGTGGTGCACGGATGCTGTGGTAGGAAGGTTGATCATGTAGCAAACCTCACCGAGTCATCGATGGCTGCTCAACAGATGCTGTCCACTCACCGTGTGCCTCTCTGATGTTGTGTCTTTGCGGATGAAGCATGCATTTGTTACATTGCGTTTGAGTGCAACAAATACAGCAAGAGCAGATCATGTACAGTGATAAAGAAACGTGGACTCGGAGATCAAAGGGTCCTGAAGGACCTGAAGTCGTACCGAAGGCCAACCATGGCCTCGGAATGGAAGAAATTCTTTTTCGATCTTCCTTTCCAAGGCGGACTAATGGAAAATAGGACTCGCTTGCTTGCAGAGCAGGATCGCTTGCGCCGCGTGCCTCGAATATTTCGAATCTTCTGAGGTGGTGCAAGTTTTGTGCGCACTAAGTGTGTTTTACTTGCACGCAGAAGATATCAGGAAAGTCACGTGGGTTGATCAGGTTTTGATCAGGTTTGAGTCGGGGGGTAAATACCACCGTGAGAAATCAAACAGCTGCCGACAGGGCCTTGCGATGAACAGTGTCCTCCTTCTCTTAAAGGCCGGGCCTGAGTAACATCACTTCCATCTCCGGGTTCTGGTGTTCCTCACGTGGGCTCCTGGCCATCCTACGAGGCTCCGGAATCTTTGGCGGAATGCATGGCCGAGTATTGTGCATAGCTCATTCCGACGCGCCAACTATAGTGACTTATAGAGGGACGTTTCCCAGAGCCTTTTCAGCAATCTGTTTGAGTCTTGGTAAGCAGACCTTATTCATCGCTATGTTGGTTTCGAAGACGAGGCCCCTGACGTCTCGGACCACAGCTCACTGTTGCAGACACACCCTGTTGCTGACACACCCTATTGCTGACACCCCCCAACAAGGTGTTTGATCAGAGGTCTGTTTTCGTTAGGGACAGCAACATCAAGAGCTGTACGACCGCTTGCATTTCGAGCAAGGATATCAGTTCCTGCAGAGAGAAGCAAGTCGGTCATCTGAATGACTGTACGTGAGTCGGAATCTCGATTGGATACGTGTCGAATTACTAAAACGTGAAGTGCAGTCTTGGATTGTTTATCAAGCGCTCCTGGCTCGATTTGTGAATGGAGCAAATGTCGCACGAGGTTGACGTTGACAAGTTTGACAGCGTGGTGGAGCAAGTTCTGACCATTCGAGTCCTCGATATCGATAGCAGTTTGCCTTGATTTGAAGGCATCAAGAACGGGAATGAACGCCACAACACTCAGATTCTCAATGGCGCAGTGCGTGGCTGGCTTTGCCATCGGCGTTCACAAGAGAGGGATCAGCAGCGGCATCCAACAATGCTTTGACGACCTCAGGCCCCACCTTCTGCTTTCTGAGAAACGTTCTGTGCAAAGGAGTGTTTTGTGCTTCGTCTCCACAGTTGATGTTCGCGCCATATCGGAGTATATCCTTAAGAATTTTGAGCCTTCCTGTCTCTGCGCACCAATGCAGAGGACCACGAATGCCGTCCTCAAAATTGACTTTGATCCTTCATTGGAGAAGAAAATGGAACATCTCAGGAGCATCCTGGATGACAGCTTGGGATACAGCACAAATATGATCCGCTTTACCTGGAGTATGGTCCATGACGGAGCGTAAAACCTGCAGTCTTCCAGACTTTACAGCCTTGTGCAAAGGGCTATGACCATGCTGGTCGGCGACTATAAGTGCACCATGCACCAAACGTTCATCGACCTCAGCTTCGAGCCCGGCCTGAGCGGCAAGATGCAAAGCTGTCCTTCCAAATGTGTCGGACCAATTCGCATCAACTCCACGAGAAAGCAAGGAACCGATATGTACTAGTGCCGAGAAGCCACAGGCAATCATTTGGTACAACCAAAATCCTCCTTGAGTTACAAGCCTCTGGTCGAGTGTATCAGTGTACTGAAGACAGTGGCGGAAGACTGCCTCGTTGTGATATTGAACTCCCGTAGCAAGCGCTGTAATATCGGTGTCCAGGCCTGAAAGGTTCCCACACCTGCCAGCAAATTTGAGAAATGTAAGCGAACGTTGCGCACTCCAGGTGATTCCGCAAGCGACCTTAAAGGTGTTGATTTGAACCCATTTTATCGTCCCTTGTATTCTTGCTTGTGAGCCATAAAACCATCCCAAAAGGTCCGCACATTCTTCCAGCCCGTCTAAAACAACGTTAGCTGTTTCTAGGTCACCAAGCTCGAGGATCCGGACCAGTTCGATCGCGACAGCATCGAAGCCCGACGTGTCCATTTGAAAGTTTTCTGAAAAGTTTATGATTCGCCGTTCGCTCAGTTCGGAGGACAAAGAAAAGAGCTCGACCGAGATTGGGGTAAGCTTCTTGAGAGAGAGGCTGGCCTTATGGGCCCCTTTTGAAGATTGTGTTGGTAACAACAGTGCTGCAAGAAGAAGGCGACTAATCTCTCCTCGCGCTGCACCAGACAGGGACCCGTTAGCGAGATATCTCTCGACAACGGAACGAGCGGATAGTGAGGAAATTAGGGCGGGTGGCCCTCCAACAACAGAAGAGAGCAGGAGAAATTCACGCCACTCGATTTTTGCGAAAGCATACTGCTACAAAAGGAGAAATAGCTTAGTTTGGTGAAGGGATACAGCGAAGTGCATGGAGGACGAAGAGGAGTCCAGCGGCTTCTGGAAAACGTCTCCAAGGGGACTGGCGACAGTCTCCAAGAGAGTACGGCTGACCTCTTTACATCCAGCAAATACCGCGAAACTCAAAGGCGATTTCGTTATCAAAGTCGGATACAGCAAGTCGACACGATGCTCAGTTGCTGCAACTCGTGCCAGAACGCTCTTCCATAAGCTGTGGTCCAGAGGTAGAAGGGAGGGTATCAGATCTTCAGCTCGGCCGTTGAGCTCTCGAACATGAAAGTAAAATGCAATGGCAAAAGCCCACCGTCTGTCGAAGCCAAAGATCTTCTCCGTGAGCGAGTAGGGATTTGAAAGCCTTGTACCCACCAAGCTGGCAGAAAAGCAGAAGTGGGGATGTTTCCTGGCTGAGCTGTTTGGTAGATTTAGGATGTTGTTCTGCTTGTATTGAATGGGTGAAACGCTCCTCGTGATGTCCAAGAAGCTTTTGGCACAGGTCTAGGAGGCCAGGCACCTGCATCAAAATAGCTCTTCAGGGGTCATTCCGCTCCATCTGGAGAACTCTCTAGCAGCCCTTCGACGAAATATTTCGTGCAAGGTTTCGAAGTGGATATTCTTGTTATCGCCCTTTTTATCTTGAGCCTGCTCAGATACTCTGATTCGGCTCGCCCAAAAGTTTTGCAGGGGGGGAAACTTGTGATCATCCCAGGTCGCCGCTCTTCCGGAGCCACTGCTGATGGGCTTCCAAATCACAGTCAACGCCATAACAGGTTCTATATGCCGTGGCAGCATTCGCAAGTGCAATCCGTGCTCGAATCACATCTTTTCCCCGTCGACGCGATGTGCTCCCAGTCGCCCACCACCTGAGCCTTGGCTCGAGGCGGAAGACACGACACAGTGGCTGGCTGAAAATCCTAGTCAATTTTATCGAGACACGCTCAAAGTATAGATATCGACGTACTGAAAATGAGAGCACACCCTTCGTGGTGTGCTGGTTGAAGAAGCCTTGCTTCATCAGCGGCCTGAAATTGTCAGCTCACGTTAAGTTTGAGTGGAAGCCCGACGTACAAATCTCGCGCAAATATATGGATAGGGAGTGCACTGGCGTCTGACTTCCGCTTCTCGGGGTCTGGTTGCAATGTTACACGCAGCATACCATTAGCAAACGTAGTCAAGAAGGGCTCCAAAGAGTTTGATTGAACGCTGGCCGAGAAGTGACCTAAGGCGAGCGGCAAGATCTGCACTGCTATAGAGGAAAACATTTGTTCGGTAGGAGGATGGTCCTCGAAACCATCTACATCTTCGGTCAGATGTTGTTCAGGCCCAGGAGTCCTTTCGTTTGCTCAATTCAACGAGGCTTTGACAGACGGCAGTCTGCAATAGCGCTCGCCATTAATGCAAGCCTCCCAACAGAGCAAACCTAGTGCCCACATATCACATTTCATGTGGTCGATAGCGGCATCTTTCTTGTTCCGAGAGAATAATTCTGGCGCAAGATACCCGTGTGGTAGTGTTAAACAGCTAATGCGAAGGAGTAGGGGCCATGCTCACCCAACCGCACCAAGATAGCTTTGGTCCCGCTCCAGAAGAAACGAGTGACCAAAATCAGCCTGGGGTATCCAATCAGTCAATGTGGAGCAGAAGTCTCAAAGGCGCCTCAAAGTGACTAGCTTCGCCACAGGTGGTCCGTAGCTCCCACAGACGAGAACGTGTTCCAGTTTCAGGTCTCCATGCGCAACACCTGAACGATGCATTTCAGTCAGGCCGGCCGGCCGTGGCTTGGCTACAAAGCGTCAAGCGAAGACGGAGAAGCGATTTGCGATTCAGGAGGTAGTCTCTCATACAACCCAGTTCGGCAAACTCGGTCACCATGAATGGTAAATTGCTCTCTTCACTTAGTCCCCAGCCATATCCGAGGAGTTTGATCACGTTTGAATGCATTCCAATGGGTTTATGATGCATTACTTCCAAGTCTCTGAGAACACAATGCACCAGACTTTGAAATTGTTATTGCTGGCTTGAATTATGATGTAACTTTATTAGTTTGACGGCGACAAAGTGATTGCTCCTTCTTTCATGACAGCGGAACACTCTGTATGATGCGCCTTCTCCAATTTCGGTATGGTTGAATAAGTTAACGCTGTTGAAAAGTTGAAGTTGCAGTGGTTGGATGCTTCGAAGAAGGTGTTGCATGCTTCGGATACCAGCGCCTTCTGGTCTGGAGAATCCTTGCGTGGTGGAAACCAGTGTCCGAGGCCGCTGCCTTGATGGCAGCGACATTTATCAGGAGATTAGTACAAGTCATGCTGAGGTAGCAAATTCGAAATTCTAATGCCATTGTTGCCTAGCAGGTCATTGCTGCATCGACACCGCTAGTTCGTCTCGATGGCCAGATTCATTCACCAATTGTCCCCGGTACAGAACCTCAACCTTCGACCGGGTGTGCCGGGTAAAAGATCCACAATTCGAGGACCTCACACGCCTGGTCTGTTCAACGTGGATCTGGCGAATATTTCCAGCACGTTGAGAGGCTTCGTTTGGACACCGTCAGCGATGCAGAGACCTGCATGTCAATACATATCCAAGGTCATCGTCAGTAGCGTACTCTGCAGGAAGACAACTAACTTACTGCAAACAACGGAAGTCAAGATACTGCAGCCGCGTTTGGCCCCTGCGCGCTGACAAGGCTGTAAAGCCACACTCATGATTGGAGGACTCTTCGTCCTTTCAGACTCCGAGTATTGTGCACCGTATTCCAGGGTCACACCAATCAATTTCATATGGCATGAAGGAGACTCCAGCAAGAATTGATCGTCATTGGAATTCATCTTGAGGTGTTTGATGGCACAAATCGTTGTTGAGTGGGAAAGGAGGAAGTCAGCGGTTAACGACCAGGGCCAGTCATTACGTAAGCCGCCTGACATCACGCTGGCGCTGCGAATTCCCTGGTTGCCGTATATCAGCTGTTATGGGGAATCCCTCTGAATTCTTCCGCCAGCTAGGAATAAGCACTCTACTAACTGTAACGTGTTTGGATTATCCCACCTAGCAATACATAAGCTAAAAGCTCTCGGAAGTCGAAGATAAGAGCACGACGAGCGCCATCGCTATGCTATAATATGTCCTTGACAAAGAGTGAGGAAATGAAGATGTGCCCGCTTTCTAGCCGAGGAGAGATATACTCATGCCGCTGCACCCAATTCTAACTTCTTGCCCTTCACACTCTTCCACTCGAACAATAATGAGCACAAACAAGCTATACCTGCACAAGCGATCGGCAGGATGAAGGTCCTGGTGACAGCGGTATTGTATGCCCCAAGCACGCCAGGCAATTGCTCCGGCGGCGTGACAGCACGAATGTTCGTAGCCCCGGCGCCGATGATTTTCGCAGGGTCGATGTTCTTGGTGAACCTTGGGATTTGTTTGATCAGAGTGTTGGAGAAGATGTTCTGTGCAATTGAGATAGAGATCGCTCCGCCTAGCGAGTTGAAGAAAATCGCTATTGCATTTCCTGATGGCATATCCTTCTTGTTCAACACGACTTGGACGGCGATGAATGGGACCTGCACACAGGCGCCAGCACCAGCACCAGCCAAAATTTGATACCCAATCCACATGCCAGGGCTGGAGTTGACCTTCAATGTATAGATCATGCCAGAGCCGACAACGAAAATAACGGAGCCCAGCCATGTGAAAGGGACATATAGGCCAAGAGCCGTAATGCTGCCGCCAACCACGATGGACGATAGAGTGATGCTGACAAGATAAGGAATGGTGCGGATACCTGATCCTTCCGCTGTTGTTCCCTTCACCGCCTGAAAGTAGAATGGGAGATAGAAGCTGCTTCTGTCAGCATGAACGGGACTGTCTAAAGCAGTATTGCAACTTACATGTGTGCGTACAGACCCATAGCCAGAAAGCAGGAGAACAAGGCAGAAGCAAGCACAGTCCTCTGCTTCAACAAGATACGCGGTGGGATCGTGGCCCTGTCTCCTCGCTTAATTTGCAGATAGCAGAAGACTGTGATGATCAAGCCGAATCCAAGGAGATTGCCCCACACTCTGGAGTTGTGCCATGGATAGACGCTTCCGCCCCACTGAAGCGCCAGGAGTAGGCAGACGATAGCACAGATCAGGAGGAAAGCTCCCCAAAGGTCGATCTCTCCAATCTTTTGCTTTGTGGTAAGTTTGCTGTGTTCTCGCTCGGGGTTCTTGAAGAAGAAAAACACGATGGCAATGGCGATACCTCCGAAGGGCAGATTGATCCAGAACTGTTCAGTGGTCAGCAGGTAGTCCTAAAGGGGCGGAGTCTGCTATTGCACTCACACACCACCGCCATGAGACGCGATCAGTAAAGGCTCCTCCAAGGATGGGCCCCACCACTGAAGATATGCCGAACATGCTTGACAGCAAGGCAATGTAAATGGCTCGTTTTCGCAACGGAACGGAAAAGCCAACGATTGTCATACCGCCAGAGAAGAGTGCAGCAGCGCCAACACCAGCTACAGCCCGACCGACTATCAACATGGTTGAGTTGCGGGCAGCAGCGCAAATGATTGAGCCAAGCTCGAAAATGAGCAAGGCGATTATGTATGTCCATTTTATGTTGAAGTATGTGTACACCTTTCCGAAGCTAGGTTGAAGGGATGTGGTGGTCGAGAGATACGATGAACCATACCAGCCGACATCATTCAGCGAGTTGAAGACAGTCGTGATCTTTGGTATAGCGGTTGCTACATAGAGTCAGTCACAGGAGGACGGGGCTTCCATATGTCTGACGTACCAATGATGGTGTTATCCAATGCAACCACAAATGTAGACAGACAGAGACCGAACGTCAGGATTGCTAAGGGTAGTGCTTTTGGGTATTTGGACTCGTCGTCTTCTCCAGCCTCCTCTACGCTAGAGGCTTCTGTAGCTCTTGACGCCGTAGGAACAAGGTCTGCTTGGGCCTCTTTCTCTTCGGCCCTTCTGCTGTGATCTGTATTATTGACACCTTTTTCGGCGGCTTCAGTTCGCTCTGGAGAGGTGCGTGGGCTGGACTTTTCATCTTCGACGACCGGAATGATTCGTCTTTCTCCATTTTGCGGTTCTTGAGCTTCTATCGACTTTTCAGGGGAAGATGGTGCAGAGGAGGCTATGGGGGTTGTCGGTCTTCGCACCTCAGAGGTCTCTTTCTGCCAAGGGAATTTCATCGTAGGAGCTGGTCCCACGGTGATAGCGCAGCGAAAATGGCCCTTCGGAGAGCGGAAGTAGTCTGAATTATCCCAATCACCTACTTACTCTACAAGCCCCCTGCTGCGGCCTCTTTTCTTTACTGTCGCACTATTCCTCTTGCAAGCTCGGATAGCGACGCATCCGAAAGATATTCAGTCAATTTTTGTGTCGAATCTCCCGGGGAGGCTAGGCGAACCTCGTGTATTCTACCCCAGAATCCATCGAGATCGTCCTCAGGGTCGGATCGTAGCAATTAGTTGAGCTGACGCGCTTCCACTTGCTGGTGAGAGATGCTGTCCGTCCGCGAGTGCATCTCGCTTAAGAAGAAACATTGGCCGAAGGGGACGAGGGCCAAATCCCTCCGTCGCAGTCCATCTGGGAGCTGAATCCACATTGTTCCTCATTCCCGGCATTGATGCCTCCATGACAACCGGGATTAGCGCGGTCGACGCAGTCGCGCGAGTTCCGAATAATGGTACGATGACAGAACACTCAGCAACCGACCTGTTCCTCAGATGTTGGCGTCTTCAGACCTGCAATTCATGTATTTCCTCAGATGATCCATGTTCGTGGTGCGCAGTCTCACAAACGTGCGTCCCAAACACCAGCCATCGCACAATCTTTTCCCTTCTTGCGCCCATTTGGAACGAGAATATTTGTCCTCTCAGCTGGCAGGAGAGATGGGAATTGCGGACCAAGACCTTCGGGTGTCGCTGTTCTACAACGACGTTCTTGAGTGTGATAATCGCTGTGGTGGGTACTATGGTTGGAATGTTTTTGATTTGGCTTCTCGTCAACTCGGGCAAGTGGATGGTCGCGAGATGGAAGAGACGGGGGAAATGGTGGTGGAGAGTTGATCGTGTCAGGATTCATTGGCGACGTTCAGTTTGCTGGCAAAGGAGAGGAGTGAGGCAGCTACAGCCAGCGGAAGTAGACGAGGGCAGAGCGTTACTTGGCTGATCATCCTCAAATTTCCGAAGGGTGTAGGCTAAATCACCTATTTCGTCGAGTATACATTGTTCAGCCATGCTTCACCCTGCTGACTTTATATTCAACCACGATCGGCTTGTCCTTCTCGACGATGAACCGTCCCGCAGCCACAAAAATACCGGTCTCCAGCTCCTTATATTTCTCGCTGCCAGTCTCGAAGGTCAAATGGGTGACTGTAATCTCGATCAGTTCAAGCTGTCCTTACCGCGGTGAGACAAGAGGGCAGACAAGAGTTTCCGAATGGAGTCGATTTCGCATCAGGACTTCCCCCAAGGATGGCTCCCAATGCTGGAGTGATCTCGACGATACCAGTATAATTGAGGTAAATCAGCTTCATATGCATTATCAGTTACTTATGACACCATGGGCCTCTCTCGATACGCACTACGCCGTCAGAAGTTCTGCATAGGACGGAGTCAGCATGGCCAACCAGGCAAATTCCACCGTCTTCGTTGAAGGAGTGTTGCGTACTCAAGCAGCCCATGAGCGTTCAACCGCATATGCTTTCCCGTGGGGTCATTGTGGATATAATCATTCCCCATCCCTTTGAACGTGGCATCAACAGCAGGCGAGAAACCAGACTCGCTCTTCATGGTGCCGTCTCTCAGTGGAACGATGGCCATAGGAGTCCCACGGGAGGCGCTGCCCACGCTCATGGGTGCGTCGATCGCGACTTGGATCGTGAAGGCGGGTTCGAGAGTAGGAAATTCGGACATCCTGGCGGTGCTACTCGCTTTTCGTCTTTCGCGGGGAGGTCAGAGATGTGGAGAAAGTAAGGGGAAGTAAGAAAGAGAAGGGAAGCGGGAGTTAGAAGGTATGATGCTCGAACGATTGGGACCTATGGGCCTTGTGCTGAACAGGGTACCCCGCATGTACTTCTTCACCTCCGCAGCCATGTGCTCCTGCGTAACCCACCTCTCAGCAGATGGGAGATGGGCTCTACGGAACCCAGAAGGCCTAGAAACGTCGGCTCAGTATTTCGACTCGGTGATAATCGTCGTTGGCTTCGAATGAACTGTGCGCCCGTGAGACTGAATATGTTCAAGGTATGGACAGAGCCATAAAGCAGTGCACTGATGGAGGCAGACGGCATTTGTAAGGCCTGGATTGATCTCCTCTAGGGCACATACGCGTTAAACAACTCGCTTCACCTGTAGCACAGCATTTGTTAGTCATTGTAGGCTCACAGCAGCAGAGACGTGAGAGGATCGCTTACCTCAAAAAACCTCTTCAACCACCATACCTGGAATATGCACATTCCCACCAGCACGCCTAATTGAAATACGCTCCACCATTTGACTCTTGCATTCGTACTCTCCGCAGTATTTCTGTGCGTCCTTTCCCTCACCACAATGTATGCTTGCTCGTCCTTGACTTGTGACAAAAGCTCCGAAAGAGATTTCACTATCACAGCTTGTCAGCTGCGGGTCTCAGCTTGAGACTTCCAACATCCACACCTTCTTTCTCTAGAGGATCTGATGGTGCTTCCTGCTCTGATACATAGACAATCCCGTGCACATTAAACGATACTTCCTTGCTGTTTGCAGACCAATGCTCATTGCTGAAGCAGTATGTGTATTTCCCATCCTGCTTGGCGTCGAAGGAGTAGTCGCCTGACGAAATAGACTTTTGATTGGTTTCGTATTGGTTGGAAGGGTTTTGAATCTGGAAAGCAACTTGTCAGGTCTGGATGGTTGTGTTAGAATGATCTCCTTACGAAGAAATCAATGTCCAGGTTTCCGCTAGTGCCAAACTCTCTGTCCCCCACTTGAAATGTGACTGTCATTCTATCATCTCGATGTAGCTGCTCGTGGAAGCATTCCCGTGAGTGCGCTTTTAACTGGATTGTATGTCCTGATGATGCCTGAGTCCATAGCAGAGTGGCCACTAAGGCCGTGAGTATGGTCTGCAGCATGTAGAAGAAAAGTACAACCGGAGAAAGCAGCGAGGGATTTTGATATATTGGAGCTGACTTTGGCACAATTGCGTGTGGTCTTTCAGTCCACAGTTGTATAAATTGTGAAAGTTGCGCACGGACCACGTTAGCCGGATAGGGGAAGCTTCTATCAACCGACAACACCAGCGATAGGGGCATCAACCATCTCGTTTAAACTTGTTCAAGATTAAAGCAGATTCTGCAAGTTGAAGCCTCTACTAGTACGAGGACATTTAATGCGTGCGTCTTGTCAAGAAATGGTATGATGGGCAATGCCGCGCAATGTCCGCTAGGACTCAGGTCGTGTTCTGACTCAGGTCTTTGAGCGGAACTTGCATTGGATCTGGAGACTTCATGTGTGTTTGACGTACGGAGAAGAGACATGCAGTTGTGAATCGCAGCACATGAGCTAGACAGGACGCTCGAGGTGTTCTGAAGCAGAGTCAACTCAGTGTTTGGCACGGAAAAGTTTTCGATTCAACTGTTCACCTGCATTTCCTACCCTCTCTGTCACATCCCTGGTCTGCATACTCTGCTCCTTCTGTTCGGGGATCCAACTTTTCTTCTTTCTGAATCTCCATCTCCTTCATCATTGACAAATGCCTTTGACATTGAAAAGATACGTCAATGGACAAGTGGTGCCCATCAGACTCTCAATACTTGATGCCTTCCGAGGTACTCCTGCACCACCGAGGAAGAAGAAGGGAGTAGCTGCGGTAAGATTGCAAGGTTCCACCTCCGAGCTATTCTCAGCCTTGGGGCTGTGATCGACATCAATTCTATCGCAGCATGGCATAGACATGAAAACCACTGACGGTTTCATTATCAGGTGTCATACACACCAGGAATTCGTATCGGAGCTGCATTACTACATCTATAGGCCAGGAACTGACAGATCACGGCTTATAGAATATCTCGATAGCATCTGCTATAGCCAAACCTACCCCAGCTCCTACCAAAACAGTCGAAGCACCAGCGCCAACAACCACGAATGGGACTGACAACTCCAGCACCATCACCAAGCAAGGCGATGATGAGGCCCACACTTTCACCGAAGCAGATGACGCCAAGCTCATCGAAATGAAAGCCGCCGGCAACACTTGGAAAGAAATCGTTGCCGAGACGAAGAAAAGCCAGTCAGCACTCAAAGAGAGGTACAAGGAGATTAGTCCAAAAGCTGACGGTGGCTCTGGAGCGGCAGGAGGTGGTGATCAAGTGAAGAAGGGATCAGAGGCCAAGGCTGATGAGGACAAGAAGGCTGCTACGACGGGCAAGAAGGGCAAGAGAGATGCGAGTAATACGAGTGGGATGACGGAAGAGGTGAGCCAGCATTTTCCCTCTGAATCCTCCATCAAGCCTCCCTGCTGTCGCTCCCTGCTACCCTCTGTGCCCCCTCAACGTATCTCTATTGCCTCATTTCACTACCCCACCCCATCCAAATCACTAAACCCCCATCAGTCTACCACAGCGACCCCGACCCACCCCTTCAGCATCAACACCAACCACCAAAACCCCACCAACCCGACCTCCCTCGCCGAAATCGCCGCCAAATACGACAAGAACAAGTGGCGCTTTGCCGCGTCAAAGTACTACGACATCACTGGTGTGCGGATCAGCCAGGAAGACGCGAGGCAGAGGGCGGAGAAGGAAGCGAAGGCTGAAGCTGGAAAGCGAGAGAAATAGGTCAGGTCAGGTCGGATTTGAGAGGACGACTGATTTGGGCTGGGTTGGATGGAATGGCGACTTTGTGGGATAGTAGCTAGATCAGGTACTGGTAGCTGAAAGGTAGCAAGTCAACATCGCCAAGCCATCAGGATTGTCTCTCCGCCCTCTGCCTGTTCCTGTTCGAGATAGCCCCTCAAATGGCTTCGCGCTTTGTGATGTGAACGCGGATGGCGTCAAAGGCTACGAGGCTTCCATGCAGACGGTCCCATGAATTACATACACCGTTCTATACTGAGATTCGTCTACAGAAGTAGACGCATAAGCCCACTCGTCCTGTATATGCTACCGATCCCTAAAGAATATCCCCCACATTATACATTCATACTGTAGCTGAACATTGACATGATACGATATACATAATAGAGGTCATATCTACGACAATTAAGATGTGACATGCATACATCTCCTGCTCTTCTGTCCCCATATCCAAAGGATATACCCGGAATCCCCTACTCGTAAATCCAACGCATCAAATTTCACAGTCAGGTACCTTTTCACTGTATCTGATTGATTGATTGATTGATTGATTACCTTCCGCAAGCGAACTTCCTCTTGGATACCGCCCACCTGCAGAGTTTTGAGTTCTATCCCGAATAGAAGGTCGCGTACTTGGTGTCCCCGTCTAAGATCTTGACGAAGGTTCGCGCTATGATGCGGTCGACCTGTTCACTATCGAAGAGTCAGCCTATCATGCCTTCTTTCTGCCACCCTCTTCTCCATGGAGCGTCCAACGGAAAGGAAAGGGCAATCCGACGGACCTAGGATGCAATTCATCGAACCAGAAAAACGAATCAGGGCTCTGACCCCCATACTGCCGCACACACATGGCCCCGTCGTGGTTGCAGTGGTTCTCGAATCCGCTGACGGAGAGGGGAGCCGTGCCATTGAGGTAGGTGGTGGGGTGCATGTAGATGTCCGTTAGCTGGTGTGGAAAATGTACGGTCAGTAGGGTAGGTTGTGGCAGGGGAGAGGCGGGATGAATGCAAGTATGCGTTTGGTTTTGTGAACCTCAGCCCGTGAAAGGAGGTGCGTGACAAGTGTAAAAAGAAAGAGAAGGGGTAGATTGAAAATCCAGAACGCCGCAAATGTTGCAGACTTGGGCCATTTCCTTGTTATCCATCCTCGTCCAATCTAAGGGTGTGTCCTTTCGTTGTAGCGGAGATGTGTTGAAAGTAGAAAGAAGCATATCTGCAAGAAAGGAGTCCAAGGGCTTCGGGGTAAAATGGGAGAGAGGTCCCAGACTCACCAAACTATTCACATCAAACACCACAACGTCACTCCCGGGCCACCTCCTGTTGACCACCGCATCAAACCCTGCCCGCCACAAGTAAACCTCATTAGTCGTCCTAGTATACTCCTTCATAATCTCCGCTGTCTCCGTCTTATTCACCCCGACATCCTTCTGGCTCCACAAATACGTCGTATCCACCCCGCCATAGCTGGCGTTCGCGTACAAAGGCGCGAGATCCAATGGGGCGAGGTTGAAGAGTACGAAGTTCCTGCCACCGAGGCTATAGAGGGTATCGGGGGAGGAGAAGACGCAGGAGATGTAGTCGGGGATGGTTTTGCCGGGGATCTGGGAGTTGGTGAGGAAGGCGTTGTCGCCTAGGTCGTTGGTCCCTGGGGAGAGATGAGATGTGAGAATCAGGATGGAGGTACGGCAATTTGATACTGGGGATTTTGGGTGGGATAGGGAGTTGGCGGGATGTATACCGATCCACTTGGTATATACGGCATCCTCTGGCGTCAACGGGGGAGTGAAATATGGTGTACTGGTTCCGTTCCTGACCGTACCCATGTCGGCCTTGAAAGCAGGAACCTCATACTCCCTCACAGACGGGAATGGTCCGTTCAGAAATGTCGTATACCTATAACCAACTTCATCAGCGTTGTCCCTACTCAAAGAAACGAGTTGAAAGTAGTCTCAAAGCCATAGTCCACACAACGAACATACCTCGGCGTGATCTCATTCGAGCAGGGCGCACCACTAACAGCATAATTATACAATTCCAAGCCCGGGACGAACTTTCCCCCAACATCCTTCCCAGTATACTGCACCACGTATCTCGGCCAAGTCCTCCCGCCGCTCGCGGCATGGACGGTTTCTGGCAGTAGGGTCCCAGGTGGTGGGGCTGTATTATTGTGCGTGACAAAGTAGCTGATACGGTTCTCATCGGTGTAGCTGTCGCCGAAGGTGATCAGGCTGTTGAAGCGGGAAGTGGACCATGGTTGATTGTTTGGGGAGCTGTTTCGAGGTCGGATGGATGCAGAGTTTGTAAGGGAAGACAGAGAGGAGAAAAGAAGAAGGGGAGACAACATGATGAATGACAACTGCTTGACAAGCCTGGAGACAGGAAAGACGCAAGAGAAGGGCAGAGGAGCGGGCAAGCTCTTCCTTTTGAACTGCCGTTGTGCTCCATCGTGGGGTCAATTGGATCCTTGGTGCCTTGGAGGAAATTAGATCTGGAATTCAGCTAACGATCCTCTCATTGACCGCGGATATCGACAAAGAGCTGGATATAAGGGGAGAACCGCCACAGTAAGTGGTAATTCGAGATGAGGGAATGGAACTGTCGACTATCACTCGTGAGCGGGAGTCTGGGGTTCGTCGGCAGAAGCGGAGCGGGAGCATGCTCTGGCTTGCCTTGCTGGGGAGGTCAGAGAAGCAGGTCTTCACGGCTGCTCGATTCTCGTCTGCGCCGAGTATCGGACGTAAGTGACTGGCAAAAAGGAGAAGTTCGGGGTTCATGCGAATGAACTGGCTTTCTAAATGCAGTTGCTGTGTTGTGCGATGTACTTCATGCGGTGTGAGAGCATCGCCTGGGAGTAACGGTAGTAGGCTCAACATCCCTATCGTGTATATACACGCAGAAACATGCTGTGACCGACACGTCTGACTCCCAGCGCCCACACTCCGGAAAGTGAACAAAAGAAAAGTTTGATCCTCAGCTACCCCTCAAACAACATGAGGCTGCGGTGCATACTTGCCTTCACCGTGACTCGACTCACTATTTTGACCTCGTTCACCGACCATCTCCCTGGCGGGTTGATCCTGATGGCCGCTTCCCAAAATGTTCTCTCCGTGCTCCAGATCCGCCCGATAGGCGGCCGCAGCTCTTGAGCTGTGCCAACCTTCCTCACCAACGTATGAGGGAATACCTAGGCCCGTGTAGAAAGCCCTCTCCCTGCTTCTCGCACCCCAGGACCACCCTGCGCCGGTGCGAATAGGTAGATGATACCAACGGAAGCCGAACCAGGCGAAGAAAATACCAATGACAGCACCGGAGATGATGTCAAATCCTGCATGGCGATAATCGGACCAGCGAGAGACGGTGACGAAAAAAGCGGTTCCAATCGGGACGAAGGCTAGGATGAGAAGGTAGACGGGGGGAGCAGCGGCTTGGTTGCGAAGCGGGATAGTCTCGTCGTGATGGTCGACTTCGTTCTTTCGGTGATGGTGGTGGAGGTCGAACGAAGCAAGATTGTGATCGCGCGAGTGTGTCCGTGGCGCAAGATATGGAATCGAGACGGCGAATTTGGCGCACAAGAAAAATGTGAGGTAGAGCAAACCGGCCCAAGAGAAGGAAGCATGTCCGGATGGCCAGGCAGCAAAGCCGTCATTGGTGGTAAAACTGTCCTGATTGCGACAGATGTGGTAGTCAACCATAATTGGCGCATTGCCAACCAGGGCACCAAGTCCAGACACGGCATATTGACCAAGGAGACTGAGGTCTGGATCGCATCGGGCCAGCAGATCTGGTCTTGGTTTGCCAACCAGATCTTTCAACCCTTGGGTCACCATGAATGCACCGGCAAGTGAGACACCCAAGCCCATCCAGCCCGTATTCCATTCCCAAAATTTGCGACGCCACTTCAATGCTGTTGAGGTGCCTCTGGCGGCAGTCCGTCCCGGCACGAGGAGCATGCTGACAATGAAGATGACGAGAGCAGGCGCAATCACGGAGACCACCAGCAGGACAGAGACTCGAACAGTATCTGGCTTGACCGGATAGGAAATCGCCGGGTCGATCAGGGAGAACACATGATGGTTTCCATGGATTTTGGAGAACGCGCCGCCAACAGCGGCTGTCACTCTGAAGATTCGTCAGTCTTCAGCAGGGGCCTCGTTGATCTGGTCTGGGAAACCTACAAGATGACTATCCAATCGAATACGTACGACACCACGATTCGCTTGGAAATGTGTTTGATGCCTGTGCCCACGACAGCACCGGTTCCCGCCATTGTGTCGGAGCAGAGGGTATCGGTGTTTTCAAGACAGACGAGGTGAGGAGGCGGACGAAGGGCTGGTCAACACTGCTATCCCACGAAGAGGAGAAAAGAAAAGATGGTGGAGAAGGGAAGGCAGAAGGCAAGACGGTAATAGTGGCGAGAGGGTGGCCAGCGGGCGGATGGGGAGGCAATCGGCTTGTCGTGTGAGACTGGTACTGGGTGATGGGGCATGCGAAAGGCGCAGTGTCGGTTGGCGATGAGAGTGCTCCGTAGATTGACCAAGATGGATTGATGAAGGGTTGATGAAGGGTTGATGAAGGGTTGATGAAGGGGAGGACCACGTCAGCGCGCGAGGCGGATGGTGTCGTAGGTCCTCCTTGGCGGCTTACTCAGCATAGACCTATTTCCTTCTTCCTTGCTAGTTTGCGTAGATAGCTTCTTCCTTCATACACTCCATACACTCATTCATCAGATGGGCGGTAAATTGGGCAAGTCGCGGTCAGCCAACCACACAGGCGCAGTGACAATCTGCCGCGTACCGTCACTATTCCGATGTCGTGGTATCCGTACAGAGCAGCAACATGGTTGTCGCATCACTCTTCCACCAGCCACCATCGGCCTCCCAGGCGATTACATCAGGGAGACGCAACGAGCACGCTCCACAAGCATTGCCCACAGATCTACGGATCTACGGATCGAACGGGGAGGCCCACGGATGCAAATGCCTGCAATTGCTCTGCTGTTCCCGGTCCCGAGCTGTGCAAGAGAGCAGCGCGGAGGGTGGATGAGATCAAGACGACCCCGGTTCATCTGTACATGAAGTCATGCGCTACTTCGAGTGGAGTTGAGCTTGCATTTCTGTTCTGCGTCGAGAGGAAGCAGATCACCCCCAGCCAGACGGCCCCATGTGCATGAGCGCTCAGGTTGGCTGTCCTCCCCCAGACCCTCAACCACCACAGACGCTGTCCAAACACCTACAAGCCACTTTGGCAATGCCAGCACGCCTTTCCAGAGACGTGAGGAAGGGCCCTGACAATGCCCCACTACAAAGTGTACTTCTCGTCCATTGGAAAACGTCTACAGAACCACTTCCATCATTGAGCAGCCCCTGCTCTTCTCCTCTTGTGATGACCGTCTTCCTTGGATGGTTCAGCTTCGCGAGCAGGACTGGGACTAACAAAGCTGACATGTTTCTCCTCTCTCCCACCGATTCTTCTTCGAAACGCAGACGCGCGACGCGCAGGAGCGTGCGCAGCGGGATCTTTGGGCGTCCCCGAATAATCTGTCTCCGTGGACCTGTTTCGGGTGGATGGACCGCTCTCGTCTCCATCTTCAACCTCGAAGTCTAATTCTCGGTTTTCTGTATCAACAGAGCCAGAAGCGGAGTAGGAAGGTGAACGTGCTTCGTATTCATCGTCTCCGTCATCATCAACGAGGCTAGGAGCTTGATTGGACTCATTCGTTGGTGACGGTTCCAGCCCATCGCTATGTAGTGCAGGCACATAGGGAGATGGCACAATACTTCTCGCCAGTGCTTGGGCACGCGGCATCCAAGACTGCTTGGCATGGCCCTGCAGCATGCGCGCATTGTTCAACCGTTTTCGGCTATCAGAAGGCGCCGCTGATGGCATCGACGCGGTAGTTCGCACAGGCTGCATGCTACCTGTGAGGTGAGGATGTCTTCCAAGAGGAGGAGCCTCGGGCATCCTGGTGTCTCCATCCTCTTCACCCTCGCTCTCTGAGGATTCCTCGACAGGTACAGGTGATTTCATATTTGCTACAAGACTTTGAAGATCCAATTCGGCTCCTTGGCGCTTCATGAACGTAGACAGATTGGGAGTGAGTGGCGATGGAGTGAGCTGCGAGATCGGCTCAGGCTCGGAAACTTTAGCCGTCTTGAGTTCTGATGACCTTGACATTAGAGAGGTGTCTTTGGGCGCGTTCGCCGTGAAGCCAGATGTTCTCGTGGTGGAGTCCTCCAGCAGATAAGCCGAGTAGATCAAAGGATGAACAAGGCCGGCCGTCGAGGCGCTAGGAGGGCCTTCAACTCCCACCACAGCACCAGCTTCATCGACATCCACAGGTTCACCACAGGCGTCGGCCGCAGCGTCATGACTGGCGAAGTTCCTGCCGTGTGCGATCCTGCAGTGGTTGATGAAGCCTTGGGCACTTGAAAAGTTGTCCCTTCGACAATCAAGACAAACAAGTTTGACAAGAAGACCATCCGATTTCCGTTTCTGAATCATCGGACCGGTTTTATCCTTTGGCTGTGGGTAACCGCTGGATAAGGCTTGAAACTTGCCTGCTCGTTGGGCTTTTGATTTGCCTGCCGCAGTGCTAGAATCGGCGAAGCTGCCTCGCGTCGACCTACCCTTTGTTGGTGTCTTGCCAGATGGAGTCTTCGAGCCAGTTCTGCCAGGCATATCCCCCCCATCAAACAAAGGATCGGGTAGTAGCCATTTTGCGTAGTGCCGTGTGAACGGGCCATCTGTCACGCCCCATGGGGCTGGGGATCCAGGTTGCACTGTGGATCTTGATGACCTCACGGCCGGACCTTGCCCTTGGCTGACACTTTGCGAAAGTCCGACAGTAGGATAAGGGATTTCCGTACATCGCCGTAGTTGCTCCAGTGCTATTTGACACTTGGCAATCTCTTGGTCGATTAGGCGGAGCTCATTATGTTTCAACAGAATCTCTAGACTGAGCTGTGAATTTAGTGTTTGGCGAAGCGATTCCTTGTCCGGCTTCGTCCTCGCTCTTGTTGGCTGATCTTGGATGGACTGCGTGCTCTCCATTCTCCTTTCGTCTAGATGTTGCGCTACTGGGACAGAATCCGCTGGGCTTTCATTTTTGATGGGAGGCAAAAACGATGATCCTTCCGTTGGCATGGGGATTGCCGGGACGAACACTTGCGATACCTTCTCCCTGCGTCGTTTGAGGGGACTCTGAGATAAACCGTTTCCGGGGCTATCGACCCGTTTGCGCTTCAACATAAGCGGCTTCTGCGATGCGATAGTCGGTGATCTGTGCCGCTGCTGCGCCAAGTAGTTGACTTCCTGTGGTGTTATCCGATCGGCCGCAAGGCCAGAACTCCAAGAGAGGAGGCGCAACATGCCACCTTGAGTGGTCTCCACCGCGTATCTGCGTTAAAATGTTGTCTTTGCCGCGAGTCCGTCATCGGCAGGGCCTGTGACTGTTCTTAGAACCATGTAAAGAAGGATTCGTTGCAGGGCAGGCAGACGCGTCGAAGAAGGCCAGTAGAAGGTTGGTCGATATCGCTTCAAACACCCTGGTAAGAAGATAAAGGGACGACGGTGGCCAAGCGACCCGTTCGGCGAGGGAAGATTTCGACGATCGCAGGAGTGCAGAGAGGAATGCGCCAAAGAAGTGTTGACAAATGAATGACGTGAAGACAATCGCAGTGGCGGGAAAGGGGTATGAGGGAGGGGCAGAGCAGCTGAAAGAGTTGCCGGTATGTCGAGAAAGGAAGAAAAGAGTATTAAAGGCGCAGTGCTAGGTCCTGGCGCAAGAAAGAAGAAGTATATCAAGGGCAAGGGGCAGGTGGAGGGGTGTGGGGGCAGAATCAGGAGGGAGTGCAGATGAAAGAGGAAGAGGAAGAGGAAGAGGTGCAGTTGGGGCGAAAGAGGGAAGGCGTAGGCTAGAGTATGACGCTATTCCTGCCCTGGACTAGTGGGGAAATGTTAGCTTGGCATTGTGGTCCGAGCGTCGTGGCATCGGCGTGACTTGAGTGGCGGACCGAATCGGACTAGTGGGTAGCGCAGATCCACGGTGAATGATTACTCATCGATATAGAGCACGATATAGAGCACGATATAGAGCACGATATCGGTCATGTGCTTGTGCTAGGATGTGGCCAGATTGGTCCACAACGGAGATAGATTGGTGTATAAGTCAGATCAAAACCCTGCCGGCAGCAAAAAACTATCCCGACTACCGAGCGCAGTGCAGACCATGTAGAGCGAATGGATGATCGTCAACGAAGGTTGTAAGCCGATTGGAGCACAAACAGGACATAGCGATTTTCGTTTCGAGATAGTTGCATTGATCACGATGACTTCCAGCCAGCCTATGATTGCTCGTCCAATTCCTACAAGTCCGGTTCACGCACATCCGCCTCGACCACCCTCCCCGTATGTGTGTCAGCCCAACACGCTTCACGTTGCAGACTGGGGGAGTGGCGGCAGCATTTATGGCCTTCCAGATTCCACGTCAGGACCAGTCGCATATGCGTCATTTCTTGTTGCGTCGTGGGTGGTGCTTTGATGGGCTTCTTCACCTTGATGAGCTTGACGCCCGTCCACCATTCCAGGGCCAGTTAGGGTCAGGGTGGGCATGTCCTATGATCTTGTACTCATCAAAATCGTAGGCCGGCTCTGGCTGCTCACATCTTCGAGGTGGATCGAGCCCGCCACTGTCCTTTCCGTTGGCATGTTTCGCAGGGTTCAGCGTATCGTATTCCAGAGCCTTAACGAAGAGATAGAAGCCGGCTGCGACCACTGAGCCGAGGAACGGTCCCACCCAATAAACCCTGAAACAATCAGCACTTGCACGACATATTATGGTAGATGGCAGAGCAAACCATACCAGTGATATTCTTCAAAGCTGCGGTTGACCACACAAGGTCCAAACGATCGAGCTGGATTCAGGGAACCACCGGTCCAGTACAGGCCCATGAGCTCAGCAATGAAGAAGCCCAGGCCGACGCCAACCGGTGCGAGCAATGTGCCGCGGTGCTTCTCTGTTGCCAACATGAAGATCGTGAAAACAAGCTCGGCTGTCAGGAACATCTCGATAAAAAGGCCCCGAACGATAGAAGTGCCACCACCGAGGGTGGCGCGAACGTTGAGGGGACCAGGTAGCAGAGTGCCGACCACGGCTGTAGCTGCCATCGCACCCAAGATCTGAGAGATGGTCACGAGAGCGCCTCAAATATATGGCACGGCACCGACGAGACAGAATGCGAACGTAACCTGAACTCCAGTCAGGACAGCAGTTAAGGGGGCAACGAGATCATCACATGCCGCGGGGTTGAAAAGACCTTCACTGATTCGGAAGAATGCCTACACGTTGACGGCCAGGGAGAAGCCAAAGACGAGCGCAATGTAGAGCAGTTTCGCCGGATCAGGAGGGAGTGTGTTCCGCCGGCCTTGTCGTGGCCCATCATTGACGACTTGCATACCACCAAAAGCACAAAAAAGGAAAAGAAAGGTGCCCACGAACTCTCCTATCATGGCAACTATGTGACCTTTCACAGGTCTAGGGAGGTGACCTAGCAGTGGAAGCCCACGTGACTCAGTGACTGTGTTTGAGTCACGGACACGTCCTTGGCGATTCATTCCCGGCAAGATGGGGGGCAGCTTTTTGATAGGGGTCCCGATGGCATCCATGACGGCGGTGGTGGAGGCAGATCGTCCAGGAAAGACTCAGGCAGATTAGAATAGTGAAGATAGTTAAGATGTAAGCTGCGTTCAATTCTCGTGAATGGTGACATGCTGTGATTTAGCGAACCCAGAGACGGAACGGCAGAAAAGCATACAATCGAGAGAGGTGCACACTCTTTGTATGGGCAAGGCGTTGCACATGAGTTGCTGTAGGAAAGGACAGATATCAGAGAAGAAGCTGGGTGAGGTCATCCACGCCTCATCTCCCGGCTGTCAGTTGTCGATAGTTTGCTGCCAGCAGAGAGACAAGACTGCCACCAACATCCCAGTGCCAGGGCAAGCTCGGTCTTCAGGCTTCGAGCGGCAATTTCCAACGGGTAGATGCAGAAGTGGACTGCAGATGCAGTGCACCACCACAAAGGCCACCACGTGAGCATCTTACCGCTACTCACTTGGATTCGAAACCAGGCGCTCATGTCGAACTTATCCACCGTACTCCGTCATGCAGTTGTGCAGTCCGAACCTCTGAGTAAACGCCTACCATGGCATCGAGACTGATGGCCTGATGGTCATGGAAGTCGTATGAAGAATCAGAAGTGTGTTCTGTCCCATCAGCATGGAATCATCTGTATACCACTCTGCTTTCTATACTCCTGCTTCACAGGGTAGGATTGTGTCTCTCGTCTCTGTTCGACACCTCCCACATCACGTCTGAGCTGGCAGCTTCACATGGTTCTGCTTGAGCATGTTCCGGAAGCAGGGGAAATACAAAGGCAGGACTCGATATCAATAATGTGAGTGCTTTGCCGAGATGGTGCCCGTTGCATTGGTAGAACAACATGCTCCACACTTTCATGAGGATCGTCGATGCACATGAGGTTCCAAGCGCGGATTCAGTATCCAGTACTTTAGCCATACTTGCCAGTAGAATAACCTAAAGTACTTTCTTAAGTCTTCACGCATTCTGGTCTGGACGACTCTTCGGTCTTCTCGCCGAGCCTTCACGCCTGGGCATCACGAAGTCCCCAGCGAGACGATCAAAAGAGCGTTTGCCGAACCCTGGTTAAGATACAGACGGAGATCTTCAGCCCATAGCGAAGCGGACGTGAAATGAGGTCCACAAATGTCCAATTGCAAGTATGGATATCAGGAAGACTGAAATCTTTTCGTTGGAAGCCCAGCTTTGGGGAGAGGGAGAGGGAGAGGGAGAGGATCAGAATCCGCCTCACGCTGAGTAGCAAACATTTGGACAAGCGGAAGTCAACAGGGCCTGAAAGATGGCATCAGTTATATCACCGTCTCGAACGCGTTGCTGTTGATTGAGATGGAAGTCCAGGGCTCTGCTGGTGGTCTGCGGTCCATGGCCTACCGTACGCAAAAGTGGGAGTGGGTGAAGCAGTGGAGCCAATGTGTCCAACAGCCTACTACGGTAGGAGGCATAAGTAATGTAGGTCCACTGTAGTAACGCTATGTAAAGATACAACACCACAAAGCGCCTAACTCAGACCTTGCCTATTTAGTATCTAGTATACAAGAACGCTTTGGATAGCGACAGGGATATCGAACAAGGGCAGCAGGAATCTCTGTAAGCTGGGCGCTTTCTTCGGCTTTACTAGTGCCCCACATACATTACTTATGCCTGGTACCGTCGTACGCCTCAAGGCGTGCATTGGTCAGGTTTCGGCTAGCCTGCGCCCTGTCCAACAGGCTATTTGGAGCGATTCTCTTGAGTATATAACACTCATTTGAAGCGCAATTCTAGACAGATTCTAGGCAGTTGATTCTGTCCATTTACAGTCAATTCATTCAATTCTACAGACAATTTCAAGCTCTCTAGGCCGATTTGTCTGACACAATGATTCCGCCGATGCCCTAGCGCATCCGCTCGCCCTCCTCTCCGCTCTTCCACCCGGCGGAGAGGCATAACTACCACCGACCACCAATACCAAGTGCAATGCACCAATCGACTTGACGACCACCTTTTATGGCTCTGGAAAAACGAAACACAATGTCAGCTACTGCCCAGTCAAGACTGCGTCGTTTACTTTGAACCAACCTGGGTGTCGACCCATCAATATCCATCCACTTTTACCGAGTGCTCAATCACCTGCACATCGAGAAGCCAAACACGGACCCTGTCGATCCATTCTCCTACTTTCTTTCTCATACCTGCATTGAACAGTCTACAGATCGCAGTACTACTGGTACGACTCGAAAAGAGGTCGATCGTCCGCACCGCACTTGTCCTTTGCGCAGCCTTCGCACCCCCGTCATGCCTTCGCAAAGCCCACTCCCCTTCTCCGAACCACCCTACCTCTGTGGGCTCCCATCCCCCTACTACACGCCATCCCACCTCAAATGGCAAAAAGCATGCCGGGCGTTCCTCGAAGAACATTTTCTCCCTTTCGCGATGGACTGGGAACGTGAAGAAACCGTCCCGGCTCACGTCTTCCAAACCTTCGCAAAGCACAACATGCTGATCCCCAACCTACCCGCGCCTTTACCTGTCGAATGGCTGAAGAAGCTCGGCATACATGACATTCTCGGCGCTGTCAAAGTGGAAGAATGGGACTACCTCCACACAAGTATCTACATCGACGAAATGGCTCGCTCCGGCCTCGCCGGCCCCTCTGGCTCCCTCACAGTGGGAATGGCGTTTGGCCTCCCCCCACTCATCAAATTCGGCAGCCCAGAACTCCAATCCAGATACCTTCCCGACCTCCTCACCGGCAAAAAACGAACCTGCATCGCCATCACCGAACCCACGGCCGGCAGCGACGTAGCCAACATCTCCACCACCGCCACTAAATCACCCGACGGCCGATCCTACATCATCAACGGCACCAAGAAATGGATCACAAACGGCATCTGGTCGGACTACGCGTGCATGGCAGTCCGCACCGGCTCACCGCAATCAGGCCCCTCCGGCCTCTCCCTCCTCATGGTCCCCCTCAAAAACCACGCCGGCGTCACCATGCGCCGCCTCAAACCCGCCGGCCAGATCACAGCAGGCACCACCTTCATCACCCTCGACGACGTCTCCGTCCCTGTCTCAAACCTCATCGGCACCGAAGGCCTGGGTATGAAATACATAATGACCAACTTCAACCACGAGCGTCTCTCCATAGCTGTTGCTGTCACCCGCCAAGCCCGCGTCGCATTATCCGCCGCATTCGAATACTGCCTCAAGCGTGAGGCCTTCGGCACAACTCTCATCAACCAACCCGTCGTCAGGCACAGGCTCGCCAAAGCAGGCGCAGAACTAGAATCCCTCTCAGCCTGGATAGAGCAATTCCTCTACCAGATGGTCCACCTCCCACCCGCCTCCGCAGACACCAAGCTCGGCGGCCTGACCGCCCTCGTTAAAGCCAAGGCAGGTATGGTCCTAAACGAGTGCGCACAGTGCGCAGTCCTGCTGTTTGGTGGGAACGGATATACGACCACTGGACAAGGGGAGATCGCGGAGAGGATTTATCGCGATGTGATGGGGGCGAGGATCCCGGGGGGCAGTGAAGATGTGATGCTCGATTTGGCGGTGAGGCAGCTGGTTCGGAATTATCGGAGGCAGACGGAGAAGGTGGTGGGGCGGCCCACGGGGGATGCGAAATTGTAGGGCTTGATCCCAATTGATGAATTCCGACCGTAGATGACAGGATCTCATGGTACGATGCTACGTGAAGGGAAACTAGAACAAGTGATAAATTGGATGGAACGCACAACACTGGGACAATGACGGGGATTATGTTCTCTATTTCGGATTATGCTGCCAGTCATTAACCTTGGTAGTCTAAGGTGACTGACTGGTTGCGCGAGTCTCATTTGCGCAACGCCCAATTCGCCTGCGCTATGCTATGCTTGCTAACTTGCGGGACGCATCCGGTGAAGGGAGGAGAAACGCTGGTTAAAATGCTGCATGCTATGCCCACTTGCCCATCATTACTGCGTATGATCGGCATGGACAGAGGACTTCAGTGCCTCGACCGCGGCATTGGGAGCTGTCTACGCTCCCTGCCCAACGACAAGCGCCGCGATGCGCTTGTGTGATCGTATGGTTCCGGTCCTCGTGAGTTATCGGTCAAGAAATGCGCTCTTCGACGTGCCGTATCTCGAGCTGATGGGCGGTAGTTCGAAGCCATCTTCCCAGATCGGCTCAGTCGTCCATCTCTCCAGATCGATCGCCCCATGGCTTGAAAATTGAATGGAGGAGACCCCCATCATATCGGATTCGTCATTCCCGGACTCGGCACAGCCATTGGCATTCCATCCGAGCCCGTGGGTGGGGTGACCTTCAAATCCTGTCCCTGCCTGGCGGCTGCCCCATTACTGGGGCCACCGACCCTTGGCGTACTTCTGCTACCCTGACTCCCACTTCCGCCCGCAACACCACCAGGAACACTCCCACTGCCGCTCCCACTCCCTCCACCCAATCCTCTCCTCATCATCTTCCCCAGTAAGCCGACCATCTCCGCCGCATCTTCAAAACTCTCATCATCCATACCTTCCTGGGCGTTGTAGACGTCCGCGATGGAACGTTTGGCCAGACGTCGCGATGGCTCCCTCTCGTGCAGGCAGTCGTAGAGGTAGGCGACATATTCGAGCTTGACAGACAGACGTACGGGATGACTACCTGGGAGGAGGCTTTCGGCGAGATTAGAGGCAGCGATGAAACAAGACGTTGCGGTTGGAATGTAATCGGCCGATCGAAGGATGAAATCGCCTGAATTCGATGCCATGGGAGGTGGGGGGGGAAGACCAGGTGGACCTCCTCCAACCGGTCCGCCGATGTTGGTTGGTGAACGTCGACGAGGTGGAGAAGGCATGATGGAATCGCGGTTATTGGATTTGGATTTGCTGCTCGAGACTCGGGGTGAGAGCGGTTCCGGAAACAGCGGAAATGGTCCCGAGGCTTGGTTGATGGACGGCTTGTTGTGGAACAGGACAAAAATGTGATAGAACGATCCTCGCAACTTATATGACAACACCTTCAGCTCGACGTAGTTGCCAACCATCGGTAATATGTACTGTTCGATCATCACAAGGCCCTCCCTTGACAGCCATAGTATGTGATGATACAGCTGCTGGACTGAACGTGTATCTCTGGTTGGATCTAGTCGACGTAGCTTTCGAGCTCTAAGGAGCTTCTTGGATAAGATGACGGATAGTCCTAGCACTTTGTAGAGCATTGACGATAAATATGGATTCTCGAGGCTGGTGTGCTTGGCGAAGTGGCCAAGAAATTTTTGATCAACTTCTGACGATGCCATCCAGAGAGCAAATCGCGGCGGCTCATCCGAAGGGACCCACTGCCGAGACAACGTGGTTAGCTCTGTGGTCATCTTCTGCTCCAAAGCAGACAGGAAATGTGATTGGTCCGCCATTGTAAGATTGGCAAGAACATGAGAAGAAGAAGAAGGAGAAGAAGAAGAGAAGAAGAAGAAGAAGAAGAAGAGAAAGCCATTTGAATGGCTGGCAGGCGCCATTGATATACCCATGGTCGGTGAAGCCATATTCTTAGAACGAATACTATCTGACATGCCGTCGGGAGTGTTGAAACAATCTCCACCCAGATGAAACTTGGGTGTGGGCGCGCTTACCTGATCTAAGCGCGCGCTCGTGCCTGGGCCCAGTCGCAGGAGGAAGTTGACGCCTGGGCGCTTTCCAGCTTGCTGATCCTACCACTGATATCAAGCGCCTCTTTCTCTCCGCCCCTTCGATTGTGACTTGGTTGTGAGGGCCAGAGCGGCACTGGAGATCGGTCCGTCACAGGCGTTGTGGTACGTCCGACGGACTAGCCAACGCGAGGTATGGCCTGACTCGTTACGAGGAAGCGAAGATCGGTAGCCCAACGACGTCGAATAAACCTCAGCAGATGGTAACTGGCTGAGAATTTCGTATTTCTAGTCGGGGCAGCAGAATTTGAGGACGGTGATTTGAATTATGGCCTTTCGACGCTCGAAGATCTGTAGAGAATATCGTACAATTTTGGCGAAGAGTCTCGCCTTCGTGGTCGGTTGATGTTACAATAGAACGGAATGACCTAGGGTATCTTCACTGACTTGTCAGCCCTGCTAGGCCTGCCAAAAGGAAAACTGTAACCGGCCGCGGAATACCTCTGCATAAAAGTGACTCCGAATCTAGTTACCTCTGAGAGAAATGCAGCGAAAACGGAACCGAAGCGACCCACCACCCAAACACTTCTCTTGGCTGTTAACAAACCCCGTTACGCGAGAGACAGACGCCCCCGGGATGAGAGCCCTGGCGAGACGACGGAGTTGATGCTGTCCTGAAGGAGAGATCGCGAGGCATCCTGTTCTCAAGACTCTTATGGTTGTAGGGGACACTTTGTGTCTATCAATGGTCTGGTCGAGGTCTTCTTGGGCTTGCGGGCAGAGCTTGGTGGTTTCGAGTCGCAACCAATTGCTCTTCGAGATTTTCAGGAGGATGAGAGGACAGACAATGAAGCCAGTAGGGAGCCGGAAACCTTACAATTCAAATGCAATGTGTATGGTAGTGCTGAGTCTGTGAGCAGCGCAGGCGCAAGGACAGAGATTGAGGTCGCAAAATGGAAGACATGGAAGAAACTTTACACTTTTTTGTGTACTCCTCGATCCTGCATTTCAGAGAGGTTCTAACAAGAAATGGAGAACGGATAGCTGCAGCCATCATGAGCTGTCCCAGGAGATATATGCAGCCTGGAAGTAGGTGGTGCATAAGGTCGAAACGTGTCACTTCCAAGCTACTTAATCTGCCACCAGGCGATCACCATCCCTGCCCGGTGGAACTCAGATTTGCATGGCGTGGCACGATCAGAAAGCTTCAAAGTTGAAAGGAGCTCTGACAATAGGCCGGAACTGGTAAGATAACTAGTCTGTCGCGGTCAGGGTTCAAGAAGTTGCTGGACGGGCCCAGGGAAATGAACAGCGCGCTTGCCAGCGTGGCATGGAGCTGTCTGTCGTGGCGTCACCAGTGACCACAGGGATTTGGCCCTGAAGTTGCCAAAGGACCAATCTTTCCAAGTGACGTTATTATCAGCTTTTCGGCACGACATTCGGATCGGTCCAAGAAGAGTGTGTGGGATGGTCAGCGAACCCAGGGAGCGAGAAGCGGCGCGCTTCCTGTTCAACCAGAGCGACAAGGTCACAATGCTGGACGTGGGAGCTAAATGTAGGGTCATGACACGTTAGACTGCCGGGGGAGATGAACCAAGGAAGCAAGCAGGGAGTGGCTCACTGTGGCGCACGTTGGGCGAGTCCACGACTTTCTCTTCCCAGCCTCCTCCCTTTCCCTTCGTTGTGAACTGCACAAGGGCCGCATCAACCCAAGGCATGACATCTGAGGGAATTCGCCAATCGGAGGACTGCCCGTACGAGCGCGGCAACGGTGCGCTGCCTCGCATCTTGACTGCGGTCAGGTCGGGCCTTTGACCTGGGTACTCTGACAGCCTGGCGGTCAAGAGGCGACCGGGCACGGGAAGTGGGCATGCGCTGGCATGCTTCATGTTGAGCACTCAATCTAGATCATGCTGATCACCCTGGAAGCATGCGGCCTGATCAAGCTTGCCGTCGTACAAAGAGCGGTGAGCTCTCCGCCAAATGCCACATTTTCACCCCGTCTGCGAAGTCTCGATGCCAAGCCATTGCAGTTGGTTGTTGGCTCCGGGACGTCTGGCAACAAGAGACCACTGCTGTTTGCGGAGGCTGTACGGAGGCATCTTCGCTAGGATTTCCCCAAGTACCAGTATCTACTCCTAAGCTTGAGCCGGACCTGAATAGTTGCTGGTTGATCCCTTCTATGTCGCCGGAGAGGCTAAATCGGGGAGCAGGTAGAAAAGCAATTCTGATGTTGAACTTTCACACGTATATTCTCCAGGGTGGAAGCCATTCACAGCCCACATCGCTGCCAAAACGGGTTGACCAATGACTTCATGATATACATGTCAACAGGAGTGTGCTCCGGAAATCCTTCTATAGTAGAACGGTTTCCATTGAACAAAGGTCCCGTATGCCTGTGTCTTGCTCTATTATCAGGGCCCAATTTCTCTTGCCTTCCGATCTTACTTCCAATAACAGTCAATCTTTTGAAATGTAATTGACGCCAACAGCTTCTTCTCCACACTGTCTGGTTTAGTCGTGGATAGGAGCCACGAGATGCAAGAACGCAATGCCTCGGATCACCCAAGCCGCTGCTGGACAAACCAGCGTAGTTTCCCAAGCCCCTTCGACTCCCATTGAGGCAATGTCCCAAGCTGCGAGGAGAACAGCAAATCAATCCAATCCGGCAGCCAAACAAAGATACACAAAAGCCTTTGAGTTGGGGCCCAACGAGGATTTCTGTTCATTCGCTGTGGTCGTTTGGCGCACCTGCCGTCACCATCTCGGTCCTAGAGTAGGGGGCCTCGGTCGTGGTGGTGGTCTTTATCTCCCCATACGTTCGATGATGCGGTCCAATGTGGCCTGGAGATATAGTTCATGAGGGTGATAATCGTTTGGAAAGTAGATAGCCAGATTACCCGTCAACCGGCTGAAGAACCAGGTTAGCATGCTGTAGGAAGACGTGGAGAGACACGGAAGGAGGAGGAGTAATCCCAGACATACTTGTGGTGAAGGACCAGAGGACCCTTACTGCAGATCAGGCACACCACCGACTTTCTCCGTCCGAGGATCAGCTGAGACTCTGAGAATCACGAAGAGGGTTGATCTGCCTGATCATGCTTCTCCTGCACGTGGGCGACCGCTGTGTAGCCATTGGTCATCGTTGGGGGCCTGCACGACGAGGGTGCCACAGAGTGTTGTCGAGGACCTTTGTCTGATGATTCAGAACTTCACTGATCAAATGTAAGGAGGACTATACCTATGAGAATATCCGTCTGCTTGCACATCTCCTCCAGTCTTATGGGGAAGCCTAAAGCCTAGGACGGACATTGCGCATCCTTCCGAAACGTGGATGCTTCAGCACTCCTTTCTGACCACCGGAACATGTCATGAACACCATCTCTTAACGAGGGCTTTGCAGGTGCGGCGTAGTGCCGCTTCTACGCCATGATGTTCATTCTCCCAGCTTTACCGCTTTGGGCGGGCGTTGTATCGTCGTTTCCAGCCGAGCAGAAACCTCTGACCGCGCCCTCGCTTCAAAAGCCTGTGACATCGCAAGAGGAAGGAGGCTCGCCTGCTTTACGCAAGCTGCAAGGAAGATTCCTGCATATCACTGGTGAAGACGCCTCCAAGAGGGCGAGGCTTACATTCGAGCTGACAGCCTAACAGATGTTCACCCTGACGCCTTCTACGAAGCCTACTCCTCTACCGACTCCGCATGTCATAATGGCAACGGTACTGCCGGAATACTAGGCGCCGAAATGAGTGGCTGCGACACGCCTTTCAGCCTCGTCAATGCAACGTTTCAATGGATCAATGATCATTTGAAGGACAAAATTGATTTCGTCATCTGGACGGGGGACTCGGCGCGGCACGACAATGATGAGCATATTCCTCGGACAGAGAAAGGAGTCGTAGACTTGAATAAGATGGTTGTGGAGAAGTTGGTGGAAGTCTTTGGCAAAGATGACAACATTGAAGACCCCGATCCAACAAATGATTTTGTGGTCCCGATTGTGCCAACTTTTGGCAATAACGATATCCTGCCTCACAATATTTTCCAGCCTGGCCCAAACCGATGGACCCGGGACTATGCCGATATATGGCGCAAATTCATACCAGAGGCACAAAGACATTCGTTCGCCAGAGGTGGTTGGTTCTTCACCGAAGTTATTCCCAACAAGCTGGCTGTCTTCAGTCTCAACACCATCTACTTCTTTGATTCGAACTCAGCCGTTGATGGATGCGATAGAAAGTCAGAACCTGGCTACGAGCACATGGAATGGCTGAGGGTGCAACTCCAATTCCTAAGGGAGAGAGGAATGAAGGCCATCATGATCGGCCATGTACCTCCAGCGAGAACAGCCGGCAAGCAGAGTTGGGATGAGAGTTGCTGGCAGAAGTACTCGCTATGGATGAGACAGTACAGGGATGTGGTTGTAACTGGGATCTTTGGGCACATGAATATTGATCACTTCATGATTCAAGATGCTTTCGACCTCAAGTACAACGTGCGGGGTGAATTGGAGGAGCTTGAGCTGGATGAGCGTAATGCCACGGACCCTATGTTGTCAGTTCAATCGAAGGCAGACTACATGACTGACTTGCGGGACGGCTGGACGAGTTTGCCAACACCTCCATTGGGAATGTCATATTCGGAGCTTGCGACTGGCTCGGACGACGAGTACGTCCTGAAGAAGGATAAGAATCGCAAACAGTCGAAGGAAGAAAAGAAGAAGAAGTTCTTGGAAGAAATCGGAGGGAAGTGGGCAGAACGGTTCAGCTTGTCTCTTGTGTCCCCAAGTGTCGTACCAAACTACTTTCCCACGCTCAGAGTTGTCGAATATAACATCACTGCTATGGAGAATGATCACCCAGCCATGGGAAAGTCACACCCTGCGTCGACGGATATCGAAGTCACCCTTCCCACAGAGAGACAGTCTACACCATCTTCTGCCGACAACATAGAGGACGACGAATCACCAATCCACGACCTTAGAAAGCACGCCAAGAAATCCAAACACAAAAAGAAGAAGAATAGAAAGAAGCCCTCTAAACCGCCCTTCACAATCCCCAAACCACCCTCCTCCGTCACCCCACCTGGCCCCGCATACTCACCCCAACCCTTGACCCTAATATCTTACACCCAATACTTCGCAAATCTCACATTCATCAACAACGATTTCGAGGACTTAGGACTGACATTGGACGAGTATATCGGTACGTCTGACTACGAGGGCCAGCATAACGGGACGGCTAAGCATCCGAGCAAGTTCGCATACGACGTCGAATACGATACAAGGACCGATAAGAGATACAAGCTGCGCGATATGACGGTGAGGAGCTATATGGGCCTTGCACAGAGGATCATCAAGGACACCACGAGAAACAATGCGCAGAAACATGTGTTGGATATCAGAGCGGATGGAAGTGTGGTAGATGTAGGAGGTTCAGAAGCGGATGTTGAGAATTCGGAAGATGGTGCAGAACAGGAGTACGAGCAAAGCGAGCATGGGGCACTAAACGGGAAAGGGAAAGACAAGAAAAAGAAGCACAGGAAGCGCAAGAAGAAAAGGAAGGGGAAGAGAGGCAAAGGCGACGAGACGTTGTGGCACACATTCGTCAAGCGCGCCTTCGTCATGACAAAGACGGATGAGGATATGGAGGATTTTGAGCCTACTTATAGAGAGAGGTAGAAAAGAGATACTATCTGTGTTAGCTCTTGTGGCCCGGAGGGGAAATAGCGTGTATGTGCATGGTGGTGAGGTATCTTTCTTACATTGCAGTGGCGTTCGTCGGTTGGATGCATCTAGCGAAGATCTGTGCTTACCTTGGATGGAGGGGCCGGACGGGAAGACCTATTGCTATATTCGGGGAGGGAAAGGAATGCAATATGTCTATACTGTATCAACGCTCACGGCTGCATTGGATTCAATGCCAGATATCACAGGCCAGGCAGAGCTATCACTGGCTAGCTGCTGATAGCAAATCACTCATCGATCACCCACTTCCCTCCCCCACAACTCTAAACTCGGCCACAGGCTCACCATCTCCACCAGCCCTCTCCCCCTCCCCCCGTCCATCCACCCCCCCCAAAACCAAAGGCAACCCATACGCATCCGGCCACCCCGCAATCTCGGCCTCAAATCCAAAAACCTGCCCCATGCCCCTAGCACTCCACAACGCAACACTAGGTCTCAGCCGTATCGCCAACCTCCTCCCAACCAACAACGTCGGGTCCGTGATCCGTAGCCCGTCGAAGAGAAGCTCTGGGCTGGATTTATAGGGGCTGGGGTGCGAGATGATCGTTAGGTAGGAGGGGCGGTGGGGCGCGAGTTCTGTGCAGGTATTTCTGCTTATGCCCTGGTGGTATGAGGGCTGCGGTTTGCTTTTGGGTTTGCGCCTACCACCGCGCTCGATATTGGTGGGGCAGGATTGGCTAGGGAGCGGCTTCTCGCTCAACAGGTAGCCAGTCCCTACGTCGAGGACTTCGAAGTTGGAGAGCATAGCTTCGAGGGTTTGGTCCCGTTGGAGGACGTTGCTGCAGATGGTGTAGGGTCGATTCTCTAGTAGGGTGGTTTCGAGCGTGATCTTGAAGGGTGAGGGCTCCAAACAGCTGTGGCCGGTTTGGTCGAACAAGGAGATTGTGTCTTGGCTGA
>JAABUK010001574.1_pt1 | contig 42931 bp, 37 predicted proteins | sample 5559141 | NCBI WGS metagenome assembly JAABUK01 (sample SAMN10711869, study PRJNA513367) | rock metagenome | isolation source: Antarctica rocks | place: Antarctica: Victoria Land, Pudding Butte nord | collected 2016-01-03 | reverse complement strand
GCGTGGTCGCCAGTTGCCGAGCGCAGGGGCGTGGCGTCATGGAATTCCTCACAAAGGCTATCATGGCTTACCAGGATCAGACCGGAAGGCCGTCAATACTGCCACTGGGGCCGTGAACGGTTACCAATTGTTCTCCTGCCATTGTCAAGGTATGTCTGGCTTCAAATCCAAATTTGGGTTTTAAATAAAATTCGGCTCTTCGCGGAATCGTGTGGGTAGTTTTCTGCTCTTGAGAGTTGCCAGCCCCCTGTTTTTCTCGGGCGGGACGCTCTTTCCTGACCACCGGGAACTTGTCACGATGCGCCGATGGGCAAACTCAGGCGACTTCAGGACGTCTATCGATTCCCCGGCTTCATTCCAATGGCCGAGGTTCGGGGTATCTTCGGTGACCCCTCGGCCGTGGTCATCACACTCCGCCGGCGCCGAAAAAAACACGCTGCGGGGTGTGCGGACGAGGGGGTCGCACCTTCTACGATCAACGGCCGCGGCGCGTCCGGGACATCTCCTGTGGCGACCGACGGGTCTACCTCGACTTCTCGGTACGCCGGGTCGACTGCCCCCGGTGTGGCGGCGTGAAGCGCGAGCGGCTGGACTGGTTGGCGGACAACCCGCTCTACACCAAGCGGTTCGCCTTCTATGTCGGGAGGCGCTGCCGCGACAGCACCGTCCGGGCGATCGCCGAGGAATTGCATCTGGACTGGCATACGGTCAAGGACCTCGACAAGCAGTACATGAGGGAACAACTCCGCCGGGCCGGCTGCCCCGCCCCACGGGTCATCGGCATCGACGAGATCGCCGTCGGCAAGCGGCACCAGTACCGCATCGTTGTCAGCGACCTGGAGCGGGGGAGACCGATCTGGTTCGGTGGCAAGGACCGCTCCGCGGCGAGCCTGGACGAGTACTTCACCTGGCTCGGCCCCAAGAAATGCCGAAAAATCCGCCTGGCCGTCATGGACATGTGGAAGGCGTTCCGCAATTCCACGCTCAAGGAGGGCCATGCCCCGCAGGCCCGGATCATCTACGACAAGTTCCACGTCATCAGCCACCTTGGCAAGGCGATGGACGAGGTACGGAGGCGGGAGTACGCCCGACTTGTGGGGAAGGACCGCCGGTTCATCAAGGGGCAAAGGTACAACCTCCTCTCCCGCCGAGAGAACCTCACGACCGAAGGCAGGCAAGCGTTGAAGCTGCTGTTCCGGGCCAACAAGCGGTTGCACAAGGCTTACCTCTTGAAGGAGTCGTTCGGCCAACTCTGGGATTACAACCGACCCGCATGGGCACGCCGCTTCTTCAAGAATTGGAAGGACGCCTTGAAATGGCAACGTCTGGAGCCCTTCCGCAAGTTTGCGGCGATGGTCGAAGCTCACTGGGATGGGATCGAAGCGTATTGCCACGAGGAGAACAAGGTCCCTCTGGGTTTCGTCGAGGGTCTCAACAACAAGATCCGCAAGCTTCAAGGCCGTGCTTACGGCTACCGTGACGAGGAGTACTTCCGTCTCAAGATCCTCAGCTGTATGCTGCCGAAGCTCTGAAAACTACCCACACGATTCCGCGAAGAGCCTAAAATTCATTCCCATAATACGAGATGATTTCCGACGTATCGACTCCGGGCAACAGAATTCCATCGAAGTTGATCAACCCATGATCTTGAATTCTTTGACATTCACTATGATTCAAATCCACGACCTTTCGAAACCCCTCATCCAGGGGAGTGCCCATGTCGCCGTGAAAGAGGCTAACAATGGGTAGAAAGACCCCCGTGAGACCCACAGAAGACGGTAATATTTGGTGAAGAGGTCAGCCTCGTATTTCCCCAATATTTTCAGTGTGGACATCGTCAGTAAGGAATACGTCCCGGGCTCCGAAACCTCGCCTGCCAGTAATTTCGACCAGATCGTCTGCATGTCCTTGTCTCCAACGTCCTGGGCGTGCTCGAAGAACTGGTGGACCCAATCCTCGTCGGGCTTCTTCTCCCCGACTTGGTCCGGCAAGGCGAGCATCGCCTTCGCCGTGATGGACTCGATGTTCTCCTGACGACGCTCTTCCTTCAGACGGACCCGTTCCTGGGCACGCTCCCGCAACTCCATCGAATGGATCTCGGCTTTGGTCTTCGTGACCAACGCGACCCCCCTTGCTTCCGCCCTCGCCTTGATCTTCTCGGGATCGAAGGCGTTGCCGATCGCGTCAGAGACGGCGTCGATGAGCTTGGTCATGGGCTTCGTGATCTTGCCGATGTCGGGCAAGTTCACCTCCACCTTGTTGTTGTCGATCACGGCAGCGTCTCCCAATCGGCGGTGTTTCCCTGTCCATCGTCCCGCGATGATTCAGGACGGTCAAGAGGCATGTCGTCCGGCGAGGAATCCATCACCAGGAGCGTCCTCAAGGCTCCAGGACGCGATTTCGGGGCGGGGGCGTGGGATCGGGACGGTGGACGCCGTGGCGGGGCGGGGGATTGACTGGATCAGAGCGGCACTGTTAGCATGAACAGGTTAAGTGGCGCTCAGCGAGGTGATCGGCACGGCAGACCGGTTTTTTGGAGGTAGACCAAATGGCGCAGATCAAATCGGGTCTCAGTGTCGCGGAGAAGCGGTTTGTTGGTCGAGTGATCGTCGCCATAGGGACGGCTTACCTATGCCTCCTTGTTCTACCTTGGGTAGCTCTCGCTTTACCGGCTGTCAGGTTCGCCAAGGAACTACAGACGGTTCTCCAGCAATTGGGCACCTATGGCGATATGTTCGGTGCCCTCAACAGTCTGGTGACTGGATTGGCTCTAATTGGAATCGTCTACACTTCAATCTTGCAGCGGAGGGAATTGGACCTCCAGAGGAAGGAGATCATCCGAGAGAAGCGGGACCGAATCAAGGCTGACAGACGCCAGCGTCGAGCGGCATTGATGGATGCCACAACCCAGTTGGTCCGCACTTACGCGGACGAATATGCAGTTAACAAGCAACTCCATGACAACGATCATGACTATGCCGTTCAAGTCTCCACCGGAAAGCGAGAAGCAGTACCAGGGGTGGAATACGATCCGGCGAGGACCCTGAAGGGCAAACTGGTGGCTGCCAGGAATGTACTGGAGGGCATGTGCATGGCGGAAATTAACATTCATGGTGACTTCTTCCTCAATTTGGTCGAATCCCGTAAACCCTCTACTTGAATTGCAACCACTTGCCGGAGCAGGGCCAGCGCACACTTAAATGATATCATCAAAGGACTTCGGGAAAGTGTCCTCTGCGAGAACCGGCAATTTCAGTGGACTTGCAGTGGATCGGGGATTGCACTGGACGCACCGTGCTTGCCGCTCTTCCCGACCGTCGCCTCTTGCCGACGCCGGAGATCAAAGCCTTTTTTGCGATTTCTGCCTGATTCCGTAAAGTCTTTCCTATCAACGAGAAAGTATGCGCTGGCCCTGCTTGCCGGAGTGAGTGAGAGTCGGTGGGATGTCGGGTCCTGGCGGTAAGGGGTGGAGAGGGTGGAGACTGCCACGGGGACCATTGTAACTCATGGGGCAAGGGCTCCAGGATCGCGTCTGGCGGGTCCAAGCGGCGGGGTCTGCAAGGAGATACCTGCTTGCGAATTTTGGTGAACGGTGGTATAGTCGCCGGGATTAGTTCGGAGGGAACGCGGAGCGACACCATGTCAGCGTCTACTACACGTATTTGCCGTCTCTGTCTCCAGGATAGGGAGATGCGAAAGAGTCATATTTTTTCAAAGTTTTTCTACAAGCACTTCATCGGCGATCAAAACAAGAGCGGGCAGTTTGTTGATCTGGGGAACAAAAATCCGAGATCAAGCAAACAACTCACCAGAGAATGGCTCTGCGACGAGTGCGAGAAAATTTTGGGCGACTCGGAATCGACTGTCGCATGTGAACTTATTCGCATGGAAAGGGAACAGGCATATGAGCTATTGAACCGGGGCAAACTTCTGCATTTCGCGGTTTCCATATCCTGGAGGGTGATGAATATTGAATTTGAAATCGTCAGCCGTACACTCTTGGAGCAGACATTTCCCGCCGTCAAATGCTGGCGAAATTTTCTTCGCGGCAATCGTAACAATCTTTCCTACTACACCAACCATCTTTTCCTCGCCCCGGATTACAAGAATGGCATGCATCGCACCCTGGACCGCCTTGTCTCTCCCGATGGGAACATCGTCATCTCGTTCGCCGGACCTTTGATAATCGTCGGTCTCTTGGACAGCAGACGATTCACGCCCGGTGAGATGGAAATTTGGAAGCGCTCGGAGATTCGACCTGAGAGTTCGTTGATGAAGTCCATCGACGTGTGGAGAGCCAATCAAAACATTACACTTAATTGCTTGCGATTGATGACAGATCGCATACAACTCAATGCCCATGCAGTGAGGCAAATGGCGTCGGAACTCGGAATCACGAAACTTTAGGGTAGGGGGAGGCGGCGGGGGCGGTTGTCGTCCCAAGTAGCGGGGATAGGCAGCAGGTAGGAAGTTCCTGAAGTTCCCAATAGTTCCCGGGAACTTTCTCGGGACTCGATCGGCTCACGAAAGCCTTTAAATTAAGGATATTCTCTATATAGTATATTGTTTTATATAGAAAGTTCCCAGTTCCCTTGGGGTAGGGCATCTTTTCACGGGGTAGGGCATCTTTTCACGGGGGACTCCCTGTCTCCCTCCCCACTCACAGATACGGGCATAGCCCGGAACTTGGGAACTTTCCCTGCCAATCGTCGCAAGTGATTTGAAACATGGTAGATAAGACAAAAGAACGTTCCCGGGAATTTGTCCGGGAACGTTCTTTTGTGGGAACTTCGTTCTCGATCCAGGCTCAACCCTTCCAGTAGTACTTCTTGAACGGCTTGCCCGCACCTTTTCCTTCTTCGATCAGGATGAGTTCCTGCTCGGCGAGGGTTTCCACGCCAGCCTTGAAGTTACGCGCGTTGCTGATCTTGGATTTGCGAAGCGCCACGCCGTGAAGGATACCCCTGCTGCCCGCGTCCTTGATGACCCTCTTCACCTTGGCGAGGTTCGCCCCGTCCACGTCGAAGGTGACATCCTCCAGGACCGACTTGAGGGCGACCAGGAGGTAATCCGTCAGCCTCATCGCGGAGACCATCGAGGATTCGCTGATCTGATCGCTGATGGACCCGGAGGATGCCTCGAAGATCATGGCGATTTTCAGGCAGTAGATCGCGAGGCGGTTGACCCAGGAGAGGACGATCCCGTCCTTCTTCTTCACGGCTTCAACCTCGATCTGCTGCCTCCAGTACCAATACGACTCGAAAGCCTCGTCTCCCAGCTTCAGGGTCATGTCCTGACGGAGGGATGAGATCCTCTTCATCTGCCCAAGCAAGGAGGCTTCTCGGACGGGGTCGGGCACGTCCGGGATTGACAGGGTGTAGTCTTTCGTCTTCTCGGGGAAGTAGATCCACCTCGGGAGGAACCCGCCTCGCAGGTCACTCTCCTTGCTGTTGTTGACCAGCCATTCCATCGTGGACGCACCCAGGATCGAAAGACAGGGGCGGTACACGTAGTAGGTCCCCTGCGTCTTCGTCTCCTTCCTCCAGTCTGTAGGGCAGTCGTACAACTCGGTGATGATCTCCTTCGCGCTGAGGTTCTGGTTCTTGGACAGCGTGGCGAGCCAGGAACCGATCTCGTTGAGGTGGAACAGTCCGACGCCCTTGGTATAAGTCACGTCCAGATCCATGCACTTTTCCTCCTTCCGTCGGCAAGCCTCACGCGCCTTGATGTGAGCCGGGCGTGGGTCGATCTTCTCCTCCTCCTCCGACTCCGGCTTGATCACCTGACCGATGGCGGCGAGGAATGATTCGAAGGTGAATGAGTCGGACAACAGCGTCGGCTCGTATTCGTCCATCTGGCTCAACAGGCACTTCGCCCTGTTGATCGCCTGGGACTTGTGCATGACACTGCTATCGCCCAGGATGCCGATCCACATATTGGGATAGATGTACCCGCTGCCGAATTGGAGCCTGACGGATCGGTTCATCAAATGCCCCATGATCGCCAGGGACGAGGCGAGGTGGTACATCACCGGGCAGTCGGAGGCTGGCAACTGGTACTGGATGTAATCCGCCAGGAACCCCTTGGGGACGACGTGCAGCGTATTCTTCACGGTCTGTATCCTCCTCGCCCTGTCCTCGTCGTTCAGGAGCGAGTGATTGTTCTCCCAGAGGTACGAGAACATCGGGTCATCTCGGTCGTTCGGGACGGACGCAATCTGCTCTTCCTTTTGTTTCTCCTCGTCCTGCTCCCTGTTCGCGAAAATCTCCTTGTATTTCCGCAGTTGTTCCGCCTTGTGAATCTGCTCGCGACCCGCCTTGCCGTATCCAAGTTCGATCAACCCCTTCGCGGCTTTCGAGTAGTCGCCGCCGTGTGCGAGGATGGCATACACCGCGAATTTGCTGTATGTCCCGCCCGGTTCGAATTCTGAGATCGAAGACGAGAAGCAGTGGAGGATCGGCAAGTCCTGGTAACCGGTCGTCACGCTGGTGCCTGACGTTTTCCCGGGTCGGGTCCAGTAGGTTGTCACGTCATCGCCGTGGTCGATCTCATACCCGTGATCCTCCAGGAACGACCAGGAGCCACGGGCACTGAAGTCGTTCCCCGGCAGGTCGAGGTCTTCCGGGTCGTAGCTTCGGTCGCCCTCCTCCGGGTTCTTCTCCTCGATCGGTCCCGTGTACCGATTGAACGTCCTGCCCGCCTCCAGGAGGACTTCCCGCTCTTCTGGGGTGATCACGGGGATGGCTTCCCAGGAACCCTGCACGACGCGGTATGGCACACCCGACTGGTGAGTCCAGGGAGGAGATCCGGCGGCGACGATCTGGCTCCCGACCCCCCTCGTCTCGACCAGCGTCTTGACGATAGGCTTCCCGTCCTCGGTCTCCCCCACCTTCTCCATCGCGAGCTTCTTGCTAGGTCCGATCGCCGAGCATCGATAGGGGAGGTGCCAGCCTCCCCCGCCGGTGTTGACCCGCAGCGTCAACTTGTCGAGCAATCCCTGGCGCATTCCCTCCACGACCTTGCACCAGGGTTCGTAAATGTCCGCCCTGTCGATATCCTGGGCTTCCAGGTTACCCGAGATGGCACCCATCACCACGCCGATGGCGGAAGGTGCGTCCGGGGTAATGGTCGTGATGTCGAAATAAGTCTCGATGGCACCGGGCGAGATGGGCTCGTGGAAGTATTTCCTCCAGGTGTAACCCTTGGGGGACTTGCTGGTGTCCGTCTTCACAGGGACAACGTTGACACCGGATCGTCGATACGCATGCACTACATGGATGTTGCCCAGGGTGGGGTGCCATTCGTATGGCTTGAGTTCGACCTCTTCAACTTCGATGGGATCGGGGTCGCCGATTTCCAAAGGTTCCAGGTAAATGGAGTGCCGTTTCCTGGGATAGATCCGGTGACCCAGTTCTTTCGGGAAGGTACGTCCGGGAGGACATGCGACCTCAAGGCACCCGTTGGTGCTGATGACTTCGAGGGGGAAAGACACGATTTTCGACTGAACCCAATCACCGACCTTGAATTCTGAATTGGATGTTGCTACCATAACTATAGAAACCCTAGTTTGCGAGTTTAAGCTGCGACTGAGTTTGAGAGACCCCCAGTTACGCCTGGGGGTCTCTCATTTCGAATGAGATCAATCTGTCTTTTTGAAGCCACTCAGGAGACCGCGAGCAAAGTCGGGTTCTCCACCGCCTTGATCCCGCCAGCCGCCCTCATGGCGGAATTGATCTCCTTCTGATCTGGGATCAGCCTGGACTGCTCACCGACCGTCCAGAACACATGGAACTCCTTCCCCATCACCAGCACCAGGCTGGTGGTCTTCTTGTCGGCAAGCTCGTAGTATCTGACCCCATCAACGTCGGGGATCGCAATCGTGTCCTCCAGGATCGCCCTGCACGCCTGACGGAGTGTGCGGGTGCTGGTGATGTTGAAGTGGGTTTCTTTGCCGATCCTGCTCTTGATCGTGTACATGCTTTGTCCCTTCAGTTGTTGGTGGTAATCTTCTTCTTCGTCTTCCGCTCGCGAGCAACCCAAGCCTCGAAATAGGCTCGAATCGTCGATACGTCTTCGGGCGTGTAGAACCGCCTGGTGCCGACACGCGAGGGTTCCGGTAACCCTCGCTCCCTGTGGTGATACCGCATGGTATCCCTGCTCTGTCCAACCATCTTCGCTACCTGATCGATCGAGTAAGCTTCAAGCATGCTGACCTCCTTTTCTTTATAGAGTGTAATGTTTCTGATTTTTCGTCCCAATAGCAAAAATTAAAAATTCCATGCTCCATAAATAGAGCATGCGAAACAACTTTAATTCGGAATTTTCCAAGGAAAAATACCTCCAACACCTCCAGAGCCCTTATTGGGCGGAAGTACGGCGTACGGTCCGCTTGAGGTCGCGTGGCAGGTGCGAGGCGATCGGCACCAACGGCTTGAGGTGTCCGTGCAGCGCGCGAGACGTTCACCATCGAAGATATGATGGAGTGTTGTTTAGGGAACTGGATGGCGATAATCTTGACTGGCTGGAGCACCTGTGCCCGGAACATCATGCCGAACGACACCCAGAACATTACCAGAGGCCTCCGACTGTGCAGGACGTTCTGCGGATGATGCGTCAGGTCCGGACGACAAGGACGGCGTGGTAATCACACTGCTGTTTTCGCGGCGGAAGTTGCGAAAACAGCAACGGGAAACATGGATGTGTTTCGATTTTTCCATAAACTAAACTTTACAACTGGACTATTAACAAAAATAAAAAACACCTTGTCGCCGTTGGGTTTTTCCGTTAGTATTGGTGGGGCTCAACACCACCAACTCTGTAAGGAGGGTCAGCCGTGGACAATCCCATAGACTCGATCGAATTGGCACTAGTGAATATCGATCGCCGGATAGCCGAGATCGAGCCGGATCAACTCTTGGATCTCTACCAGAAGTTGGGTCGATTCCGCGACCACCTTGCCTCCTGGTCCCGCTACCGGGAAGACCCCGAGCATGCCAAGCTGCCTTACTCCTGGTTGGCTCGGGAGAGATCGGCGAGGACCGCCGATCAGTGACTTCACTAGAATATTATCGTCACCAACGACATCGCCCAGGTATAACAACCTGGGCGATGTCGTTGGTGCTAAATTCGCATTGGTTACTCGATCACCGTGGGGTGCTTTACCATGAATTGGAGCATGAAAACCTGGAATTCCTGCTCCATGTACGTCGTCCCTAACACCGATTCTTGCACCTGCAATACAATCCTGGTGCTCCAGACCGTGCCACTCCAGCCAAGTGGACCTACTGCTGTACGAGTTAAATACGATGCGAAAGTCGGTTCTTTCTCGGGGAAAATCCCAGTAATTCCCAATCTGTATTTTCCGCCAGAAAAGTGATTTTTGATATTCTTTCAAAACCTGGACTACTGTATTGTTGTTAGTGCGGTATCAACAGTTCCACAACAAGGGCGAATCGAGATGACAGCGTTCAACAATCCGACGACATCCCAATCGAAAGCATACGCATCGGCGTTCGATTACTTCAACGAGAAACTGTTCGGGGGCATTCTTCCCCCTTGTCTCCTGAACTTCAGCCGCAAGAGCAGGACGAACTACGGTTTCTTTTCTCCCGATCGTTGGGAGTCTGCACCTGTATCGTACGATACAAGGAACAATGTCAAGTGTCACGAGATCAGCGTCAACCCGGACCATCTCGACCGTCCGCTGATCGATTCGATGGGCACGCTGGTGCATGAGATGTGCCATCTGTGGCAGCAGGAGAATGGCAAGCCGAGTCGTTCCGGCTATCACAACGTCGAGTGGGGGATGAAGATGGACGAGGTTGGGCTGACCCCCTCCAACACGGGACAGCCGGGCGGCTTGAGGACCGGTCAGCAGATGTCCCATTTCATCGTTGCTGGGGGTCCCTTCGCCATCGCTTTTGCCAGGATGCCGGAGGAGTGCAAGCTCCCCTGGTTGTCCTCGGGCAATCCCTCCGTCCCGAAAAAATCCAAGGTGGAGAGCAAGGTCAAGTACCTCTGCTCCGGCTGCCGGAGCGCGGCATGGGGAAAGCCTGGATTGCACCTGCTCTGCGAAGAGTGCCGGGATACGAGCGGAGCCTACTTGTCCTACCAGTCATCGAGTTCTCCCAAACCGGAGGTCGTCGTCACAACGCCCGAACCGGAGGTCGTCGTCACAACCCCCGAACCGGAGGATGTCGTCGCAACGCCGGAACCCGAGGTCGTCATCACGCCCGAGCCGGAGGTCTCCAAATCCCACCGCTGGGAACTCAGACCAGATGGGAAGTGGCAATCCTTGGTCGATCCCAAGCTGCGGATCGTAGAAGACAAGCATTATTATCGGTTGGATGGCTCGACTATCATGTATCGCTCCTTGGGTGCGGCAAAGGCTGCCGGAACCAGAAAGATCAGCCACCTGTTGGCTTCTTGACTGGTACGCGACACCTGAGGCGCGAACGACTCAGCAGAATTCACATAGACATAGTGCAACGACCAAGGTCAATATAAAGCGACCGTTCGGAACACCACCTTCTGCATACAGAAAGAACATCATGGACATCAACAGACTTACGACCGCCCTGGGCTTGAAGCCCTCCGTCACTACTCTCAAGACGATCGTGTACTCCACCGCGACTGGCGTGCCCCTGGCGACCGTGATCGTTCGGGAGACCGCCGACGGTCAGGTCACGATCGACGCCAACATCGAAACCGTCCAGGAACTCGTCAAAAGCCTGGCGCATCTCGATGAGTTCGAGACACGCCAGGACGGATTCCGTCATCTTGACGATTGCCTGATCGACCCGGATGTCGCCAGGAACCATCTCGATCGCCAGCGAGAGGGCGTCTACCGGGCTCCCGAGGGCTTTGGAGAACCTTGGATTGCTGCCTCTCGTTACGGCACGACCGGTCACAGTACCCGTGACGAGGCTCGCAAGGCATACGCCGAGGCGCTATACCGCGTCTCCGTTATGGATTCTTGCCGGGGCTGACCGTTAATGAGTGTGTAGGTGATGGCAAATCCACCAGGACCCTCCGTCGGGACGATCCCCGACGGAGGGTCCAAACCACTGCCCAATCGGAATTTTCGATCGAACGACGACGAAGGATTGAACATGCGGAGAAAAAATTGAGAGGCAGCACACCACGCCTGCCTCTTTGTCGAGGGCACGCCATCCTTTGAGGCTGCATTTGAGATTTATTTTTGACTCTATCATCGCGTCGGTATACCTCTTGTTATTTGCCATTCGGGTCGTGCTCCTTGGAATAAGTGGCGGCGCAACTGAAATGCTCGGGGATGAGTACGATACCCGCGTTGACGTAGGTATCCTTGATCTCGTAGGTCAACGAGTCGTACTCGCCCGAAGCGACTTCCTCCACGAGTACAGGGGTGACTTCGAGATCGACTTGGAGGAGACCTGCCTTGACGAGGAGCCTCACGAAGGGCTCGACCTCCTCCACGACCTCCCCCACGAGAGTCCTGTACTCGGCATAGACGGGCTCGCAGCCCATCTCGTCGCCATCCCTGGCGATGACCGCGCTGAGTTCGGAGAGGCGTCGGAGCTTGACCTGGGTCACTTTGCTGATCATCTGGGTTCCTCCACTCATTGGCGGGAAGATGCGTCAAGATAAAAGTCCGTCAGTTTGGCGAAACCCTCGTGTCGCCCTTCCCGAAGGTGAGGACGCACTCCTCGCGGGTCCTGTGCGGCATCAGCCGTCCTCGACGGGCATCATGCTCATGATCGGGGAGTCCACCCCGAACATGATACCGATCACGTAGTGGCCACGACCGTCCTCGTTGGGGATCCGTGGGATCAGCCCCTGGGGCATGGACCGACAATGTTCCATGATTTGACCAGCGGTGCGTGGTGCTCGTTCAAAACCGTTGTCCGTCCTCGGGTCAGACATCCAATCGATCAGGATCGGGGCGTGGAGAGGATAGCTCGACAAGTAGGTCGCAAGGTCCCCGAAGCTGAGAAGGCGAAATTTCTCCATCATGAATCTCCTTAGTTATTCTGGATGGAATCCGAAGTGAGGCTGCAGCAGAGAACGGGCGGGCGACTGCTGACGAATCCCCATACTCCGAGGACCCCGGAGGGGGACGAAAGCAGGACTGGATCATCGTCATCCTGCTGACCGGTCGCTTCGAACGCCTCCCGAACGGACCGTGCAAAGTCCACCGTTCCGGTCGCGAGGTCGTCCAGGAACATCAGCTTCAACCTCTCGTCCGGGTCGAACCCGCCGAGAAAATACCTGAACTCGCGGACATTCATGGTGCGGGTTTTGTACTTGGTCATGGTTCTCTCGCCTTTATGGATGATGAGACTCTGCAAGCCGAAGGCGGGATTAATCGGCATCTCTTCGCCCCCGCCTGATGCGATATGCTCCCGGCTGCTGCCGCTACGAAGGCTAATTGCTGTACACAACGGACCGTTAGACTGGCTTTCCTGGGCGTATGAGGGACAGCCGCCGCACCTCGTCGTCTCGGACGGCTGCCCTCCGGATCTCCCGTTATTCCACGAGAAGTGAACGGCACCGGACCGCGACCGCCAGTCGGCTCAACGAATCGAGCTTCGCGAATTTCCCGAGGATATCCGCTCGGCTCACCTCCCACTTGTCGAAGTAGGAGGCTTCGGCGTCCTGGATGGTCCCAAGAATGTTCCTGATGGAAGTGGGATCGAAGAGCGTGGAACCGCAGGTGATGTCCGAGATGCAGTCCCACTGCGCCTCCGAGAAGCCCGGTTGCTCGGCAAGCTGCATGAGCATGGCTTCAAAATTCGCCTTGTCTTCTGCATGCATATCCTGGATGGGCTGGATCATGGCGATTCTCCTGTTAGTGGCACGAATCGATGGAAAGGATGGGGACGAGAATTGGGTAACGGGCACCGTGTCGGCGGGATTACGGGCTCCTGGAGACACTGGAGCCCACATTTGAGGTCAGTCCTCTTGGTTAGCTCGATCGATGTCCTCGTCGAGCCGGTCGAATGCATCGGTGTCTTCCGTGTCCGAGTCGAACGCTCGGTATCCCACGACCTCCGCATCCCCCTCCTCCGTATACTCGTCGCCCCAGTCGAGGTCGTCGAAACTCGTCTCGGTCGTCGTGACCTTCTTGGTCGCTTCGACCCCTGACTCCGCGTCCACCAAGATCGCGGCTCGTGAGGTGGTGGTCTCGGTCCGCTCGATTGTGACTATCCATCTCATAAAAAATTCTCCCTCAAGTGTGTGCGTACGGCGATCCTGACCGTGACGTGCGGTCTGAAGATGCGTCCGTACCATGTACCGCGTCGGAAAACGAAAAACCGGCACAGCCTGGGCGCGGATCGTCTTCCGGGCAAAGGTGCCCGAAACACAATCCGATCGTCCCTGGCTATGCCGGTGAGTACCCCGTTGGAGACGGGGAGAGGTCGGCGACGCGGAGTATCGATCGAATCGCAATGGGGCTGCTGACCGTTCTGGTCACCAGCACTCCGATTAAAGATAGTCGAACCAGGTATAGGTGTAAAGAAGAAAATTCGGCTGAAGACCGTTTTTTAAATTAAATTATTCGTTTGTACACTAGAGTGCGATTTTCGCAAAACTCATGGTGTAAAGAGTTTATTGCGACGCCCCGGTATTTACTGGTAAAGATGACAACAATGTCATATTTCAATATTATAATAATTACCAAAAAAACGATCGATCCGATCGTCGCTGGGTGCCGTTACCCGAAGCTTGGCGACCACCAAGGCTTTCAGGGCCAACTGGTCCCGAGACGCCGAAGTTCCCCCCCCCAGCAGCCACCGGACGGGGACCGGAATTCTCGGACGGCGGGGACACGGCGGGGGCTGTCTTGGGCAGGGCCAGCGCACACTATGTCGTGTCTTTTCAAGTAGATACGCGACGAAGTCCCGCGTTTTCGGCCTCTCTGACGCCCCCTATCCTGCCACGCGAGACTACGCGGCGATGGCGAACAGTCGAGACTAAAGCCAAGGTGCTCCGATTCTCAGGAAATCGCCTTGTTTCAAACCTAAGAAGAAGAGTTTCCCAGCTTGCGTGATCTTCCCAAAGTTAGCGCTGGCCCTGCTGTCTTGGGGGGCATCGGGGAGACTCATGTGGCGGCTCCGTGCCGGGGACGTGATAAGCTCCACGATAGGGAACCCGTGAAGCTGTAGGCTAGCGGCTCGCCTTGTTCAATGGCCTTGAGACACCACCCAAAACCCATTTTCTTAATCGCAAAATTTCAGAGTTAGGTCAGGCGAATTCCGTCTCATGAAGCGACCCCGTGCGAAGGGAGGGGCACGATTGTGTCTACCGTCATCTGGGAGTTGAACCTATCCCCGGTCGCGACGACCCTGCTGGGCACCGGGACGGATGGCGAGCGTTTCGGTCTTTATTCGCTGTGGTCGTCTTGCTCTGGTTTGGGTCCGGGTCCCCGAGTCCTGTTCCCTGACGGCAGGCTGTGCGCACCATTCGCCCGCTCAGGCAGGCAGAGGGTCGTACCGGGGTTGGGATCATCTCCCTCCTTGATCGTCCGTATTGGGTTTCGCCCTGTTGTGACCCCATCTGCCCAGGAGCAAATCAATTCCTAGTTGGGAATCAAAATTAGCATCTTTGGCAAGAGCCAAGAGTAAAGAATATCGCGACCCGTGAGGGTGGTCCTACCGCACAGTAAAGAATATCGCTACCCGTCTAGTCGTAGCCGACATCATAGCGAAAAATGATCTGGTCCTTCTTTTCACTCTCATTCTCATAGCCCGACCGGGTTACTCGTACCCGCGAACCGAATCGAAGCAACCTAAACCTTGTATCTGCTTGGGGAAAAACAATTTCCTTGGGCAGACACGGGGTTTTTCTCGTCTTGCAACGAGTCGAGCGCCCCCAATTGAAATCGAGTAAGCAGTTGCCGCATGGCAATCTAAGCGCACCTGCGTGAATCGGCTCGCATGATATTGGATATTCCTTGCTCGATCAGGCTTTCAACGGTTTCCCCCTCGAAAACCGGCATCGGCGAGTCATTGACCCGTCGATCGCCGTCTCGATGCGGCAGTAATTCCGCATCGGGACCTTCGCCGAACCTCACCCCGAACCACCCGAAGACGCCCGGGATCTGACGACTCGGTTCGGGGATTTCCACGCGCACAGAGAGGAGGTCAACCCCATGTGAGAGCCCGCCACGAGCACCAGCCGACCCTCCGGCGACCCGCCGCATCTGCCCGACCACGAGTCGTGCGGTCGGGAGGTGGCGACCCGCCCGGATGTGATGGGGCGGCTTCCGCCCTCAAGGCTGCGGGCGGATCTGCTGGCGAACATCCTCGCCTGCCAATAGCCGGAGTTGGGTCACCGACCCGTTCGACCCGCATCCGTTGAGCGGGGAACGAGGGTCCACCGAGCGGCGATGAAGCCGCCACACCAGCCGCCTCCGGGAGGTTACCGGAGATGGCGGACCACCCCCAGAAGGACCAGCCATCACGGTCCGGGGGATTTGCACGTCCACAGTAAAAGGAGAAGTCTATGGGAGACGACCGAGAATTTGAAGCGAGCAAGCCAGCCGACATCAAGACGGCGGCATCCGTTCGGGCGGCTTTTTTCGCCAACTATCGCCTCGCCACCTCAAGTTGGGTAGGCGGCGAGAATGAGATCCAGGTCGTGGTCGCGGACATCCCGCACGCGGTCTCCAGGTCCGAAACGGTCTGGCACCGGAAGCATGCCTGGAAGGGGACGAACCTGAGCGTAGAAATCGCCGTATCCCGGTCCTGGAGGCGGACGGTCCAGGCGAGGGGGCTGACCGTCGTGGACGGGCTGCTCACGACGCACGCCCGCAGGCTGAAGTCGGACGGCGAGGTGGTCGTCTACAAGGCATCGTGGATACGTCAAGGTCGTGGGCTGGCGGTCCGAGCCGAGTCGGGCTATCTCGCCCACCACCCGCCGAGCAGCACCTCGTATCACTGCGTCGGGGAGACGGCTCGAAGGGCGGCGGCGGGTCTGCGGCGGAAGTTGCTGTCCCAGGCGATCCCCCAAGGAGAACGGGACGAGCGGACTCGGCGGCGGCGGGAAGCCAGGCGGGCGTCCCTGGAAAGGATGGTCCGACGCCTACAGGAGCACGAGCTTGACGACCTGGGCGGTGTCGTCGTCCACCGCGAGGACTCGCTGCGTGCGAGGAACTGCGAGCCCGGCACGGACGCCTTCATCGATGCTTTCTTCCCCGACCGCTCCTCGGCGACGATCGCCGAGATCGCCCTCGCCGTCTGCGGGCAGGATCTCGACCCGGGAAAACTGACGGGCGAACGACTGGTGCTCGCACGGCAGATCGGAGCCGCCTGCCTGGCGGCGATCCGGAGGGTGCGACGGGAACGACGGGGTGATCGAGCCCGTCCATCCACTTCCCATCAATAACCGCCAATGAAACGGCGGACGCAATCGAGTACCGCCCGAGGCGGACCAGGCTGGTCCACGCCCTCCTCGAAGGCTCCCGACGGAGGACGACTCCACGGGGTCCGAGGGCAGAGGGGGCACATGAGATTTATCGCACGACGGTCACGAACCTAAACCTCCAAGGAGCTTCACGATGAATGACAAGGAACGATTCCGGGCGGCGATCGAGACGCTGCGAAGCGTTAACAAAGCCCTCCCGGTCGAGCAGCGGTCGCCCGCGATCAACGCCGCCGACACCGTCGAGCGCTTCGCCGGCGAATTGCGACGGCAGTCGTCCGTCCTCAAGCGGGAGATCGAGACGACTCGCAACGACCTCGCTGAGATGAAGAGGCGGGTCAACCAGGGGGCATCCGAACTGGCGACGCAAGATCAGCGGGCAGAAGAGCAGAGGAAGGAGTTCGAGCAGTCGCTCCGTGAAGCCTTCAAACCAGGAATCCGCCTCCCGTCGGGGGCGAGAACCGACGCGAAATTCGCCGTCATCAAGGCGAAATGCCTGGCGTGCTCGCTCCATTTCCTGCTCCCCACCTGGGATCCCGAGCGTCACACCAACGACACCCTGCATTGTCCCGAATGCGGTCAGCACGACGGAGCGTTCCTCGTCTGGAGGGACGAAGTCCACGGCTTCATCTTCGAGCTTGTCCCGGGGCGCAGCCAGTTCATCGGGCATCCGTGAGGAACGAACGCGATCTCCGGAAGCCCTGCGGGACGATCCCAGCCGATCCGCAGGGCTTCCGACTTTCCGGTCAGCTTCTCGCAAACGTTGCATCGAGTACGGCAATCCGGATCTGCCAATCCTCAAATCGGAGCGAAGACCATGAAAACGAACCTGCCCAAGAAGGCTTCACCGCCGACCGGCAAGACGACTCGCCGGGGAGAGATCAAGACGGTGGATGCGAAGGAAGCCCCGAGGGTGAAGACCTTGCGGCTCCCGGTGATGATCACCGAGCGTAAGGTGAAGCCCTCCAAACCTGCGACGAAGTCATACAAGCTGGCGAGATCCAAGAGCGACATTGCCCTGAAGGCGTTGAGGCGAGCGATACCCAAGGACGCCAAGGCAGAGCTTCGTCGCCTGCTCATCGTGTCGTGGTCCGCCCTCCTCGACGGGTCCGTCAAGCCTTGCGACGGTGCCGAGGCGATCATCCTGAGGCTCGCCAAGAAGACCTGGGTCCACGAGGAGTCCGGCGAACCCCTCCCGCTGCGGGCGGCGGGATTGCACCTGGACCACATGCTGTCCAGCCTCTCCAACAAGCTGCTGTCCCCTCGCGAGGACGCCCGTCGTCCCATCGACGCCGTGGAGGTGCTGCCCCTCGACATCGAACGCCATCGCAAGAGCCGATGCGAGGTCATCTTCGAGGGGAAGCACACGTTGCATACGGTCGATGGGTTCTGCTTCCTCGTCGGCGAACTGGCGGTCGAGCGGGGAGCCGTGCGCACCGTCGTCAGCGTGTTCTCCAAATACGTCGGGCACAGCTTCTTCCAGTACGGAGTCTCCTCCACGGACGGTTCTCGCAAGTCGGTCAAGACGCGAAGGTGATAAGCGGGCGGCGGACCTCGGTCTCGGGGGAGGTCCGCCGCCCGGTGCTTCGATTTCTCCCGGGGTGATTTAACGAATGACTCCATACAGGGGATATTGCCATGAGCCAGAACCACGAAGAACGGGAAGATCGCTACGCGGCGAAGAAGGTCATTCGTGACCTCGACCTCTTCACCTACATCAATCCGAGGTTCAACCTGGAGTTGAACATCCCGAGTTCCCTCATCGAGCGTGTCATGGACGGCAAATGTGATTGGATGGACGCCTGCCAGGAGATCGCCTTCGGGTTGCGACCGCACATGCAGCGCATGCGGGGGATGCGATTCGGGCAGTTGGAAGTGCTGCAAGTATTGCCGCCGCTGCCTCCCGAACTCCACATCCTGATCCGCACCGATGCAGGGCGGGATACCTACTTCGTCAATGACACGCCGTTCTATCCTTATCGCTGAGGAGGACGGGGACGCTGGGAACAGGTTTATTGGCGCGATCCGCGAGCTATATCGATCATCGAGGGAGGGCTACACGGTATTTCTCCGGGCGATTTTTTGCGGAAGGAGATGAACCTGTCAGCACCACCAAGCAATCGGTGAGGTGGCACGGCAAGGGCAGCATCCTGGATATGCCCCGGTTCATCGCCAATACGCCACGAGTATCAAACGATAACGACCGAGTCCCCGATCACGCTGAACAAGAACGAGCTTCGCCACGTCGCGGTGCTGCTCGGCGGATCGAATGACCGATTATTGCCCACCAAGCCCACGAGGAACGAACCATGAGCAAGAAAAAGCTGCGACCGCCCCCGAGCCAACGGAAGCACCGTCGCACGGACTCGAATAGGCAGGATTTCGATCCGTCGTTGATCGACCAGAACACGCCCGACACGCTGACGGATGCCATCCGGTTGGCTCTGACCGGCGTCAGCACGCACGAGCCGATCTTCCTCCAAGTGCAGCCCGCACCCGGTATGCTCCACATGAGGTGCTACGACAACGTGGCAACTCTAGTCGGTCGATACGGGGGGAGGTCTGCAACCGGCTGGATCGTCTATGAGGGCGGGAGAGGTGCCTATCTCAAGCTGGTCCAACATGCCGTGTGGGGCAGCCCGGAAGGGTTGCTGATCGACCCTACGCCCTCCGACGAGAAAAGAAACCTGTTCTTGCCGGACCCGGATTCGTCGTCCGGGACCGGCGGCGAATCTCGATATATCGCGCTGGTCCCCGGAGCCGAGACGCAAGCCGTCATCGCGTTTTGCGAACAATCCGACCGGAACTTCAAGCGAACGATTTCGATGTTCTTCCGGTGATGGTTTCTGGCTGTGTTTCGGGCGAGTAGGTCGTTCCGAAGTGACGCGGTAGCGGGTCTTTGCCTTTCGCTGAGGAGGACGGGGACGCTGGGGACAAGATTTTTGACGCGATACGCAAGCTTCCACGAACATCATGCGTGTACTTCCCTGAGTATTACCGGGCTATTTCAGCCTTCCAATCCAACGCCCACGGAGTCCACCGGGCGGTCCCCAGCCGTCCGTTGAGACCCGTTGACCAGCCGCAAATCCGGGGCTGGACGATTCTGGTGAGACCGACCAGGACCGCTGTGTGCGGTCCCGAGATATTCCACGCCCCAAACTTCGAGGAGCAAGAGTATGAGTGAAACATCGACGATCGAGTGGACCGACGCGACCTGGAACCCGGTGCGGGGCTGCACCAAGGTCAGTCCGGGCTGTACCCACTGCTACGCCGAGACCTTCGCCGAACGCTTCCGGGGCGTGCCCGGTCACCCGTACGAACGTGGTTTCGACCTGCGCCTCGTCCCCGACAAGCTGGAAGAGCCGCTCCGCTGGCGGAAGCCGATGATGATATTCGTCAACAGCATGAGCGACCTCTTCCACAAGGGTGTACCCGACGACTACATCCTCGCCGTCGCCGAGGTGATGCGGAAGGCGGACTGGCACACTTTCCAAGTCTTGACCAAACGCTCGGAGCGGCTGCGGGACCTCCTCCGGGGCAAGCTGAGACCGTACGGAGACCTCAAGCACATCTGGTGGGGCGTCTCGGTCGAGAACAAGAAGCACGGGCTGCCCCGGGTCGAGCACCTGCGACAATCCGCCGCCGCCGTCCGGTTCCTCTCGATCGAGCCGCTTTTGGAGGATCTGGGCGACCTGGACCTCGCGGGCATCCACTGGGTGATCGCGGGCGGCGAGAGCGGACCGGGGGCTCGCCCCATGTCGGCGGAATGGGTCCGTTCGATCCGCGACCAGTGCGTCGATCGAGAAGTGCCGTTCTTCTTCAAGCAGTGGGGAGGGGTGAGGAAGAAGGCGACAGGGCGAATCCTGGACGGTAGGACTTGGGATCAGATGCCCTGAAGCAGCCTGCTCCAATCGTACGGCGACCGGGGCGGATCGCGTTTCCGCCCCGCCTCGGTCTGCCGAAGCCAAGTCGCCCAAACGTCTCGATGATGCTGATGAAGTCCCGAAATCACCGTCGCCCCTCGTCATGATCAGAGCCCGAACTGGGAGCCGAGCCACTTCACCGCCGCCGAGAATTGCTCACGACTCGGAACCACATAATGCCTCGCGGCGACCGAAGTGGGAGCGTGACCCAGGAAATACTGGGCGTACCGCCCGTGGTCCGGGTGCTCTTCCAGCTTCGACGCGCCCGTTTTCCGCAGGAGCGACATCGGCTTGTCGAATTTCAGCCGCTTCGCGAGGTGGGCGTAGTTGCTCTTGATCGCGTCCACGCGGTGCCGCGTCCCCGCGTCGTCGATCGAGTCCCGGACCCAAGGCAGCCCGGACTGAGTCGTCAACACCCGATCGCCACTCGCCGCCCGGAATTGCTTCAGCAGGGCGATAGTCTCGCCCCACAGGGGGTATTCGACCGTCGGCACCTTATCCTGGTCCCCCGTCTTCGACCGCTTGCGGAGGATCTTCCCTCCCACCCAATCCACTTCTGCCCGGGTCAGGTCGGACACGTCCTGCTGCGTGAAGCCGCAGTTGAGCATCAGGAGCAGGTGGAGTTTAAGCTGACCCGGTGCAGCCGCGACGATCCGCCCGACCTCGTCGGTGGTCATCGTGCGGATCAGCTTCGGCTCGGACTTGAACCGGAATCGCCGCGAATGCAGGTTGGGCGGGATCTGGAGGAGTCCGCGCTCGCCAAGCCAGGCGACGAAATCCCGCGCCCGGCGGAACCGCTTCTTCCTCGTATCGAGCGACCTGCCGCAGCCGAGGAGGTTCTCGTACCAGCCTTGCCACCTTTCCACGCCGATCTTGTCAATCTGCGTTCCGGCACCGAGCCAGTCCCGGAACGCCGTCAGGTATTGCCGGGTCTGGTCGCAGTCGGACACCGAGATTTGCCCAGCCTTGTACCGAGCCAACTGGAACGCGAGGTACTTATCGATCTGGACGCCGACCGTTCGGTCCTCGGGGACTTCGGGTAGCGATTTTCGCAACCGCTCGTCCCAGATTCGACCTTCCCCCAGGATGGCGTTGACGGTGTGCGGGTCCGCTCGTTCCGGGAGCTTGACCCCCATCGCCTTCAGACCGGCGAGACGCCCCTCGACATTCGGAGGCAACAGGAGCAAGCTCGGGGAGTCGGTCCGGTCGGAGATCGCGATCCGCCGGTCGTACTCGTCCGCCAATTCCTTGTGATCATTCGCCCTCGCCCAGTCCCGACGCCTGGTCAACTCGTCGAGCAGTTCCGGTTCGGAGTGGGGGCGAGGTTGCCCATCGATCTCGGCACGTCTGGCGGTCCACCAATCATTGGCTGCTTGGTAGCTTGCTTCCTTGGTATCGCGTACGCGGAGTTGCGTGCAGGAGACCGTGTAGGCTTTCCCCCGGTAGACTTTTCGCCAGCGGCGGGGTCCAGGCTCCCAGGTCATTAGGTGGAGTCGGGGCATGGGGTCGGCTCCGGGAGGTGGAGGTGGACGACCCCATTGTGACGATTCTTGTGACGATTTGGTACGTGAATCGGGGAGATCGTCACAAAAAACGCCGAAAACATGCGAGATTTGGTATAGACGCCACCCCTGATAAGGGTGAGGTCCGAGGTTCAAATCCTCGTGCGCCCATTTCCCGATCCCTGGTGGCACCGGGCTACACCGCCTGGGATGCTTGACGAGATGGGACGGTGCGCGACCGTCCCCCATGACCCCTCGGTACGTTCGTCCCGACGCGATAAAAACCATCGCAGTCGGGGCCGAAGTCATCGCGGAAGTGCCCACGCGACCGCGGCGCGGGGCTTCACCATCGCCAGCAGCCTCGGATTCGCCGCCGGTGGCGGATTCTTCGGCCATTCGATCGGCCGCGCTTTTCCCGCTTACTAACGGACCGTGTTCCGGGGCGGCGAGTCCCCCGACTTCGACCCCATACCGATCGGTGTCGCCCTGGGCCTCATGCAGGGCTTCGTCGCGGGGTCAAGGCCGGGCGAGGGGATCCGGGGGACTCGCGGGTGAACCCCGGATCCCCCGACTTCCGTCGATGAGGAGGGACGATCCCGGATCCGGGAGATCACTCGACGATCGACTGCATCACGGCCGTCTCGAAATCGCGGTGGAGTTCGCGATTGCCCGTCTGGATCAGGAGGACGGCGACGAGCCCCTCCTGCGGGTCGACCCAGAAGTGCGTGCCGAAGGCCCCGTCCCAGCCGAAGCTCCCCTGCGAGCGGAAGGTCCCGGCCCGGATCGGATCCACCACCACCTCGACGGTCAGGCCGAAACCCATCCCCCTGGGTCGCCCGGCCTGGCCCTCGAACAGCTCACCCACGTGGTTCGAGGCGTACAGTTCCACCGCCCGGGGGCCGAGGATCCGCTTGCCGTCGAGCTCGCCGCCGCCGGCCAGCATCTGGGCGAACCGGAAGAAATCCATCGCCGTGGAGGACAATCCCCCGGCCCCCGACGGGTACGTGTCGGCGAACCGGATGAACGAGGGGATCTTTTCTAACCTGTCGCCCGCCCGCCGGTGGACCGAGGCCTGGCGGTCCCGTCGGTCCTCCGGGACGACGAAGAAGGTGTCTCCCATCGCCAGGGGCCCGAACAGGCGGCCTCGGAGGAAGTCGTCGAACTTCTGGCCCGAGGCGACCTCGACGACCCGGGCCAGGGCGTCGATCCCCGCCAGGCCGCTGTATCGCCACCGCGTTCCGGGCTGGAAGTCGAGCGGGAGCGACGCGAATCGTGCCGCGCCCTCGGACAGGGTCGCCCCCGCCCCCCCCGGCCGGAGCATTTCCGGGGGCGCCTTCCGCTGGCCCGCCCCGCCGCTGGCCAGGCCGGAGGTGTGCGTCATCAGGTCGCGGATGGTGACCTCGCGGTCGGCGGCGACGAGCTGGACGTCGCCGTCCTTCTCGACGGCCACCTTCATCGCCTTGAATTCCGGGATGAACTTCGAGACGGGATCCGTCAGGGCGACCTTGCCCTCCTCGATCAGGATCATGATCGCCACGCCGGTGACGGGCTTGGACGAGGAGGCCATCCGGAAGATCGTGTCCTTGCGCATCGGCTCCTTCGAGTCGACGTCCATCACCCCCTGCGCCTCGTGGTGGACGACGCGGCCCTGGCGGGCGACCAGGGTGACCGCCCCCGCGATCTTCTTCTCGTCGATGTACCTCCGGATGACGTCGTCGACCCGATGGAGCCGCTCCGACGAGATCCCCACCTCTTCCGGCCTGGCGCGGGGCAGGTCCGCCGCCAGGCCCGACCTCCCCGCCAGGATCATGGCCAGGATCGCGAGCCAAAGACCGGGGCGCGGGGCCGGGTGGGAGCTTGTCGGGCGGGCCTGATGATGCTGCATTCGTGATCCTCCTCGTCGCCGACGGCGACCCGGCACGACCGGGGCCGTCACGCGATCAGTTTCTCGATCACCTTGCCGCCGACGTCGGTCAGGCGTTCGTCCCGCCCGCCGTGGAGCATGGTGAGTTGTCGGTGATCCAGACCCATGAGGTGGAGGATCGTGGCGTGGATGTCGTTGACGTGCGCGCGATCCTCGACGACGCCCAGGCCGATCTCGTCGGTGGTCCCGACGGTCACGCCCCCCTTGACGCCGCCGCCGGCCATCCACATCGAGAACGCGGTGGCGTTGTGGTCGCGGCCCCGGCCGCCCTTCTGGCTCACCGGCGTCCGGCCAAACTCGGCGCCCCAGATCACCAGGGTGTCGTCGAGGAGGCCGGTCCGCTTCAGGTCGGTCAGGAGGGCGGCCACGGGCCGGTCGGTCAGGCCGCACATCTTCTCGTGGTTGGCGTCGAGGTCCTCGTGGGCGTCCCACTGCATGGCGACCGGGCCGCCGCCCGAATAGAGCTGGACGAACCGGACGCCCCGCTCCACCAGGCGCCGGGCGAGCAGGCACCGCGACCCGAACTCGGCCGTCTTCGGGTCGTTCAGGCCGTACATCTCGCGGGTCGGCTCGGGCTCGCGGGACAGGTCCACCGCCTCGGGCGCGGCGCTCTGCATCCGGTAGGCCAGCTCATAGGATGCGATCCGGGCCGAGAGCTCGGCGTCGTCCGGATCGAGGCCGTCCTCGTTCATCGACCGGAGCAGGTCGAGTGTCCGACGCCTCTGGGCGGGGGTGGTCTCGGCCGATGGCCTCAGGTGGACGATCGGCGACGGGCCGTTGCGGAGCAAGGTCCCCTGGTGGACGGCCGGGAGGTAGCCCGCCCCCCAGCACGGCGCCCCGCCTTCGGGCGTCCCCTCGGGCTGGGTCATCACGACGTAGGACGGGAGGTTCTCGCTCTCCGAGCCGAGGCCGTAGGTCACCCAGCTCCCCAGGCTAGGATGGCCCATGAAGACCCGACCGGTGTTCATCTGGTACATGGCCGGGGCGTGGATCACGCTGTCGGCCACGCACGACCGGAGCAGGGCGATGGAGTCGGCGTGCTGATGCATGTGGGGGACGAGGTCCGACATGTCCATGCCCGACCGGCCGTACTTGGCGAACTTCCGGTGACTTCCCAGGCAGAGCGGGTCGGACTCCAGGAACTGGCCGTGGGCCTTGCCGAAGCTGGGCGGCAAGGGCTGGCCGTCGAGCTTGTTCAGGAGCGGCTTGGGGTCGTAGATGTCCAGATGGCTCGGGCCGCCCGTCATGAACAGGAAGATGCACCGTTTCGCCCGGGCGGGGAGATGGCCGGGCCGTGGGGCCAGGGGATTCGCCCCGGCGGTCCTGTCCGCCGCGGCCGCCGCCCGGCCGTCCTTCTGGAGCAGGTAGCTCAGCCCGAGCAGGCCGAAGCCATTGCCCGCCGTCCGGAGGAATTCGCGGCGGCTGGGGGCGGTCCCCGACGGGCCGGGGCAGGCCGATGGCTTGCGGGGGTCGATCATCGCGGGCCTCCCGGTCGGACGTCATGGGACGTAAACGAACTCGTTCCGGTTGAGCATCGCCAGGGCGAAATCCACCCACGCGGCGGCCTCGGCGGGGCCGACCCCCCCGGGCACGAAGGTCGGCCGGGCGAGGGCTTCGCCGCCGTCGGCGCGCGGGCGGAGCAGCTCGGACTCCGAGGCGAGGAAGGCCAGGGCCTTTTCGACCTCTCGGGGGCGCGGGCCTCGGCCCAGGACCACGGCGTAGGCGTGGGCGACCCGGGCGGCGTCGGTCCCTTCGGCCTCGCGGAAGATCCGGCCCGCCAGGGCCCGGGCCCGGTCGGCGGCGAAGTCGCTGTTCAGCAGGGTGAGCGCCTGGAGGGGATGGGTGCTGACCATCCGCTTCGGGCAGGCCGACTGGGTGTCGGGCGCGTCGAAGGCGTCGAACATCGGGTACCGGACGTTCCGCTTGCGGAACAGGTAGAGCGACCGGCGGCGATGTTCGGCCGGGTCGGGATCCTCGGGCCAGAGGTCGACGACCTCGGCCTCGGTGAAGATCAGGTCCTCGACCTCCTTCTCGATCGGGACCAGGACGCCGGGGCCGCCGGGCCGGGGGTTGAGCTCGCCCGAGGCCGCGAGCATGGCGTCGCGGAGGCTCTCGGCCTCCAGTCGACGGCGGTTCATCCGCCAGAAGAAGCTGTTCTCGGGGTCCTCGGTCGCCTGCCTCGCGGCGATCTCGGGCGGGGCGGTGGACGCCTGGCGATAGGCGGCCGAGGTGACCATCAGCCGGTGGATCGGCTTCAGCTTCCATCCCCCGGCGACCAGCTCGGTCGCCAGCCAGTCGAGGAGTTCCGGGTGGGTCGGCGGGTCGCCCCGGACGCCGAAGTCGCTGGGCGTGGCGACGATCCCCCGGCCGAAATGGTCCTGCCAGAGGCGGTTGACGATCACCCGGGCGGTCAGGGGGTTGTCGGGCCGGGTCAGCCACCCGGCCAGCGCGAGGCGCCGGCCGGTCGTCTTCGGCGTGGGCGTGATGGCGACGGGGTCGAAGGCCGACCCGGCCATGCAGGCGAGCAGGATCCCCGGGGGCCTCGGCTCGACCCGGGCGGCGGGATTTTTCGCCTCGCCCCGGCGGAGGACGAACGTCCCGGGCGCCTCGGGGGTCGAATCGACGAGCGCCTGGGCATGGGCCGGGGGGCGGGGGAGCGCCTTGCCGATCGCGTCGATCTCCCGCTTCAGGCGCTCGCGGTCGGCGTGCCGGGCGGGATCTCGGGCGACGGACTCGGCGACCTCCTCCCACTTGACGGCGAGCGACGACGCGAGCCCGTCGGCCATCCGCTTCTGCGTCGGTGTCCGGTCCTTCGCGGGGATCGCCATCACGGCGCGCTCGGCGGGGGTGAGCGTCGCCTCCTTCTGCTCCTTGAGGGCCTTCCGATCGGGGGTCTCGATCTCGGACATCCGGGCCCGGAGCGGGGCGAGCTTCGCGTCGGCCGCGCGTTTGGCCGCCTCGAACGCCGCGGTCTCCTCCTTCGAGGCGATCGGGACCTCGACGAGCTGCGAGGCGGCGAAGAACGACTGGAGGCGGTAATAGTCGGTCGTGGGCAGGGGGTCGAACTTGTGGTCGTGGCACCGGGCGCAGCCGATCGTGAGGCCGAGGAAGACCGAGCCGACCGTCCCGGTGATCTCGGTCAGCTCGGACTGGCGCTTGACGGCGGGGTCCACGTTCCCGCCGACGACCTCGCGCGGGCCGCCCCGGCCGAAGCCGGTGGCGATCAGGGCCGAGGGATCCCCGGGCGCCAGCTCGTCGCCGGCGATCTGGAGGGCCACGAACCGGTCGTAGGGCATGTCCTCGTTGAAGGCCCCGACCACCCAGTCGCGATACCGCCAGGCGTCGGGTCGCTCGCCGTCGAGCTCGAACCCGTTGGAGTCGGCATGGTGGGCCAGGTCGAGCCAGTGCTGGGCCCATCGCTCGCCGTATTGCGGGGACGCCAGGAGCCGGTCGACCAGCCGTTCATAGGCGTCGGGCCGGGGATCGTCGCGGAATCGGTCGACGTCGGCCGGCGACGGCGGGAGCCCGGTCAGGTCGAACGTCGCCCGACGGATCAGGGAGACCCGGTCGGCCTCGGGGGCGTGCCGGAATCCGGCCGACTCCAGGCCCGCCAGGATGAACCGATCGACCGGGCCCCGGATCCACTCGCCTTCCTTGACCCCGGGGAACTCCGGCCGGGTCGGGACCCGGAAGGCCCAGTGCTCGCGCTGCTCGGGCTGGAAGGTCTCGGGCGGGGCGATCGGGACCGGCTCCGGCGCCGGGCGGGGGCCGTCGGCGAAGGCCGAAGCCGCCGAGGTGATCGCCGCGACGATCGCCAGGATGGTCCGTCGGGGCGGGTCTGGGAGCATGCGGGGTCTCCCCTCGGTTCCGGGATCCGCCATCCGGTCAGGATGTTTCATCCCCCGATTGTGGCCAGGAGAGCCCTTCCGGGACAACCGCAAGGCACCCGGGACCGTCACGGACGATCTCCCGTCCCGCCCCCGGAAAGCTGCTGATAGAGGGGGAGGTGGCGGTAGTAGACTTCGAGGATGAGGAGCGAGATCGCGGTCTCGTAGACCCGGCCGCCCCGATCGCCCCACTTGTCGGGCGAGGGCCGGGCGGGATCCCAGCTCCCGGCGGCGGTCCCGTCCTTGACCTGGGCCTCGACCAGCATGTCGCGGAGCTTGCCGTTCCAGGCGGCCCAGTCGTCGCCCTGGAGGTGATACATGACCTGGGTCGCATAATACCAGTAATAGGAATTCCGGGCCTCCCAGCGGGGGAGGTTGGATCGGAGGAACAGCCCCCCCGCCGTCATCGACCCGGCCGACCGATCGGCCCCGAGGTACTGGCGGCAGAGCAGGGCCTCGGCGGTCATCGGCACGCGGACCTCGCGGCCCGGCTGGTAGGCGTAGAGTTGCCCCTGGGGGCCCGAGGCCACCGAGTCGAGCCATCGGTTCGCCAGGCGATAGGCCTCGGCCGGGACCGGGAGCCCGGCCATCTCGGCGCTCTTGAGCGCCATCACCTGCCAGCCGAAGACGGACGTGTCGCCGCCCGATCGGCTCTGGTAGCGCCAGCCCCCGGTCTTGGGGTCCTGGGCATCGACGATGAACCGGATCGCCCGCGCGGCCGGCTCGCGGAGCGCGGGGTCGGCGCCCATCCCCAGCGCCTCGCAGAGCGCGATGGACGCCAGGGCGTGGCCGTACATCTGCGAGCCGCCCGGCTCGGAAAGGCTCCCGTCGGGCTTCTGATGGGCGACCAGCCAGGCGACCCCGCGGCGGACGGCCCCGGCGTGACTCCCCCGGGACGGCGAATGACCGGCGCCGAGGAAGGCCATCAGGGACAGCCCCGTGGCCGCGGCGTTCGAGGTGGCAATCCCCTGCGATTCGCAACGATGGCCCTGGCAGTGCAGGTCTTCCAGGCCCCAGTTCCCCTCGGGGCCCTGGTGGGCGGCGAGCCACGACAGCCCGCGATCCACGGCCGCCTCGGACGACTCGGTCCCCCCCATCGACTTGACGAGATCCTTGCGGACCTCGGGCGGGCGCATCGCGAAGCTGGCGATCGGGTCGGGCGGGTCGGGTACGATCGCCAGGGTCACGCCCGACTCGGGAAGCCGGATCGCGGGAAGTCCCGGGGGAAGTCCGTCCAGCTTGAAGTGGAGGTCGGCGCGGGGTGGATCCCGGGCCGGGGGCGGGAGGTCGAGGCGGGGCCCGTCGCGGAGGATCGATTCCGGGCGACGGGCCGGTTCCGGATCGCGAGCGGCCTTCCTGGGCAGGGACCCTGGCGCCTCGATCGCCGGGCTCGCGGCCGGCCCGGCCACGGCCCGGGGCGTCACCGGGAGCTCCGGCGGGACGTCGGCGAGGTCGACGGCCCGGACGGCGGGCGGGATCGGTAAATCCGGCGGGGGCGCCAGCGTGGGCAGGCGATCGGGGGGCCGAGGGGGCGGCGGGAGGTCCGGGGCCGGGTCGACCCGCCCGGGGAGCTCGACGGCCCGGGAGAGGGCCCGGGCCGGGTCCGGGACCGAGACGCGTTGGATCTTGATCGCGGGCGCGTCCGGCCTGGCTTCCTCCCCGGCGATGACGCGGGCCAGGGTCGCCGGCTCCGGGGGCGGGGGCTCGGGAGAGACCGGGTCGGATCGCGGCAGCTCGGAGGGCGTCGCCTCGACCGCCGGGGGGTCGGGCCGGGGGAGGAACAGGACCCGCTCCGGGGGGAGCGAGCGGGCCACCTCCTCCGGGATCGTCGGGGCGATCCGCGTGAGGTCGGGGTCGAAGGGGAGGTTCTGGCCCGAGGGGAACCGGGCCCGGGCGGGGACCACCGCCGGGTCGACCAGGGGAGGGCCTTCGGGGAGCCTCTCCCACGAGGGAACCGCACGGCTCAAGCCCGACGGGAAGATGGAGAAGGTCTTGACCAGGGCCGCCTCGATCAGCTCCCGGTGCGACTCGACGACCGGGATCGTGATCAGGACCAGGTCGAGCGCGAGCAGGAGGCCGGCGTGGACCAGGATGCTGACGATCAGGAATGTCGACCGGGGGCCGAGGAGTCGCCCCGCCGACCGGGCGCGGAGGATCCTCCCGAGGCCGAGGATCACCGCGAGCAGGGGGAGGAGCAGGAGGGCCTGCCAGCCGAGCCGGGTCATCGTCACTCCTCCTGGGCCACCGCGACCCGGTAGTCCTTGATCTTCGCGGCATTGCAGAGCGCCATGACGCGCGCGACGGCCCGCCAGCCGACCCGGCCGTCGCCCCGGATCAGGACGGTCTGGAGCCCGGGATTGTCGACCCCGGCCTGTCGGAGCCGGGCCGCCAGGGCCTCCTCGCCGACCTCCTGCTGGAGGACGGAATAGCGGCCGTCCTTGTCGACGTTGACCACCAGCTCCCTGGGCGGCATGGTCATCGGCGCCGCGGCCGTGGCCTCGGGCAGGACCACGTCGAGCTGGCGCTCCTCCTGGCCGAAGCGGGCCATCGCCATGAAGAAGATCAGCAGGTTGAAGATGATGTCCACGAAGTTGACGGCATTGATCGGGGCGGCGTTGATCTCGTCGATCCCCTCCCCGAGCGAGGGCATGCGCATGGTCATCGGCCCTTCTTGGGGTTCGACGGCGGGGGCGGGGCCGGCGTGTCCAGGCCGGCGAGGGCGGGGACCAGGGGGGTGAGCTGGTCGCCGATCTCGCGCGAGAGGCTGTCGAGCCGGCCGGTGAAGTAATACGCGGCGATCAGGGCGGGGACGGCCACGAGCAGGCCGGCGGCCGTGGCGACCAGGGCCTCGTAGATCCCGCTGGCCAGCAGCTCGGTCCGGTCCTTCAGCCCGGGCTGGCTGGTGACGATGAACGCGTCGATCATGCCGAAGACCGTCCCCACCAGCCCCAGCAGCGGGGCGATGCTGGCGATCGCCGTCAGCGGCCGGATCGCCGACCTCATGATCGTCAGCTCCCGGGCCGCCGCGTCCTCCATCGCCTTCTCCACCTCGATCAGCGGGTGGCCGATCCGGAGCAGCGACGCCTTGACCACGTTGCTCATCGGCGACGGATACTTCGCGCAGAGATCGCCGAGGGACTTCGGGGCCGGCATGCGCGACGCCGTGATCTTGCGCAGCTCGTCGAGGAACGCCGGCGGGATGATCTTCGATCGGCGCATGTTGGCGAACCGCTCCAGCACGAACGTGACCAGGAAGATCGAGCAGATCCCGATCGGGACCATGATCAGGCCGCCCCGGCGGATCAGGTCGCCGACCGACGGGCGGGCCGGTGGGGCGTCGGCCGCCGGCGGAGAGGGCCTGGCGGCGACCGCCCCGATCTCCTGGGCCCGGGCCGGGTCGATCGTCCCGAGGGGCCCGCCGAGGACCAGGATCAGCAGGAGCCCCGAGCGGAGGCGGGCCCGCCCGGGACGGGCCGATCGGGCCGGGTTCGTGGGGGGTTGGCCGGTGGGTTCCATCGCGTGCCCTAGGGTGTGGTTCGCCGGAGGTCCTTCAACCGCTCCGCCGCCGGCCCGGCCCTGGGATGGCCGGGGAGTTTCTCGGCCAGGATCTGATACGACCGGCGGGCCTGGTCGGGCTGCTTGAGGATCTCGAAGCATCGGGCCGCCTCGTAATGGGCGTTGCCGGCCCATTCCTCGTAGGGATAACCATACGCCGCCTTGAGGAACTGCACGGCGGCCTCCTCGTGCTTCTTCTCCGCGAACAGGCATTCGCCGATCATGAACTGGGCCCGGGCGGCGGTCTCGGTGTCGGTCTCCTTGACGGCCTGCTCGTAGGAGGCGATCGCCCGGGAAAATTGCTCCCGGTTCTGCCAGGCGAGCCCGAGCCCGTAATGGGCGTCGGCCCGGCGGTCGAATTGGGGGTAGGCCGCCAGGAGCTCCTCGAAATGCGAGCCGCTGGCGGGCCAGTCCTTGAGCTGGCCGGCGCACTGGGCCGCCCGGTACAGGGCCCGCGCGTGATAGGCGGGCGGCCGGTCGCGGGAGACCTTGCGGTATCGGTCGTACGCGGCCCGCCATCGGCCCTGCTTGAAGTCGGCCTCGGCCGCCAGGAACAGGCCGTCCAGGAGCATCGGGCCGGCGGGGAATGCGGCGACCTGCCGGTCGAACGCGGCGGAGGCGGCGGCGAAGTCGTCCCGCTTGAACGCGCACCAGCCGACCTGGTGCAGGGCCTTCTCCTTCAACGCCGGGTCGGTCGACTTCTCGGCCGCCTCGCCGAAGGCCCGGGACGCCTCCTGGAGCCGGCCCGAGGAGTCCATGTATTCTCCGACCCGGAACAGCCCCTCGGCCGCCAGGGGACTCGAAGGCGACGCGGCGGCGAGCTGGCGGAAGGCCTCGGCGGCCTCCTGGTCCCGCTTCAGTTCCTTGAGCGCGAAGGCCAGCTCGTATCGGACCTGATCGATCTGGTGATACCCGGGGTGCTCCCGGGCGAGTGCCGCCAGCGTGTCGGCCGCGGCCTGGTGCCGGCCGGCCGAGGACTGGCAGAGCCCGAGGACCAGCCGGGCGTCGAGCGCCTCATCGCCGGTCGGCTTCGAGGCGAGGAAGGCCTCCAGATCGCGGATGGCCCGGTCGTCCTGCTTGAGCTTCCGCCCGGCGAGCGCCCGGGCGTAGAGGGCGCGGGGCAGGACGTCGCTCCCGGGATACTTCCCGGCGACGACGTCCAGCGCCTCGACGGCCCCCTTCCAGTCCCCCTTGCGGTAGAGGACCCGGCCGATCCCGAACTGGGCGATCGGCGCGACGGATCCGTCGTCGTCCCGGGTTGCGGCCTCCCGATAATGCGCCAGGGCCTCGTCCTTCCGATCCTGGGCCGCCTCGGATTCGGCGAGGAGGTAGAGCGCCCGGCCCGCGACCGGGCTCCTGGGGAAGGACCCGAGGAGCTTCTTCAACGCCTCGGTCGCCTCGCCGACCCGGTCGCGGGCCCGGTAGGCATGGGCCAGGGCGAGCAGCGTCTCGTCCGCCTGGGCCCAATCCGCCTTCGCGGCGAGGGCAGCATTCAGCGACGCGATCGCCGCCTCATGCTGGCCTTTATCGGCCTGGGCGCGGCCCACGAGGTATTGCGCGTGGGCCAGCAGCGACCTGTCCTGGAAGCGGGGGAGGTCGGGGGCCAGGGAGCCGATCACCTCGTCGGGCTTCTTCTGCATCGCGAGGGCGAGCGCGCGGCGGACCCGGGCCGCCTCGGCATGGGGCGAGTCGGGCCAGAGGCGGGCGAATTCCTGATATTGCGCGGCGGCCTCGGGCCATCGACGGGACCGCAACTCCGCCTCGGCGGCGACGAATCGGACCTCGGGGAGCAACGGGTGCCCGGCAAAGCTCGCCGCGAAGGCCGAGGCGTGGGCCCGGGCGGCGTCGAACTGGTCGAGCCCGAGGGCCGTGAATCCGGCCAGGTAGAGCGCCTGGGGCGCCTGGGGGTCCGCCGGATATTTCCGGGCGAACTCGGCATAAGCGGCCACGGCTTCCGTCCGCCGAGCCGGGATCTCGGCCAGGGCGTCGGCGCGGCCGAATTCCAGGAGGGACCGCGCCGGGCCTTGGGGGTTGGCGGCCATCGCCGCGTCCAGGGCCGACAGGGCCCGGCCCGGGTCCTTCTCCTTCAGGAAGGCCCGGGCGGTCCAGTACGACGCCTCGGCGGCCTCGGGCAGCTTGTCGCGGATGACCGGTTCGAGGGCCTCGCGGGCGGGCCCGGACCTCTCGGCCCGGAACAGCCCCTTGCCGGCCGCCAGCCGGGCCGCGCCGATGAGCTTGCTTTGGGGGAACTTCTTCGGGAGCGACAGGGCCAGGTCGGCGGCCTCGGCGAATTTGCCCCGCCCGGACAGGCAGGCGGCCTGGCGCAGGAGCGCGAAATCGGCGTAGGCGAAGCCCGGGGCCGACGCCGACCGGGCGTAGAGCGGCTCGGCCTCGGCGACCTTGGTCTGGGCGAACAGCGCCTCGGCCTGGCGGAGGCGGGACTCCTCGGCCAGGGCGTGGCCGGGGAACTTCTGGAGGAAGCCGGCGAACGTCGAGGCGGCCTGGTCGGGCTTCTTGAGGGCGTCCTGGGTCACCCCCAGGGCGTAGGTAGCCTCCGGGACCAGGTCGCTCCCGGGATGATCCCGGATCAGCCGGGCGTAGGATTCGGCCGCCTCGGCGGGCTTGCCGGAGCGTCCCAGGGCCTCGGCCAGGTAGAGCGAGGCGCGAGGGGCCTGGGGGCCCCGCGGCGACTTCCGGAGGAGTTCGCCGAAGGTCCGGATCGCGGCGTCGTGATCGGCCGGTTGCCTCGACCCCCCGGCGCGTCGGAGCTGCGCGACGCCGAGGTTGAGGGTCACCGCGTCGATCTGGCCATACCCGGGGTGGGCGGCGATCACCCCCTTCAGCTCCTCGATGGCCGCGTCGATCTGCCCATCCTGGAGCAGGCAGACGCCGAGGTGATGGCGGGCCCTGTCCCGCCGGGGGTCCTGGGGGAATTCGGCCAGGAACTTGCGCCACTCATCGGCCGCAAGTTTGGGGAGCTGTCGCGCCTGGAATCCGGATGCGACCGCATAACGCCTCGTGGCGGCGGTCGACTCCTTCGGGTCGTCGGCCGCCGCCGGCCCCGTGGCCAGGAGGACCAGGGCGACCGCCGCGAGCCGGGAACGGCGAAATCCGCCCGAGGTCCCCGTGAATCGGCCTGGATGCCCCATCGATCGACCCCCGGGATCGCCGCCCGCCCGGCGACCGCGTCCGGGCGACGCGTCCCCAGCACGGACCACCCACGATACTCGCTGGGGGGGCCCCGCACAAATGGCGAGATCGCGGAAGTTCCTGCTATGCGAGGAAGCCGGGCGGTTCGACCGATCGCGGGCCCCGGCGGCTGCCGACTCAGAGCGCCTGGACCCAGTCCTCGGCCTCGGACGTGGCGGCCAGCATCCGCCGCTCGATCTCGTCGCGGCATCGCTCGATGGTCTCGCGGTCGGCGTCGGGCGGGACGAGCAGGGGCTCGGGGACGACGCAGGCCGCAGCCCGGAATGGCCTCGGGACGGCGAACCGGTCCCAGCTCCTCGCCCGCCAGGGGTCCCGGAAGGCCATCCCGGCGCCGACGACCGGCAGGCCGGTCTTGCTCGACAGATAGGCGAGCCCCTGGTGGACATGTCGACGGGGGCCTCGGGGGCCATCGGGCGTGACGCAGAGGTGTCCCCGGTCGACCCGCTGGGACATCTCGCGCAAGGCCCGGGCCCCGCCCCGGGTCGTCGAGCCCCGGACCACGCCGAACCCGAGCCGGCGGACGACCCGGGTGATCAGCTCGCCGTCGCGATGGTCGCTGATCAGGATTTGCATCTCGGGCCAGGCCCAGTAGTAGGCCGGGAACAGCATGACCTCGTGGAAGAAGGCGTAGATGAACCGCCGCCCCGTCCGCCGAGCGACCTCGGGATTGACCGACGGGTCGGCGTAGCGGAAGTGATATCGGCAGGAACCCGAGAGGCGGCGGACCAGCCAGGCTCCGGTCAATCCGACGGCATTGATCAACATCGGATGCTGGATCTTCACGGGCTCGTCCCTCCCCGGCTCGCGTCCGATCGTCCCGGATCGGCGGATGGTGGGGATATATAACCCGGACCCCGTGGCGACGCCAGGCGAGAAGATCGGGGTGAGGAACCAGGGCCGTTCGAAATCGAGAAGCCCGGCGTCCCCGCATGAGGCGGGGCCGCCGGGCTCGGTCGATCGCGATGGCCGGGAGGGCCCGGCCGGGCGATTACATCCCCTGGTGGGAAGACTGGGCGCTGCCGTACTGCGGCGAGGCGTAGGACGGGGCGTAGGACGGGGCGTAGGACGGGGCGTAGGACGGGGCGTAGGACGGGGCGGCCCCGTAAGCGACCGGGGCGCACTCGGCGGCGGCCTTCTTGTGGCAGCCCATCTTCATCTTGGGCAGCTTCGTGTGGCACTTCTTCTTGGGGGCCTCGCAGACCGCGACCGGGGGCGGCGGCGGGGGAAGGCACTGGACCACCGGGGCCGGGGCCGGGGGGGCACAGGCCGACTTCTTCTTGTGGCCGGCGCTCGCGTCGCTGGCGAGGAGGAGGCCGCCGAAGAAGCCGGCGAAGGCGAGAGTCAGGAAGCGTCGCATGGGTCGTCTCCAGATCCGGGGGCGTTGGGGAGAGTCTCGACCGAGACTCAATCTTCCACGGGCGTCCAGGCATGGCAAACTCGATGCCAGACGCTGTTAGGATAGATAAAATGCGGGGGATTGCAAACTTAATTTCGCATTTTCGATCGCGAAGGTTGCGTAGGTAACGATCGAGTCGACTGGTTGTGGGCAATGGGGATGTTCGCGGCCGGGAAGCCTGGTTCTCATCCCGGCCAGACCCCTTCGAAGACCTCGGTCGCCGAGCCGGTCATGAAGACGGGGGAGTCGCCGCCGGCCCATGCGAGTTCCAGGTCGCCGCCGGGGAGGTGGGCCAGCAGGCGGGACCCGGTCCGCCCGGTCAGGACGCCCGCGACGGCCACGGCGCAGGCGCCGGTCCCGCAGGCGAGGGTGATCCCCGTCCCCCGCTCCCAGGTCCGCATCCGGACCTCGCCGGGCGAGAGGACCTCGACGAAGTGGGCGTTGATCCGGTGTGGGAACGCCGGATGAAGCTCCAGGGCGGCGCCGATCGCCTCGACCGGGAAGTCGGCCACGGCCGGGACGTAGACGACCGCGTGCGGGTTGCCCATCGAGACCGCGGTGACGGCCAGGTCCCGACCGCCGGCCCGGATCGGAACCTCGACCGGCGGGTCGCCCGGCAACGTCGTGGGGATGTCGGCGCCCCGGAGGATCGGCGTCCCCATGTCGACGCGGACCCGGTGGGCCTTGCCCCCCTCGACGATCAGGTCGAGGGCGAGGACCCCCCGGCCGGTCTCGACCGTCACCCGCGATCTCGGCGCGATCCCGCGGTCGTGGATGTACTTGGCGACGCACCGGACGCCATTGCCGCACATCTCCGACTCCGAGCCGTCGGCGTTGAACATCCGCATCCGGGCGTCTGCCAGGTTTGACGGCTCGATCAGGATCAGGCCGTCGGATCCGACCCCGAAATGGCGGTCGCTCACGGCGATTGCCAGCGCGGCGGGGTCGCCCGGGGATGGCTGGTCGAAGGTGCTGACGTACACGTAGTCATTGCCGATCCCGTGCATCTTCGTGAACTTCACCACGACTCCCCCCGACGGTTTCGAACCAATCGACCCCGCCGGGCAGGGGCCCTGCGGCATATTCCAGATGGACGACCCGGCGGCGGACCGGCACGGTCGCGGCGGACGAGGCGTGGAGGAGCAGCGGCCGCATCAGCAACACGCCGCCGGCCGGGACCGGGCAGTCGACGGCCGGGACCCGACCGAGCCAGTCGCGGGTCGACTCGGGGCCGAGTCGTCCTCCGGCGTGCGACCCCGGGACGACCCGGAGCGGGCCCCGGGCCTCGTTGCAGTCGTCCAGGTGGACCCGGAGCGTCAGCATCCCCTGGAGGACCCCGGCGGGCGGCCGGACGTGCGTGATCCCGGCCTTCACCGTCCATGGCCCGAACCCCGGCGCGGGGACCCGTCGGCGGACCGCGATGGTCAGATCCTGATGCCAGGGGACGCCCCAGTTCGCGCCCGGCGACTTGTCGAACAGGAGCCCCCGGACCGCGAACGACCCGGGCCCGAGCACCCCCCCGACCAGGTCACGCAGCGCCGGCGACCCCGCGAGCCGGCGGACCTCCGGGATGGCCCGCAAGAGGTCGCGCATCCCATAAACCTCCTCCACCCGCCGGAGGACCGCGTCGAGCGGCCCGGCCCGGTCGACGGCGTCGACCAGGGCGTCGACGGCAGCACCCCCGAGGACGCCCGGGACCACGGCGAACCCGTCGCGGCGGACGGCCTCGGCCGGGTCGTCGATCGCGTCGAGCATCGGCCGGATTCCTCGGAAGGCGGGCGGTGGCGGAGGTCAACCAGGGTAACCCGGTCCGGGGTCCCCTGCAACCCAACCCCCGGCGCCGAGTCCGCCAGTCCGCCCGAGGGTGTACCCGCCGGATCGACGCCCCGGGATCCGGGGACACACCACACGGGCGGCTCGCGGCGGTTCCTCCCTTGTCGAAAGCGGGCGTCGGCCCTACCTTGGAACGAGCGTTACTCCCGATCGGCCGGTGATTTCAGGTGCCTCCATGTTGGCCATGCCCGCCCCGACCCCGTTCGACCTGAGTTTCCGGCTCCTGGGGATCCCGGTCCGCGTCCACCCCTTCTTCTGGGTCCTGGCGGCCTTCCTGGGCTGGAACGGCCACGACGGCGCCTCGCTGGTGATCTGGATCGGCCTGGTCTTCCTGTCGATCCTGGTCCACGAGTTCGGCCACGGCCTGACCGCCCGGGCGACGACCGGGCAGCAGCCCACGATCGCCCTGTATGCGATGGGGGGCCTCTGCTCCTACGACCGCGAAGAGCGGTCGCCCGGGCAGCGGCTCGCGGTCCTCCTGATGGGCCCGGGGGCGGGTTTTCTCCTGTTCGGGATCACCGCCCTGTTCTCGGCGGTCGTCCTGGGGTCGATCAACGTCGGCCCGGCGGAGTGGCAGCTCAACTGGAGCTTCCACCGGTCGCCGCTGTTGAGCGGCCAACTCGCCTTGGAGGCGGTCGGCGACCTCCTCTGGATCAACCTGGTCTGGGGGGTCTTCAACCTGCTCCCGATCTACCCCCTGGATGGCGGCCAGATTGCCCACACCTTCTTCGCGATGCACAACCGACGCGAGGGGCCCCGGCGGTGCTTCATCCTCTCGATGGTGACGGCCGGGCTGCTGGCGATCCTGCTCTATCAGAGGGGCCAGACATACAACGCACTCCTCCTGGCCTACCTCGGCCTCATCAACTTCCAGTTGCTCCAGGCCGCCCATTACCAGAGCCAATCGGGCAACCAGGCCGATGACGACGACTGGTGGCGACGATGAGCGGAGGCCGGCGGCCCGTTAGCCCGCCGACTTCAACATGTTAGACCAATCGTGGCCGGCGGGCGGGGTGGCCCCTTCCTTTCGCGTCCGGGTTGCCCAACAATTCCCTGGGTGAAGGGCGAGAATCCGTCCTAGGCTCCCCTGTCGGGCACCCATCGACCCAACGGCTTGCCGATCAAGAGTATGAGCAAAAAACCCAGGTCACGTCGACCCCGCCCCGAGCCGGTCCAGCCCTCCCCGGGCGAGTCGGAGGTCCGGGACCGCGTCGGCGAGGAGACGGCGACCGGTCGGATCCTGGTCCAGGCCGAGCGAGCCGAGCTGACGGGCCTCCCCGACCGGATTGCCCTGCTCCCGCTCCGGTCCGACGTCGTCTTCCCCCAGACGGTCGTCCCGCTGGTGGTCAACCGCCCGGCGGGGATCCGGCTGATCGACGAGATCATGGCGGGCGAGAAGGCCCTGGGGATGGTCACCCAGCAACACCCCGAGACCGACGACCCGACCCTGGCCGACCTGTATCCGACCGTTTGCGTCGGGACCGTCCTGAAGATGCTCAAGTTCCCCGACGGCTCGACCCGGGTGGTCTGCCAGGGGATGGTGCGCGCCCGGCTGATCGAGGTCATCCAGGCCGAGCCCTACCTGATCGGCCGGATCGAGCCGCTGGAGGACCGGATCGAGGAGGGCGTCGAGCTGGACGCGCTGGTGCATCACGTCAACGGCCTGTTCCAGCGGATGATCGACCAGAGCCAGCAGGTCCCCGAGGAGTTGCAGGTCGCCGCGTTCAACACCCGGGAGCCCGGCCGGCTGGCCGACCTCCTCGGCTCCAGCCTGCCGTTCACGATCGAGGAGAAGCAGCAGCTCCTGGCCGAGCAGGTGGTCCGGGCCCGGCTGGAGAAGCTGGGTGCCTTCCTGTCGCGCCAGCTCACCGTCCTGGAGCTGTCGAGCAAGATCCAGGCGCAGGTCGGCTCGGAGATCACCAAGGCCCAGCGCGACCATTTCCTCCGCCAGCAGATCAAGGCGATCCAGGACGAGCTGGGCGAGTCGGAGTCGGACAACCCCGAGCTGGACGAGCTCTGGGAGAAGCTGGAGAAGGCCAAGCCCCCCAAGGAGGTCCTGGCCGAGGCCGAGCGGGAGATGGACCGGCTGGCCGGGATGCACCCGAGCTCGGCCGAATACTCGATCGTCCGGACGTACCTGGACTGGCTCGCCGTCCTCCCCTGGCAGAAGGGGAGCCGCGACCGCCTCGACCTCCGGCGGGCCCGCAAGGTCCTCGACGCCGACCACTACGACCTGGAGAAGATCAAGGAGCGGATCCTCGAATATCTGGCCGTCCGGAAGCTCAAGAAGGACATGAAGGGGCCGATCCTCTGCTTCGCCGGCCCGCCCGGGACGGGCAAGACCAGCCTGGGCAAGAGCATCGCCAAGGCGCTGGGGCGCCAGTTCGTCCGGGTCAGCCTGGGCGGGGTCCACGACGAGGCCGAGATCCGCGGCCACCGCCGGACCTACGTCGCGGCCATGCCCGGCCGGGTGATCCAGGGGATCCGCAAGTCGGGGACCAACAACCCGGTCTTCATGCTCGACGAGGTCGACAAGCTCGGGGCCGACTTCCGGGGCGACCCCTCCGCGGCGCTCCTGGAGGTCCTCGACCCGGAGCAGAACGCCACCTTCCGCGACCACTACCTCGACGTCGACTTCGACCTGTCCAAGGTGATGTTCATCGCCACGGCGAACATGCTGGAGACGATCCCGGCCCCGCTCCTGGACCGGATGGAGGTGATCGAGCTTCCCGGCTACAGCGAGGAAGAAAAGGTCCTGATCGCCAAGAAATACATCGTCCCCAAGCAGCTCGACGCCCACGGGCTGACGCCCCGGCTGGTCGCGTTCGAGGACGAGTCGATCCGCCGGGTGATCGCCGACTACACCCGGGAGGCGGGCCTCCGGAACCTCGAACGGGAGATCGCGACCATCTGCCGGAAGGTCGCCCGGAAGCACGCCGAGGGGAACAAGGCGGCCACCACCGTCAAGCCCGAGGCCCTGTCCGAGATGCTGGGCCCGCCCCGGTTCTTCCGCGAGGTCGCCGACCGGACCGGGACGCCCGGCGTCGCCACCGGCCTGGCCTGGACGCCCACCGGCGGCGAGATCCTGTTCATCGAGGTCACCGGGATGCCCGGCAAGGGGACGCTCACCCTGACCGGCCTGCTCGGCGAGTCCATGCGCGAGAGCGCCCAGGCGGCCCTGAGCTTCCTCCGGAGCCACGCCAAGCCGATGGGCCTCGACATCGGCAAGCTGACCAAGACCGACCTCCACATCCACGTCCCCGCCGGGGCGGTCCCCAAGGACGGCCCCTCGGCGGGGGTCGCCATCGCCGCCGCCCTGATGAGCCTGTTCCGGCACCGGGCCATCCATCAGGAGATGGCGATGACCGGCGAGGTGACGCTGACCGGCCGGGTCCTACCCGTCGGCGGGGTCCGCGAGAAGGTCCTCGCCGCCCGTCGGGCCGGGATCACCACCGTCCTGATCCCCCGCCACAACGAGAAGGACCTGGTCGAGCTCCCCGCCGAGGTCAAGGCCGACGTGACCTTCCACGCGATCGACACCCTCGACGACGTGATGTCCCACCTGTTCCCGGCCCGGGCCAAGCCCAAGGCCGCCAAGCCCCATCCCGGCCGGGACCGGCCCAAGGAAGTCCCCCGGAAGCCCGGCCTCCCGCCTCCCGGTGCCAAGCCCGGGGTCCCGTCCAAGCCGACCAGGCGGCCCCGGTCGGTATAGTATTTAGAATTCTGACGTGTATTAGAATTGAATGAGGTAAATCATGGCTTCCCTCAACGCTGGGATCGAACTAGAAACACAATTACGAAAACAGCGTCGCAAAGTCGATTTTGATACATTCGACGTTATGGTCCAACAGCTTCTCTCAATGCTGCTGTCTGATGCAATAGACATCGCACCTGTTTATCAACGGCAGTTTCGTTGGGATCCTGTCAGATGCTCTCAATTGATCGAATCACTATTTCTCGGTATTCCAATACCTAGTCTTTTTATGGCAACGAATCGCGACGGAACTTGGGAACTTGTTGATGGTGTTCAAAGGCTGAATACACTTGCTATGTTTGCTGGTGGGGAGGATTTACGAAAAAAACTTGGAATAGCCAGTCCGTTACGTCTCAATGGGCTGGAAAAACTCACCAATTTCGACAATTTCACTTTCGCCGATCTGCCCAAAACACTTCAACTCCAGTTTGAAACACGCCCGCTCAAAGTCGTTACGCTTTCGGACAAAAGCGACAAAATTGTTCGGTTTGATCTATTTGAAAGACTAAACACGGGCGGGATTGCTTTAACAAATCAAGAAATTAGAGATTGTGTCTTTAGAGGCAAATTTAGTAATTTTTTGGAAAAACTTGCTTTGGATGAAAATTTTTGCAGGATGGTCATTTTGACTGATAGACGAAGTCGAGATGGAACGCGAGAAGAGTGTGTTTTGAGATTCTTTGCATTTTTGAACAACTATCAAAATTTCTTGCATCTTGTAAAGGAGTTTCTAAACGATTATATGCAAGCTTCTTCAAAATCCTTTGATTACGAAGAGGGTGAGGATATTTTCAGAAGGACTTTTAAACAATTGGCAATTAAAACGCCAGATGGTATCATGCGACCCAACAAAAAAGGTAAGACACCATTGGTTCTTTATGAAGCGATTGCGGTTGGGGCAGCATTGGCGATTCGAATCGAGGGCAAACTCGATGGCGGCGAAGTTAGCGAATGGATTGGTTCTTCTTCCATGAAAGAATATACGTCGGGAGCCACCAATAATAGACCTGCGGTTTTGGGAAGAATCGAGTATTGCAGAGACAAATTCTTGGGTAAATGATATGTGGAATGATACGAGAGAAGAGGTCGCGGACCGAATTCTGGCATCAAAGGAATTTTTTCGCGGTGCTTCTCGGAGAGGAATTGTTTTTTCAAGATCAAAGACCATGACCAAAGGATTAATGTTTGTTCAACTTTACGCCATTTACGAATTCACCGTTGTAACAATAGTGCAGAATGCTATTAATGAATTAAATTCTAAGTGTATCTCTATAAACACTCTTCGCCGCGAACTTCTCGGACTGGCTTTGCACACAGAACTCTCCTCCATAGCCGATTGTGGTTATAAAAAAGTCTGGGATGCCCGCTTAGAGTTGTTCCAAAGGATAGACTCTTCTGATTATTTTCGGGTTGCAGACACTACTGTCCGGTTGAAATCCCTTTGAATTCCAGGGTATTTCCGAAATACCCATTCTCGATCTGCTCATTTTGGTCTGAATTGCCTTGAAAACCAGGAGAATCACTGGGGACTTGACAAGAGGAT
>JAABUK010001573.1_pt1 | contig 42936 bp, 26 predicted proteins | sample 5559141 | NCBI WGS metagenome assembly JAABUK01 (sample SAMN10711869, study PRJNA513367) | rock metagenome | isolation source: Antarctica rocks | place: Antarctica: Victoria Land, Pudding Butte nord | collected 2016-01-03 | reverse complement strand
GTTGGGCGAGGTGGCGAGGTTGAGAGCGAAGGTTAGTTCGGTGCGGGAGATATAGCCGAGGAGGGTGTTTGGGGGGGTATTGGAGGAAGAGGTGGTAAAAGGGGCTGATGTTCTGTCGTAGGTTTCCATGGGGGATAGAAGGTTCGGTGTCGCGGAGCTGGATAAGGGCGACTTTGACATGACGACTGGAAAGCCACGGAAGGTTGTGGTGTTCAGGAGGGTCCTTAGCGCCTCGATGGAGTGATCTTGTTTTGCGTCTATGCAAATCATTTCTTCGACTCGTGTCATGATGTTGGAGACGGTGACATCGGGTGCCGGTGTGTCGTCTTTGTTATCGAGATATGGATACTCGTTGAATTGAATCCAGGACTCGTAAATTCCTCGCTTGGAGAAGGCATCACCTACCCACTTCGAGAGCATGACTGCTATCATAATTGGAAGGACATAAGTAAGAGCCCCCGTCAGCTCAAACATGATGACAACAATTGAGACGGTCATTCTCGTAACGCCCGCAAGAGCTGATGCAGCTCCGACAATGGCGTACGTGCCTGGCGTGATACAGGGAATATCTGGCTCGCATGCTGAGAACATAAATGAAGTAGGATGATGTTTGTGAACAAGCTCGACAACCACCCCCAAGGCCCTTCCGTAAAGTGCGCCAATTGCTAAAGACGGAAGAATGATACCAGCAGGTATCTGAAGCCCAAAGGTGACGGTAGCGAGTAGGAAGCCAAGTATAGATGCTGTTAGCAATAGCGAAACCATCGAGATTGTACCTGCGGTTGTGATCTTGCAGAGACCGAATGCATCGTCTTTACCGAGCTTGTCACATTCCGAGAACAAATTGTGTACAAGTTCCGAGCTTTGGCCACGCATCATCGTGTTAGGGTAGTTGATGAAGGCAGTGAGAACAGTGACGAAGAGGACTTCCAGAACGGGAAAATCTCTCAGCGGATTAGCATTTGACCTCCGGAATTTTGCAACCAGCATGTTGAGCTTGATGAACAAGCCGCCGTAGACACCACCAATGATACCCAGCAATGCGAATGGTACCATCTCGAATCCATGCCAACCCGAGCTGTACTCGACTTGGTAGAGCACAATCTTACCAGTTCGGAAAGGGTTGCTAGCCTGCAATGTAACAGCTGCAATCATCGCACATACGAATGACTGCCACATAGTCTTGTCGGGAAAGTAGTAGGAGAGTTGTTCGAGAGAGAAAAGAACGCCTCCGATAGGCGAGCCGAAGGCAACAGATATGCCCGAAGCGGCAGCGGCTGAGAGGACTTCGCGCTTTCGCGCTTCATTATTCTTCAAGGTATCGATAGGTTTCATGATAAGATTGGCGCAGCAACAAGCAACGTGAACAAGAGGCCCTTCTTTGCCGAGCCATAGGCCAGAAGCGACGGCTAGACACTAGCAAACGATGTTAGGTTTAGAAATCCGAGGAGGAGTTACACTCACGAGACCCAATGATTTGATAACGAGAGTCCAGACGCCTAGGAAACGCCGAATAACGAAGCCTCCTAGAACCGTTTTAATCTCGGGTATACCGCTATGCCTGGCATATGTCGCATAGTACTTCACCAAAAAGGCTGCACAAATAGCGAACAGAACCTGTATGAATCAGCTTCATCCGATAGCAGTATATGTTGGTGGACGTACAGAATAAAGTACGAAGAAGATGTACTCGACCGTGTATGCGCCGCCCCGAGATGGTATATGCAGAGCTTCACGCCAAGTTGTCCAATCCTGACAGTGAGATAGGTCATCATGACCCCAACAACAGAATCCTCGATGAAGATAGAAGCGTCCTCCCTGGGCGCCGTTCTTGCAGTACCCGCTCTTAATGTCACCCAGCCAAAGACTGACGGTATCGATAGCTGCAGCAAGCACACCAACAGAGATGCCAGTGATAATGAGAACAAGCCAGACATGGCTCGCATCGAGCAATCGCCTCGCATAACCGACCAATCCGGTTGTATTTGCGTAGAGAATGCGGAGTCGCTGGCGTTCCTTGGTGTATTCATAGATCCAGTCAATAGTCGTCAAATCCTCGTATCCGACTCTTCTCCCAGGTCCCTCCACATACCAATCCAAAGGTGTCCCTTCTTTGTTTTCTGTCCAGTTGCCGCTGCTGGGTGTCCTCATATGTCCAAGGCTGGTGTCCGAGCTGTTGCGAGAGGCCTGTTCTCGCAGTTCGTGGGCCCTGACGTGCAGAAAGCGAGGGGAAGGAGACAACGGCCTGCTAGCATCAGGTGAGAAGGTGGGAAGTAAATTTGGTAGACCGAATCGTGGCTGATGCTTCGACTTGCGCTTGAAAGTGATGCTAAGAAAGTCGCTTGAGCTTGATACCATAAGCTGTCAGCTTCTGTACTCACGGCGTTGCGAGCCCACTTCCTAGATCTCCTTGTGAATCCACGTCGAGCATGTTGTCCTCCCATCCATGCCTCACAACGGGATCATCGTCGTCGCCGCTTTCATGGGCTTCTTCCCCACGCGCATGGTTCGCGGAAGGCTCTCCGGCCGGTTGAGAGCCGTCCCCTGGATTGAGCATGCTTCGTCATGAGGACTCATTTATAAGCCGGCGATGGAACACGTTGAAGGCCACCTGCATCGTGCTATCCGTGAAGCTTAGATTCTGTCACTATTGCCCAGTGATCATCTCACAAGCGGTGTCCACGAGGGAGGAAAAGTGACATTCTTCAGCTCCACTGCGGGTGCTACCGCTGCTAGCGCAGGTGGAGTTTTAGTTCTTCTATCAAAATTATTTTCTCTCAACTTGGCCCCTCACAAACATATTCTGTGCCCACGGTGCCCATGGACGAAATAGCAGTATACTGCTCGTGGGCGGATGCGCAAGTCTTATCCGATGGTTACTTCCGTGCTCAATTGCCTCCAAAGATACTGGAGATCATTCACGCAGCCGATGATGCTCGTTACCTCGATACACTCGCGAAGGCAACGCTGATTCCGAGTCTGACTGACCAACTCTTCGTTCTCTATGAGCCAGTGATCGTTGATCTTGCTGCCAGATGGTGTGACCAGACATCCGCGGAAGATAAGCCAGGCAGCATCGGGGTACTGGTATCCTTCGCAAAAGTATTGCCAGCAAAACCCTGCCTCAAGGTCTTGCTGCAGAAATACATCAAGAAATGCAGAAACGGGTTCATAGGACGCCTCGCAGACTCAAGCCAATTACAACTGCTGGATCTTGATGTAGACCTAATCTCCTCGTTTCTGTTAGCTTTGTTTCGATTGTATTCGTACGATGTGGCCACATACTGCGGTCTGGTGTCCCCCGTTCAGCTCTCTTCACTTTTGCGGCATGAAGCTCCTTCTATCAGATATCTTACTATCAGGTGTCTTGCTCTGTACATGAAACTTGCAGATGCCATGGTTGAGAGAATGATTTTCAATCATGTACCTGAAAAAGGGACCATCATACAAGTTGACGGGCCCCACGTTTCCGATCGGCTATTCAGCCTTTGGGAGGAGAAACGTTGGATGAGCGTTCAAGGCGCTCTTGTGAAAGCTGAGCATAACCGAATCCAGTATCCCGCTATAGCAACGAGGTCGCTGAACGTGGAGATGCTTTCCTCACAAACAGTGGCTCTGGCAGGCATTCTCCTACCCCGATCTGAAGGAGATCCGCTAGCTTCATCTCTCGTCAATACGCCAACTACAAGGAGAAACTTCGAGAAGTTGGCCAAAGCTCTTCTGGGTTCGGGTGGAATCCTGCTCACAGGTGCATCAGGCTCAGGTAAGAGTTTACTCGTCACCGAGGCTGCGAAGCTGCTAAACAAGCTACCTTATATGATCACGCTACATTTGAACGAGCAGACAGATGCCAAAAGTCTGCTTGGAATCTACACGACTTCGCCGATTGATGGATCCTTTATATGGCAGCCTGGTGTACTTGCTCGAGCCATGCTGGAAGGTAGATGGGTGCTGATAGAGGACATCCACCGCGCACCACCCGAGGTTATTGGTGTACTTTCGCCGATCATCGAGCACGGCGAGATCTTGATATCTAGCCGCAACGAGAGAGTTCGAGCGGCGACTGGGTTTTGTTTGCTGGCAACCACAACTGAAAGTGCGTCAAAAAGGGGTGGTGCTACTGGTCGTTTGCCGTCAACGTTAAATCCGCGGCTTTGGAACGCTGTAGAAGTCGAGCCGCTTCAACCGGCGGAGGTAGAATCGCTATTGACAGCTCTGTTTCCGATACTGCAACCTCGCATCTCCTCGTTCTTTTCTGTACATGGTAAAGTGCAGCGTCTATTCGAGCAGCAGACCTTCCGAACATGTCGCATCAGGCCGCCTGATATTCGCGACTTGCTCAAATGGTGCCAGCGATCAAAATCACGCTTGAAAGCGGCCAGGCTCGTGACTGGAGCGGAACCTGTCGACAAGAGTGTCTTGGAAGATGTCTTCAGAGATGCTGTCACCTGTTATGCTGGACATATTCCCAGCGACGAGCTCCACGCTGTGGTCGCAACTTGCATTGCTGAAGCGCTGCAAATGCCGCTCCAACGGATGCGCCACTGCCTTTACGATCATTTGCCATCATTGAAGGAAGAGGCCCGCAAGGTTTGTGTAGGGAGAGCCTCTTGTCCAGTTATCACCAGTCAAGCCAACAGCATGTCAGGGAGCGGCAACAGTTCAAAGTCTACGTTCGCCCTTACGAGAGGGACCCTTAAGACCATGGAAGAAATCGCCACCGCCGTTCAGCATGCAGAACCCGTCCTGCTTGTAGGTGAGACTGGTATAGGCAAAACAACGGTTATCCAGCATCTTGCAACACTTGTTGGCCAGAAACTGAACGTTTTCAATCTATCTCAGCAAAGCGAGAGTGGCGATCTTCTCGGAGGATTCAAACCGATTACAACAAGGTCATTGGCAGTTCCAATGGGCGAAACGTTTGACCTCCTTTTTAACAACACATTTTCACTGCGTAAGAATGCCCAATTTCAAGCTTCAATTCGAAAATGCATTCTGAGGGGCAATTGGACACGCCTTGTTTCGCATTGGCAAGAAGCAGTGGACATGGCCGAAACTGCTCTTCAGCCTCCGCTGACTTCTTTGGACGATTATCACGAGAACCAGCCAAACAAGCGGAGGAGGCTCGAGGCTTCCAAGTACGAAGATCTTCGACAGCGTTGGCGAGACTTTGCTCTAAAGTTGTCGCATCTCAAAGCGCAAGTATCACGTGGAGACAAGAAATTCGCTGTCGCTTTTGTTGAAGGAAAGATTGTGCAAGCCTTACGAAGTGGCGAATGGGTCCTTCTGGACGAGATCAATCTGGCAACCACAGAAACTCTAGAAAGCATTGCCGAGCTACTCTACAACCACAACGAGCGTGCGCCGTCGTTACTTCTGTCAGAATCTGGAAGAATGGAGCGTGTTGAGGGACATCCGAACTTTCGCATCTTTGCGGCGATGAATCCTGCAACTGATGCTGGCAAACGAGAGCTGCAGCCAGGGCTTAGAACGCGTTTCACAGAATTGTTCGTTCAACCCTCTGACAGAAATGTGGAAGACCTTACCGTGCTGATTTCCACCTACCTCGGGACACTCCTGTGTTCGGATGAAAAGGCAGCTTTTGATCTTGCGAAATGCTATCTGGACGTGCAGAAGATGACCGAAGAGAAGCGCTTGACTGATGGAGCTGATCAGTTACCTCATTTCAGTATTCGGTCTCTTGTACGCGCTTTGCTGTACACTAACCAGAATGCGACAATCTATGGACTTCGACGAGCGCTTTACGAAGGGTTCCTCATGAGCTTTGTGACTATGTTGAGTGTCAACTCGGAAGAATTGGTCGTTCGCTTAGCCGAGAGGCATCTGCTCGGCGGAGTGAACAAAGCCCGGTCTTTGCTCAATCAGAACCCGAAGAAAAGCGGGAATAATGATAACAATGTTGTGTTTCGACACCATTTAGTCAAGACAGGCTCCCTCACTCCCCAAGCCCAACCACACTACATTATTACACCATTTGTGGAGCGCAACTTGTTGAACTTAGCGCGGGCGGTATCTATACGACGCTTTCCAATCCTTCTTCAAGGACCGACCTCTTCTGGCAAGACAAGCATGGTGGAATATCTGGCTAAGATTTCGGGTAATGAATTCATCAGGATCAACAATCACGAGCATACAGACTTGCAAGAGTACCTTGGGTCGTATGCTTCTGGTGAAGATGGCCAGCTCCAGTACAGAGAAGGAGTTCTCGTTGAAGCGCTTCGACGCGGGCACTGGATTGTACTTGACGAGCTGAACTTGGCTCCAACAGATGTCCTGGAAGCTTTGAATCGGCTACTGGATGACAACCGAGAGCTCTTCATTCCCGAGACGCAGGAGACGGTGAAACCGCACCCGAATTTCGTTCTGTTCGCCACACAAAACCCCGCTGGACTGTACGGTGGACGAAAGCATCTCTCGCGAGCGTTTCGAAACCGTTTTCTGGAGTTACATTTTGATGACATTCCAGAAGACGAGCTTGAATTCATCCTCAAACAACGTACACAAATTGCCCCATCGTTCTGCACCAGGATCGTATCTGTGTATAAGAGGCTGTCGATGATGAGGCAGTCAAGCAGGCTCTTCGAGCAGCGGAACAGCTTTGCTACTTTGCGTGACCTTTTCAGATGGGCTTCGCGGCGGGCTGACGACCGTAACCAGCTGGCAGTGAATGGTTTCATGCTCCTGGCAGAGCGTGTCCGAGATTCGACCGAGAGAATGGGCGTGAAACAAATCATTGAAGAGGTAATGAAAGTCCATATTGACGAAGCTAAAATTTATTCTTCACAATATTCAGCTGCACAATCAGATACTGCATCCGGTGTGATATGGACGCCTGCGATGCGACGTCTTCTTGTGCTGGTGATGGCTGCTTTAGAAAACAATGAGCCTGTCTTGCTTGTTGGCGAAACTGGCAGTGGGAAGACTCAAATCTGCCAAATTGTGGCAGAGGTCACTGGTCAACATCTTCACATGCTGAACGCTCACTCAAACACGGAAACCGGCGACTTGATCGGAGCCCAGCGGCCAGTGCGGAACAAAACCGAGAGTGAGAGAAAGCTGCGAGAAACCCTGCAATCCTTCCTTGCGAGTCGGATGAATGGAGCCACTTCAGCGGCAACACTTGAAGAGCTTATCAACCAGTTCGAAACAGTTGACCTGTCTGGCAAGTTGAACTCTCTTACTCAGGGCATCAAAGCTCGTATTGCTCAAACTAAGTCTCTATTCGAATGGGTGGACGGCTCTATCGTTGTGGCCATGAAGCGAGGCGAGCCTTTTCTGCTGGATGAAATATCCCTAGCTGAGGACTCTGTTCTTGAACGTTTGAACAGTGTTCTTGAACCCAGCCGAAGCATTCTACTTGCCGAAAAGGGGCCGGACGACTCATTCGTTCGTGCGTCTCCCGGATTTCAGTTCCTTGCTACCATGAACCCAGGTGGTGATTATGGCAAAAGGGAGCTTTCCTCGGCTTTAAGAAATCGATTGACCGAGATTTGGGCCCCTCCACTTTCTGAGCATATGGATATTTTACCAATCCTCCAATCAAAGCTAGGACCTGATTTATCTAGCATACCTCTTGTCATGATCGAGTTTGCGAAATGGTTCCGAAATACATTCCATACGCTGGATACAAAAACAGTCTCGTTACGAGAATTGCTAACCTGGGTGGATTTCGTACGCATGAGCGATCATCAAGATACACATTCCCCCGTCTTGCACGGCGCTGCTTTGGTCTTCATCGACTCACTAGGTGCGAACCCAGCAGCATTAACATCGATCAAAGCCGCCGATATTGAACAGGCCCAGAAAGCTTGCGTTCAGAAGTTGGAAGACCTCCTTCATCAAGAACTGTCCGCTCTATACTTTGAAACACCAACGATCAAGACGGACGAGAATTTTGTTCAATGCGGGAGTTTCACTATTCCGTGCGGCACTCACAGGAAGAACCAACCAGAGCTTGTGTTTGACGCTACAACGACGAGGAAGAACACATTAAGAATCGTGAGAGCTCTTCAGCTCTCACGTCCGATCTTACTCGAGGGAGATCCTGGAGTAGGTAAAACAGCTCTCGTCGAAGCTATAGCTCTGGCCGCGCGAAAACGGCTCACCCGGATCAATCTCTCCGACCAGACGGATCTTATGGATTTGTTTGGGTCCGATATTCCTGTCGAGGGCGAATCGGCAGGGAACTTTAGCTGGCGGGACGGACCATTCCTTCGAGCGATGCAGAATGGTGACTGGGTACTTCTCGATGAAATGAATCTTGCTACTCAATCTGTGCTGGAAGGTCTGAATTCATGTCTTGACCATCGGAAACAGATTTATGTTGCCGAACTTGATCAAATTTTTGTGCGCCATCCCGATTTTGTCCTTTTTGCGACTCAAAATCCACACCATCAAGGCGGTGGTCGAAAAGGTCTGCCAGCTTCATTTGTCAATCGATTCACTGTTGTCTACGCCGACGCGCTTACTGAAGCAGACCTGATTGTGATTTGCCGGAGAAGATATAAGGAAGTGAAGCACAGTGTCGTCAAGCATGTCGTCTCAGCTGTATCACAATGTCGCCAATTGCTTGAATCAGATCGGTCTTTCGACTCTAGGGGTGGACCTTGGGAAGTCAATCTCCGGGACATTGGTCGGTGGCTCACTCTCTGTATGCGATACGAGGGCAAAATTAGCCCCGCCCATTTCCATGATAATGTCATTTCTCAACGATTTCGTGCCCGCGGCCACCGAACCGCAATTCGAGATACTTACTGCAAAAATCAACCCGAGAAGGCGAATATTAACATGTTCAGTAATCTTTCGACTTCGTTCTTACAGCTAGGCGACGCATTCCTTCCACGTGACAAAGACTACCAGCCCATGGGAAGCCGTGATCACGATTTTGCGCCTCATCTCCTGCCGGTCGTACAGTCCCTAATCCATTGCGTAAACGAGAAATGGCCGGCTGTACTCGTGGGAGAGTCAGGATGTGGTAAATCGACGATTGTACGCAAGCTTGCAGCTCTGCACGGCGCAAAACTGTTGGAATTCTCAGTGACCGAGGACATGGACACAATGGACCTCATAGGCGGGTACGAACAGCTTCATGAGGATCGTGCAGTATCAGAATTAGTCAGCTCCCTTAGACGAGAATGTCTTACCCACTTAAGTTACTACCTATGCGAAAAGCAGCTCCACGAGAATCTCGGCAGCTTGCTGGAGCTTCATCGCCTTTGCAATATGACAAAGCCTGACTTGAAAACGCTACAAGCTGCGCTGGCGCCTCTAGCCAGAGTCTTCGGGAATCACCTGTTGGAAAGATTCATAACAAGACAATCCGAAGCACAAGAGGCTCGTTTCGGCTGGAGCGATGGAGTGCTAGTTGAAGCAGTATCAAGAGGCTATTGGCTCGTTCTTGATAACGCCAATACTTGCAATCCGGCTGTTCTGGACCGACTGAACCCACTTCTGGAACCGGGTGGCCAGCTGATCCTCAGCGAACAGCACGAGACGGATGGGAGACCCCGCGTCATATGGCCCGACCACAATTTTCGAATATTTTTGACCATGGACCCACGTCGAGGCGAGCTCTCTAGAGCCATGCGGAACCGCTCTGTGGAGGTCTACCTAGAACCAGTCGAGGCCAGTTGGTCCGTATCCAAGTCATTAGCATATCCTACAGAAGCGGGTATTTTCGACTGGAGGCGCCTTCAAAATATCTCATCCCAGTATGAGGCTCAGCTTCAAGTTGCAGTTACAGCAGCTTTTGTCGACCACTTGTCTCTACGTGATCTATGGAGTGTTTCGTCACAGGAGTACGAATTATTGGTTGGCCAAGGCAACGATCAGACAGTCCAGGAATTGATCCACTTTCACTCATTACCAGAGTCGCTCACTAGGGGCATACATGATTTCTATACTGAAATAGCTAAACTTTGGCCACCTTTGGGGTTGATGGTGGATGACCAGCCATTGCACACCGAGTCCAACGAGCCATTAATACAAGTGGCTGGCAACGGTAGCCTGGAAGTTAAAGCTGCAAGACTTGGCTGGCTGCTTGAGTCCTTCTTGAGCTTGTGCCGAATTCGAAAGTCCTTGTCCCACGCAGAAGTCCGAGCTGCAAGCGTCCCCATGTTAGATATGACCATATTGGAAACGTCAATAGCAGCGCGAAGAGTTCCACGTCTAGTCCCGGACATGATCCAGCCAGTTAGTGGACTCATTGCTGCTCTCATATCTGCCGCCGATGAGGCGCTTACGTCTTTGATGCTCCACTCCCTCGACCATGAATATTGGCGCGCCGAAGAAGTGAATGCTGTTCTGACCTTCTTGAAAGACATGGTGAGCGTTAGCAAGGTATCTCGCACACAATCCGGTGTACTACCTATATATTTACAAGCTGGGCAAGAGCTGTTCTCCAAAACTTCCTTAGCATATCCAGTGACAGCCGAGACACTTGAGCATTCACTTGCGACATGCGGGACGTATCTGAAGCTGCGTTACGGTCAAAGCTTGTCTCACTTGTGGAGCCACTGGCGTCCTCAATCCGCTGCAAATAGCCGTCAGCTTACTGCTTTGCTGAAGTTAGACGACGTTATGCAAGCATTTGATGAATTTCGTCTCAAAGCCCATTTTACGCGGCAAATGGCCGGCATCCAAGCAAAGCTGCTAGCAACGCGAGATGCCATTCTCAAAGGCTCTCATGACGTTGCTTTGCTGCTGGAAGAGCTCGAGGAAATCACCGCAAATGTAAAATTGTATACCGACGCTAATGACGCTGGGAGAGCAAGCTACTTTGCTGCTGATTTTGAGGCATTGTGCCAGTACCAGGACCTTGATTCGCTGAAAAGGCGAAATCTCGAGGAACCTACACCCGCATGCGCTGCTCTTCTTGCTGGGAGAAAAACAAAAGACCTTGTTCTTCAGACCCATTCTAGCCAAGGTCATGCTACGCTGTCGCGGATAGCATTTTTCGGGGGCTGGAGTAATCCCACGGCAGGAGTTGCTGCCTGGAAAGGAACATTTGCCCAGGACCTCTTGAAGAGAGTTGACGGCTGCCGCAATGAGCCAATCAAGAGCTTAGACAGTCTGACCGAGGAGTTATCATGGTTATCTAAGTCAGTTTCAGCGAGCACTAGGCAATTTAGCGAAGACCAACTTGGTCTGCTCGGACAACAATTACTCAGCTTGGTTTGCGGTGTAGTCATGTGCCACCAAACTCTGCTCAAGCATGAGCTACGACAGCTCACATCATCTCTCCCAGACGCAAAATCAGCGTTCGCTGCAGCTCTGATGAATTTCGGGAGTCAAGGTATCTTCCACGAGCATGTACCCGACGAGCATCACTTTCGGCACATCTGGAAAACATATTTGCATCCAGTCTTGTCCCTTACGACTCCCTGCGCCGAAGGTAACCATCATAGGAGAATAGGTGCTGGTCTTGTTTACTTCTCACTAGGCTCACTCCAATTATGGATCCCTGATAAACCTACCGATCCGGCGCTTGATCTATCAGTCCAGCGTGACCGGTATCAACGGCAGAAGGAGGAATTTCAGACGAGGCTTCAGGCGCTGCAAATTTTTGAGTCAACATTTTTCCGTCAAACCACAAGTTTGAGAATACGTAAAGTGGAGAAGGAGCTGGACCTCATTGGACTTGAGCCACCTGCACCACCTGTCGTTCGGTTGAAGGACAGCAACTTAATCCCGCTTCAAGCAGAATTTTCCATCATTCTCAACGGGATCATTGCTAAAGGCCCGGAAACCGTGCTTTTGTCATCTGTCAAAGGACCCTTTGAAAACAATAAGATTTATGCTTCCGAACGCTCCGGGGAAGTCGGCCTGTTGAGACAAAACATTGACCAGATGGTGCGAAGACTTTCTCGAAGTCATCAAGAGTATGACGACCTAACTCTCCCCGTTGTGCGGTTATTGCAGATCCTTGACCTTGGTGCGACAATGCTTGACTGGAGCGAGAGGGAAAGCCAGGCAATGGAGCCTCGTCAATCGATAACATATGTTTCGGAGTGTACACCATTTCTTGGAGCGACGCCAGCGTCGTTAAGCGGAACAATCACGGGAAAGTTTTGTTCCGCTGGAAATTTATACTCTAAAGTGCTCTATCTTGAGACGGCCACCTTGGTAGCGACATTGTCGCCCTGGTATTTGTCGCATGTCGCAACGCAGTCAAGAATGTTATCGTCGTTCGAATCATGCTATGCTGAGTGGAAAGCTCATTTGCAACTTGATCAATCCACGGAAGCAAAAAAAGCAAAGTATTACGAATATAAAGGCCAAGACCTCAACGATGACAATATTGACTCGGAGGAGTTCCGCGAGATATTTCCAATTTTTGAGGCCGGGCAGAGCTCTGAAGAGAAGGCAGAACAGGTACAGAAGTTTGATTCGAGGGCATTCACTCTCAAGATTGCAAACCTGCACGCAAACATATTTGCACCGGAACAAGGTGCTCCTCAGCTGCAGCGCTATCTACTGCAGAGGCTGAACTCTGTGGCCTTACTCTTGTCTGGACGCCAAGTTGACGACTCCTTAATACCGCCAGTCACAATGCTCCCAGCTTTGCTGTTGCTACTTGAGGAGCACACGCAATTCTTGCGAGGAGGAGAGAGCGCCAAGGAGTACAACATCTACGCAGATCCGAACGTCAGTGAGGCACGGAAGCTCTTGGATTTAGTACATCGAATCGTACATCGGATTAAAGGGATCAAAGAGATATGGCCTGAGCATGCTCTTCCTCTTGATATTCTGGAGTGCTGCAATGATATCCTTCATTTTCTTATCTCTGATCCCATCGCCAAGCTGTTCACAAAGATCGAGAAGCTTCACTCTATCCTCAACGAATGGCAAGTCGTCGCCAGCCGACAATACACTATCGCTCCTTTCATTGATGAGCTGACGGCGCTGATCGTTGCCTGGAGAAGACTTGAGCTTTCCTCGTGGTCGCGTTTGCTCGCTCAAGAGAGCTTCAGGTGTGAAGAAGATGCAAGATCATGGTGGTTCGTCGTCTACGAAGTTGCAATATCCATCCCACTGAGAATTCTGCAACAAGGGGTTGACTGCGTTGGCCACGCCCAAGATCTGGTGAGCACGCTGATTAGCTTCCTTCGAGCTACGAGTCTGGGCCAGTTTTCATGTCGACTTCGGGTCCTGGAGAACTTTTATAAAATGACCGAGTTCCTAACACAGAGTGGAAAGTCCTCGCAAGTAATTAGCTCGGCTTTATCTAACGTCATTGAGCACTTCAATAGGTATGAGCCCTCTGCGCAGAAAAGTCTTGATAGAGGCAGAGAAAAGTTGGAACAAGAAGTCAGGGAGCAGATCAAGCTTGCAAGCTGGAAAGACACGAATGTGACTACTCTACGTGAAAGCGCTAGACGTTCTCATTACAAGCTGTTCAAGATTGTCAAAAAATACAAAGCATTATTAGCACAGCCAATTGAGGCGTTCATTTCACCAGATGCCAGTCACGACCGCACCGAACTTTCGCAAGCCCCCTTCTCGAATTCCAAGGGCGAAGAACAGACCCTCTCCAGGGCTCTTGGCGTTCTTGAAGCGCATGTTCAGAACTGGAGCGATACGCCGCCGAGACTTCGTGAACCCCAAGGATCTGCTGCGAGCATGGTTCGACTGTATAGTTCATGCCAGAGCGACCTCAACGTTGGCTCCGAGCTTCATGAATACGTGCTCAACTTTACGAGCACAATGACTGAGCTGCGGTCTCAGACTCCTTCAAAAATTGACGATGACAACCGCGCTTTAGTACTACACTTGAAGGCCAGGAAGCGACGTCTGCTCGCCAACGTCTTAAGAGATGTACGTCACATGGGTATCCGACGCAATCTGAATACACAGGAACTTGAGAGGCAAAGGTCGCTGGCTCCGATACTCACTTTAATTGTTGCCTTGAATGAAAGCGGCACTCCCTCCGACGGAAGGCCCATCGGCCGATGCCTCACAAATGCTAGACACTATCTTCATGGTTTCTTGGATCTCGTTGATCAAGCAAGAAAGGGGCTGGAAGAGCACTCTGAAGATCTAAGCAACTCTGAGATCGCACGATGCGTTGGATCATTAGAAGGCTTCCTGCTTGTCATGCAAAAGCAAAGAAATTCGTTGGGCCACTCACTGAACAGTCTGGCGTTCTTTCACCAGACCAGCAAGATGATGAACACTTTCCGATTGCTGAGTGCTTCAGATGGCGTTCTTCTACGCGGCTCCTCGATACCTAAGCAGGAACAGGTGAGATTTGCAGTCTCCTGGTTACCCCAGATCCTGGAAGTGGCATGCAATGTGTTAGAAATTCAGGTCAAGAACGCAGAGAAAGATTTTGGAGCGGTCGTAGAGGGTCTAAATTTCTACCAATCCAAATTCATAGCCGGCAGACGCGAGATAGAAGAGCTTCTAAAGCAAGAACTGCCGCCATCAGTTCAAAGTGAACAAGTCCTTGCAACCAACGAATCGTTGCAAGAAATAATGGCAGCCTTGCAAAAAGACCTGGAGACGTGGATCGTAAGCGAACCTAGTGTAGCTTACTTACTTACTCAATTAGTGCCTTGGACTGATTGGAGTTCTGTCCACACGAACGCCGTCGCACCAGAAGGTCGAAGCAGTGTCCATTACGATGGTTTCAAACAAAGCCTTTCGTCAGCAATCGACAAGGTCTTTATCGGCATGCAGAGCTATTATGATGTTGCTAGGAAGCTTCCGACCACGATGGAGGATGCAAGGTGGCTTGAGCGCAGTGATCAAGGGCTTGCCTCTTCTACTCGATCTCTCCACATGCAGGAGATTGCCGAAGAAATCGAAGCGGTCGTGGGTTCGATCTCAGACTTTGACGGCGTCGAATTCCAGATGGCGGTCTCCCTATGCGTTGTCTTCAGTCCAATCATTCAGCAATTTTACGTCATTTGTGAGCATGCTGTGGAAAGATACGCCGAGTTGCACGCAGAAACATGCCGCCTAGCTCACATTCTGGTGAAGTCTTTCAACCAGATCGCCTCTGAGGGTTTCTGCGGTCCGGCCGATCGCTTTACTAACGCAGAAGAAGATGCAGGTCAGTTTGAACAAGGGACAGGTCTTGCCGAAGGCCAGGGCGCTGAGGACATCAGCAAGGATGTAGACGATGATGAGGATCTTTCTGAATTAGCACAACAGCAGCGGGACGTAGAAGGAAAAGAAGAGATGGGGAGGGGAGAAAACGCAGTGGATATGGGAAAAGACGATCTGCAAGGGGAAATGGACGAGCATGGCGAAGCGAATGACGATGCAGATGGTGACCAGGCCTCCGGCTCAGAAGATGCAGATGATGACATTGAAGAGGAGACTGGGAGCGTGGACAATTTAGACCCTTCAGCAGTGGATGAGAAGTTGTGGGAGTGCCTTGCGGAAGATAATGAGAAGGGGCTTGAGAACGAACATGGCGCCGGAAAACCAACAAATGACAACACCGCAGCTCGTAATGAGAAGGCAAAGGAAGCCAATGGGCCTGAAGAAATAAATGACGAGGACGACGAACAAGGCGTCGAAGATGGAGAAGAACATGTGCGTCAGTCGCAAGCAGAGAAGGCAGACCCTCAGCTGCAACAAGAGCAGGCATTAGAGCTTGCTGAAGAGATGCAGCTGGATGGCGATCAAGAAGCAAAGGAAGATTCCATTTCGGATGATGGTTTGGACGAGCTTTCTGATGCTAACGGTGAACAAGATCAAGAGCCACTAACTGAGGAGAATGTCGAGGGAGGAAAAACAGATCGCGATGACCAGAGCGTGGATGGAAAGTCAGAGATGCATGACAAGAGCGAAGATACAAACCTTGAGGATCAAGCTGTTGAGGACGAAATGATGGAAGACAAGTCAGTTCCGGAAGAAAGCAAACGGGCAGAAGAGGATCAGCATCAAACCAAACATGACGAGAACGAGCATGCAGCTGAGAATTCTGGTGGCGCAGAGAACAGGACATCCGGAGAACCCGCTGAGGATGAGCATGAGCAGGAGGACAAAGCTGGCTCTTCTGGCATAGCTCCAGAGGCAGAGTTGTCTTCCAACAGTCAGGAGCAGCAAGCCAATTCCGGAAGCGATCCACAGGGAGGCACTCGCGAGGAAATAGCAAGTGGAAGTGGCAAGTATGCTGACCCTGCAGAGAGTCGTGAAGCAGAGGCGTTCAAGAAACTAGGCGATGTGTTAGAGAGATGGCATCGACAACGACGCGAGATATTGCAATCCTCAGAAGTGGACAGACCTCAGCAGGACGATGTTGACATGGTGGATGAAGACTTCGAGCATGTCGAGAATGAGCAAGATCAAGGTGACGCTCAGGCTCTTGGAGCAGCTACGAAAGATCAAGCACGAGCCCTTGACGAGCTCAATGCCGTGGAAGACCCTCACAGTCAACCCGACGATGATGCAGCACCTCCACATACCCATGAGCCGGAAGATGGTGTACCTCAACCAGAACTGGAACAAGCGCAATTGGAAGCAAAGGATGCTCCTAATGAGCAACGTCTAGAAAATGGGGCGTTTATTGCCGACAGCAGTAGAAACACAATTGTCGAAACCACTTCGAATGGTGCCGATGCAGTAGACGAGCTCGACGATGTCGACCACCAGCTCTCAGTTGTCGACCTATCCACAACTGACTTACAGCCGCTGACTTCTCCGGAAGAAGCACTTCGTCTCTGGTCGCACTACTCATCTATTACCCATCACCTCTCCCTCATCCTGACCGAACAGCTCCGCCTAATCCTCTCCCCCACCCAGGCGACCAAACTCCGCGGCGACTTCCGCACCGGCAAACGCCTGAACATCAAACGCATCATCCCCTACGTCGCATCTCAGTACAAACGCGACAAGATCTGGATGCGACGATCCGTCCCCAGCAAGCGAAACTACCAAATTATGCTCGCAGTCGACGACAGCAAATCGATGATGGAAGGCGGAGCCCACGCCCTCGCCTTCGAAACCCTGGCCCTCCTCTGCAAATCGCTGAGCATGTTAGAAGTCGGCGAAGTCTGTGTCGTCGGCTTCGGTGACGAAGAGCACATCCGCATCGCGCACGGCTTCGGGTTGCCCTTCACAAACGACAGTGGAGCGAAGATCTACCAGAACTTCAGCTTCCAGCAGAGCGCTACGAATGTCAAAAAACTGATCCAGGAGTCTATTCATCTGTTCCGCGAAGCGAGAGCGAAGGGTCCTACTTCCACTGCTGACCTCTGGCAACTACAACTCATCATCTCCGACGGGATCTACGAGGACCACGAGCTGATTCGTCGGCTTGTGCGTCAGGCCTTGGAGGAGCGGATCATGATCGTCTTTGTCATTGTAGACAGCAACAGCGTCCGGGGTAATTCGATCATGGATCTTACTCAGGCGGCTTTTGAGCCGGAGGAGGCGGAGAGTGGAAGCAGTGGGGGAGGGGAGACGAAGTTGCGGATGAAGAGGTATTTAGATGGGTTCCCGTTTCCGTATTATGTTGTTGTGAGGGAGGTGGGGGATTTGCCGGGCGTGTTGGCTACGGCGTTAAAGGGCTGGTTTAGGGAGGTTGTAGATATGAGATGATGACAGATTAGTTTCTTTACTTCTAGGTCGTTCAGATGGGAAAGTTGCAAATTCATACTTTCATTCTTCTGTCTATGCAATAGGCGTGTATAAAGAGTGCATGAGCTACTGATCATAAGGTCACTGCCTGAAGATCCAACTACCGCGTCCTGTGGCTCTGATTGTCGGTGTAACTACACTATTCTGTAGAACTTGGCTCCCCTGCCGATAACGAGAGTTACAGTCAATTAGCTTGCTCACATTGCAGCATTTTAAAACAACAGCCCATGTCTACTTAGCACAGCTCCCAGAGCGATAAAATCTTGCCGCTCTCCTCAGGTGATGCCTTTTATATCTGCAGATTTGTCTCTCGACAGATCGGACCTGTGCTGTACACCGTCCATATATCATGTGATCAATACAGACCAACGAATTCTCCGGTCGAAGGATGGCCCAGTCATTGCGGAGGCAAAGCTAAGTGCATGTACTATAGCCTCCTAGGTCAAGGTATCTATCGAGGATTAGCGTGCGTATACCAGCGTGAAGAAGGAGCAATTACAGTTCATCCCAAGCACCGGTGTGGCTAAAAGCAGGGGAGCAGTTTCAATTTCTAGAACGCTTGTTTTCGTCCCCTGGCGATGTATTGGCCCTTTTAGATGGAGTGCCTCGCAAGAACGGAGGATCGAGTGAGCTTCTTATCAGGATACGCACTCAAGAAAGAAAGCCGGCTGCCGAAGGACTGGACGATAAAGAGGAACTTCAATCGACTTAGAATCAGCCTCCACTGGAAGTATGGGGCATGTCGCTTCCATCAATTCAGCATGCAGCATTGTCACTCACTCCCGGTTCTTTATGGCGATCACAAAGATCGAAATAAATACCCTGAACCATTTCCGGGCGTTATCAATGCCGGTAGCGAGGTATAGACTGCAGTCCAAGAAATTCGAACGTTGCGTGCCGTCTGATTCAAGTGGGTTTGCTCTTTCAGTGGCTCGCGGATTCGTCGCGGATTACGAATAGCAAGACGATGCTGAGAGAGCCGCTCCGCCGGCGCCAAATGAGGCCATGATAAATTAGCTGCAGAAGCTGCGCGATAGAGACGCAGTTCGATGTGGAGGCGTGGGGAGAAGCAGGTAGAACTTCTGACGATAGATGGCCTATGGATCGTGATATTGCTGTTTTCTTCGCATGTACACGTTGGCCGCAGTAGACAGACGGTTCTTTTCCGGTACCTCTTGTTGTGGGATGTAGTCACGCATTCAGGTAGGACATGACTTGATAGCCGAGGGAGTCCGGATAAAGGCATTCTGCCGACTCATGTGATGGTAAACTTGTTATACTGTAGTAAGTGCCTGCCTCGAAGTTCGAAGGCCTCTCCATTCATGCCGTTATTCACTTGAGCCTTTCCGATTAGCCGATCGGTGCTTCCGTCTGGATCCGGGCGTCGAATGAAGGGTGCAGGTCGTCCATACAAGATGCAAATGAGGTCTCCGGGCTGAGGAGCTCGGCCTTGCCCCATGAGCTTTTTGTGCTTACGAAGACTCGACGACCCAGGTTCGCTCTGCTGAGAGAAGTGTTGAAGCGCTGTGCTGACTCTGTATAGGGAGCAGTGCCATCTTTCAGCGAGGTCTGGAGTGCTGATCTTCAGCCTTTACAATGCTGCACCCTTTCGGAGCGGTGTTGCCAGGGATACCTGTACATCAGAGGGCGGCCCACTGCTAACCTGGCGTCACACAGCCTCTCGAGCATGATTCCATGGTTTGACAATTCGGAAGCGTGCATGGTCATGTTCAAGCAGGCTTCGTCCCATTCAAGTAGAGCTGCACCGGCCTCAAAATTTACAGTTTGAACGTTGTGAAGGTTTACCGTCTCTGATATAAATCGACATCAAGTCCAACTACTTCAATCATATCCCAATATTGGGATAGTTTGATTCGCTCCTTGCACGATGGTACAGGATTGTGTCTTGCTGCAAAGCCCTGGAGCATGTAAAAAGCCCCAAATGGGTCTGTGCTCTAAAATTCGGCAAGGTTTGGACACCATGGGGGCAGACCATCCGTTTTTCTGAGGAGTGCGAGGCATAGCACAAGATCAACGATGCATCACCGCGAGCAAAGAGACCATTTGCAAACGCCGCGAACACCTCCGCTGGAGTAATGCTAAAATCCACTATAAGTGACCATTAGATATTGAATTGCATCATAACAAGAGCCACTCTACCGATTTGAGTCCCAGGCGAGCGAACCCGTAGGTGCCATTACGAGCCATCAAGGTGAATGAAATGCGGTGTTTGCTGAGTCCGTGAACGAAAGAGACAACTTGTTCCATCCGACGGTTTCTCGGCCGCGGATAACACTGATGTTGCGGCCTGAGCGTACCTCCTGCATGATCCACAGGCAATTGAGTCATAATTGGCTGAAAATAGCCCTAATTTCATCCGAGACTGGAGACGTGCACGGTGCAATACCCCAAGAAGAAGGATCAGGGTGACATATCTTGGTCCGCAGATGCATTTCTCATGAAGTTAGCAATGATCGGAATGGAAGCTTTCGCTTCATTCCCTTCTTCTGAATTGCTCCCTATCCAGACAAGAACCTGGGTTGCCTGTCGGTAAGCCTTTCCCATGAGCGGAATTTGATGATTCTTCTCCGCATCACCTTTCTGATTGATACAGATAGCATCGATCCAGATTTGCCTCTGAGGATTACTGATGCTTGCTCGTCACAGAAGATTGCCTATATTTTACGACGGCGCAGAACTTCTCCAGAGCAGACAAATTCAAGGTCATCGACCTGAGCGGCCCAAGTGTAAGAGAAGGCATCGATTTTCATATGATGATTCAGAGAAACCACGGACAGAGTCCCCAAAATTTGGGCCTTCCAGAGGGTCGATTTTTAGCAGCCGGACATGGCGGTCTGGCAATGGCCAGTATGGATAGGCTGTGAGCCACCCCAGAATGCTAGTTCATCCATGGTTCAGGCGAATGAACTCCATGTTCGAGATGGAATTTGAAGTCACGTGGCTGGTTGCATCTTTTTGTCTTTCACTTCTCCAATGCGAATGGATTTGAGGCTGTGCGGCTGGAACCTCATCGAGTACAATTGTGTCATCTGGTGATATCTCCGTATTTATGAAGAGTTGACAGATTCTGCGTTGTAGCTGAAGTTGAGACGCATACAGTCCGTTGTGTGAGAGATCAATGATAAGGAGAAGAAGTAAGAAGGTCTGAATATCAGTCACGTGCACCCGATAGGGGTGGCTTGGCACGCCTTCCCTAAATTGGCGTTAAGGAACTCGTTCACCATCACGACTTCAACTCACGCATAAGTACTGGGACCTGAAAATAAGTGAGTGTTGGAACACCATCAGCAATGGAAGTGCTCTTTCAAGTGTTCTACATCATGGGCTTTGCCCGTGAACCTAGGTGCAATCCATCAATTCCCATCCACACGGATGATAATCAAAAATACTCATGTTCCAGCCCCTATTTACATCCCCAGACCAACCACAAGACATGACGCGATAATACTGATCGTCTCGACATTTCTCGGCGCACATAGTCAACAATAGCAGCAATTCTTATCTCAACACAATGCCTAGAATCTCGGGAGAAGAAAAAGTCCGTGAAGAGCGATACAAAGCGGTTCGACTAGCGAAGAATGGTCAGTACGGCCGCAGTATTCAAGTTCCTGTGTGCAAGAGATGTTACGAAGGACATCGACGCTGCCCTGGTCCAGAATTAGACAAAAATGGAGAGTGGAATTTCAGTAAGAAGTGTCTGCGTTGTGCAGAAGCTAGCAAGCTTGTATGTGACTTTCAAGGACCGAGGACCAGAGTGTAAGTCCAGCCCGTAATATACTTAATGTCCATTCATTACTGTGGCAGCGACTTGACGATTCATCCATATCGTCATTCCACTCAGGCTCGTCGGACACTAACAACCTTTGATGGGATTAGTCCTAAGTACAAACTGAACGAGATGACAGAAGCAGAAAAGATGACAACTATGAGAGCCGTCTCGCAGGTAAGAAACAAGCGTTTACGGGTGGACTCGCCCACTGATAATGTGCAGCCACTATCGCAGGTCCAGCGCTCAGATATTCGAAAGTCCAAGACTGCCGAAAAGTCTCAACCCACGCTTCAGCTCTCTGCCAGCCAATCATCCAACATCCAGTCATTTGAGCCCAACCATCGACTACTGACCCAGCCCATAGCACTTCACACTTTGGAACCCCAAGCTGAAGATGATCAAATCTCCCACAGAATAACACAGCTCTTCGAAGAGGATCCCGACGTCGCCGACGATGTTCTTGATTCCGCGAACTCCTCCAAACGACCACTAATTCCCAACGCCCACCACCTCGTCGAGCTTAGTATTCCGCCAGCCATGCATATCGACGCACTCCGCCAAAGCTCACTCGAAGTAGCTTTCAGCCAGGTACCACAGCCTCAGCCAGAATGCCTGTTACCGCCCCGCTGTTCCTCGCCGACCTATCCCGATCCAACCCTACATCAGTTGACTCTCACCACTCCACCCAAAAATCGCGGCGGCTTTCTCTACGACGGCCCATATCCACAGCTCGAGCATGACTGGGAGGGTGAGGTTAGGATGTATGAGGATCAGAAGAAAGAGGCACGCAGAAAGGAGAGGAAAGCCAAACTTGCTGCAAACCCTCCTACATATCCTTTCGCCAGCATTTCCGACCAACCACCGAGCTCTATTGGATATGGGAAGGCGATGGGCAATGGAGGTGTCGGGACATTGGACTACCTTGGAATTCGTTGGGAGAGTGGGGAGAAAGAACGTCGAGGTGTCCAAGACCATTGTATTGAAGACTAAAGGACCCCGCTCGTTTAGCACAGCTTGATAAGATGTCGCATGGATTGTGATGGTTGTGGTAACAAATTGGGGCAACTGTTGGCTAGTGAGTGAGATTGATGAATGCTTTTGTTTGGACGGCGTCTTACAGGAAAGCGCTTGATAAAGTGGGACGGATTGGTACTCGTTGGCGTAAATGCCTCAGCGGCTTCGAGCTTGCTCTGAAGGCCATCACAAAGCAGAAGTAGTCCCAGCTGAATCGTTTAAATTTCCATGCTGGACACTTGCTATTATGCTGGCGTGAGGTCGAAACGAGACTGATTGTTGACGCTACATTAAGGTCACAACCATAGCGGAGAAATCGGGAACCTCAAAACCGCCTTCTTGAGCTGTAAATTGCGTTTCATGTCAAAAGTCGACAAGCAAACCAAGTCCAATTCCACCTCACCACCCATACCTTCCACCAGCCTCCTTCTTATTCCTCCTCCCACTCGCAAAACTCTCCTCAAGGGCTTCTTTCTGCCCACTCGCAGCATTAACCAACTGCTTCAAGCTATGCTTCCCTGGTGCAATAGCTCTAACAGGATTGTGCTGGACCTGCTCGCCCGAGGCCCGAAGCGCTTCGTTCGCAGCATATTCTTGGTCAGTGTTGAAGTTGATGATTGCGGAGGAGATTTTGGAGGCGTTCTTGTGGTTTCTTCCGAGGAGTTGACGCTTGGCTGAGGCGGAGAGGTTGAGGTCCGCCGCTATTGAATCGAGAGATTGCGCTTGAGTCTCTGCGACGAAATCCGTGGTGGAGATATCAACCTCGGCGGTTGTGTCTTCGGTGTCGTTCGTCACTGGGTTGAAACCGTCTGCTTCCGCGGTACTTTGGTATACATGTGGCTCGTAGTCTACATGCTCGGCACCTAAAGCATCTGGCGGCTCATCTCTATTCCCAATCGAGAACAGGCTGACCTTTGGTGCTGTTGCGAAGCCTTCGCGAGCAGGCGAACGCTTGTTGACCTGTGCTTGAGCTGTTGGCGCAGCAGCTGGGACCTTTGCTGGAGGCTTCTTCTTTTTCTGAGTATTCGTAGCCACTGATAGAGGCCTAAACATCATAGAGTTGCCTTGCGTTACAGGACCTGGTCGAGAGGCTGACGACAAAGCCACGTCTCTGTCTGTGCCAGTTGTCGCTTCCGCATCCTCCTTTCTGTCATCCAAACCATTCTCTACCGGATCCATACCTTGTTCTGCAAATAGCTGTTTCAATTCGGCGTCCGACTCCCTGCTGAAGCCTGGTTCTGCCCCTGTTCTCAGACTAAAGCCCTTCCTCGCTGTGCCTTTGGACGCTATCTTCGCTCTATTGGCAGGTTGTGTGTCTTTCTTGGGCGCAGGTAGCATAGAATTGAATCCGCTAAAGCCTCCTCCCATTTTCGGTCTCTTCGGAGCTGGTTCTCCATCATAGTCTCCATTTTTTGTAGGATCGGCGCTGTACTCTTGTAGGTTGACCTTTATCTTCCTAGAATTGGATTTGTCGACCGAGAACTTGGTGTCAGGTTTGGCCGTGGAAGCAAGGGTGTCATGCTTCGCCTGCGCCTGGGGCTTCTCATCCTCGGAGCCTTCAGAGTCTGAGTACGACACCAGTACCATGATGACACTTCTCGTAAAGAGATAGCAGGATAGAATAATCAGAGGTAAAGGCTCGTAGTTGGTGCACTTCATGCAGGAGATACAGACGTATGTAACGATGACGCCCCTCTTTCTCAGAATAAATCTGAGCTTTGGTAAACCCAAATCACTTTCTCTCGACTGCTCCATCTTTATATCGGCACTTCTAAGTTTCAGATCGTCACCATGGCAGCACCTCGCCTTGGGCGATATGGCTTCTGGCACCAATTCACTACCTATCCTCGTACTATCCCTCGACTAAGACCCTCCTTCCAACCACTTCGACAAAGGCGCTTCGCCTCGTACCAGAACTTCCCCGGTCGAGGAGGACCTTACCAAAACCAGTACAATTCCCGCTTCCGAGGCATTAACCGACTGCACTATGTGTGGGACCATCACAAACCTCTAATTGCTACGGTGGGCGCTGGTGGCGGTGTGGTATATGTCTACAACCTAGAGCTCGTTCCCATCACCGGACGTCGCCGCTTCAATATCGTCTCGCCAGAGTTCGAGAAACGGATCATGGAAGGCGGATATCCGCAGATGCTTCAGGAACTTCAGGGGAAGGTTCTGCCTCCAGAACATCCTTACACGAGAATGGTCGCGAATGTCGTCGAAAGGTTACTACCATCTGTGAAAGAGCTGGCTGGAAATGAGTGGAGGGTACATGTGGTTGATGATCCGAAGCAGAAGAATGCCTTCGTCACGCCAGGGGGCAAGGTTTTCGTCTTTACGGGCTTGCTTCCAATCTGTCGTGACGAGGAAGGCTTAGCCGTCGTACTGGGCCACGAGATTGCTCACAATGTGGCACATCATGCTGCTGAAAGGCTTTCGCAAAGCGCCTTCCTGTTACCATTTATACTGGCTGCAAGCATGTTCTTTGACGTCTCCAGCGGAACCGTTCAGTTTTTCAGCGATTTGATCTTCAGTCTCCCCAACAGCAGGACACACGAAGCAGAAGCAGATCACATTGGTTTGTTGATGATGGCACAAAGCTGCTACAACCCGGACGCAGCTATCCCGTTCTGGGAGAGAATGAAGGAAGCTCAGAAAGGCGCTCCTCCACAATTTTTATCTACGCATCCCAGTGACTACAGCCGAATCAGGGCTATCACTGAGTGGTTACCGGAAGCTAAAGATAAGTATCACGTGAGCGAGTGCGGACTCACAAGTGGCTACGCAAGGAAGTTCAATGAAGCCTTCGATGGAAAGGGCGCCAGAAAGCAGCCTGTCGTATTTCAGCCCCCGAGGCAACCACAGCAAGGCGACGACTATTTTTGGTGAGAATATGCAGTCATGGTAGACTACAATTCTAAGATGACGAGTGGCCATGGTGAGATGCCCTTGACCCGGCTGTACGCTCACGGCGCAATACTTCACTCAACCGTCACGAAATCTTCAACACCGCAATCGTCACAAGATGCCGATGTACAGAGAGTCTCGGTAGAAAACGAGGTCTAAGGGAAAACCGACCGGCAGTGCTCGCATTCTAGCTCATCGAGAGGGGCGGAAAGCGGTTCACGCAATGGGGTCCGACCCCAAATCAGGGACAGTAGTGAGAGCCTAGGCAGGTAAGAACCTTCTGATGTTGCCCAAAGGCATTTCCAGCTTCCCTTGACGACCTACTCGGGCTCCACGCTTCGGATTATAGGAGAAGGCAAAACTCTGATGGCGTGGTTTAGGGCGTACGGCACAATATCTACACACTGCCCATATCAACGAACTTCGCGTTTGCTGACCTCAATTACTTTTCATGAGCATGATATGGACTTGTTTTAGAGGAAGGACAATAAAAGACATCAATCGTGAAACACAAAACGACTACTTTGGCTGCCTCTCAAGTTTTCTTCCAAATTCGACTTCGTAGAACCAATTGTGGCTACAGAAAGATTTTGTTTGCCATGTAGCTATGTCCAAAGAAGCAAGTCCCCCAAGTACCCCGTAGCCAATACACCAACACCAATGCTCTCGAAGTCCAATGTAAACAGCAGGTAAACACCTTCCCAAGTAAAAGGTGCCGGCCCATCCATCATCACGCACGTCTCTCCCAAGCGGGCCTCTACTCATTCCCTAGCTACTCCAGGCGGGATGGGTAGTGCGGGAAGGAGATATACGCCTTCATGACCAAGAATCCCAGCATCAATCACCCCGTACACCTCTCAGTAGCAGGCCTCCATCCAATCCCCAACCCCTCCATCAATCTCCTCTCCCTATCCTCCCACGTATCCCCCTCATCCCCTTCCCTTGGGCCCTCAAGATCCAACACCAACCCATCCCTCCGATCCCTTACTCCGCTACTATCAAACTTCCACCCCCTCCCCCGCTTGCACCAGCGCCTAATATCGCGCTCAAAAGTCGTTGCGCCGCTCCAGCCCAGAACCGCGGCACCGACAGTGCGCCACGGACTAACTATAATATCAACACGACGATGGATATTCGGATTCTTCGCCTCGGGGTCGCCTTCGGGCGGTCCGAAATTCGGGTCCTGCCAAACACACAGCGCTTTATCGAGGGAGTCGAAGCCGTGGCCTCCCGTTCCGCCGGTATAGGGGAGGGTCTGCTGGCCGCGTTTGGTGGTGGTGGTGTTGAGGGTGAGGGTGTGGGTGATGTAGGCGGACTCTTCGAGTTCGGAGACCACGTCTACGACTAGATTGCGGGTCACTGTTTCGTCTCGGTGGGAGAGGATCATGTCGACGTCGCCGCACTGGAGTTTTCCGCGCCGGTAGCCGCCGACTATGACGGCTACGATGTCGTCGTCTGTGTCATATTGGTGGGGTATGATGCCGCGGGCTTTGCGGGCGTGCTCTTTGGCGATTGCGGTTATTTCCTCGACTTCTGGACGTGGGATGGTGACCATGAACTCGTCGTAGTATTTGACGCCGATTTGTTGGGCACGGTTGAGGGTGTTCCAGCCGAACTGGACGACATCGTCGATGTCTTTCCAGCCGTAGGTGAAGTACATTTTTCGGGCGGTGTCGGCACCGCAGCCCCAGATGTTGTAGAAGGTCTTGAGGCATTGAAGGTTTTCGTCTTCGTCTAGTTTGAGGGCGATGGGGAGGTAGCGCTCGGATTCGTCTTCGGCGGAGGCTTTGTATTCGGAGAAGTGGGTTGCGATTCGTTCGTCGCAGCCCGGGAGGCGGATGATTTCGAGTGGGGATTGGAGGAAGTGGGGGTACGCGGATACGCTGGCGATGGAAGTGGAGTAGGCGCGGACGCCGATCTGGTCCAGAGTGAGGATGCGGGATTCTTTGATTTTAAGGAGTTCGGAGATGAAGCGGTGGTTGGCTGGATTGAGGGGTGTAGAGCGAAGGCAACAATACATGGCGTGGTTCTTGACCCAGTCTGGTGGTTCAGGTAAAGCGTTTCCGTCTGATTCCTCGAACTCAGAAGTTGATAGGCGTTTTAGCTTCGGGACTCTGTTGCCGTACACAGGTGGTAGACTTTGCTGCTTGAAGCGTCTACGGTTTTGAAATGCTACCGGGTGACCTTTCTCCTCTGTTATCTCTGCGTCAGCTTTGGCGCGGGCGAGGATATCGACGTAGAGGTTCTCGCGTTGTAGTGGAGAGGTGGTTGGGGTCGTGTTTGACGAATCGTCGAATCTGAGCGTTCGAACTGAGGACGGGGACGAGGTAGGAGTTCTCTCTCCATGGGCTTCCTGGATAGGTCGTGCATCATATACAATGAAGGGCTCAACTGGAAGCAGACGCCGTTGACGCAAAGACTCGTCCAGCCAAGTAAGCTTGACGACAAGCAGTCTATCTTGTAGGTCAGGCAACTCGAATGGGTCCTCCGCAATAGGCGGTTTGACCGGAACGGCTTCAGAGAGAGCGACGGTTTGCAGGTGGTTATCATCGGCAGCTTCTGACTCTGTGTCTGATATCGTCACAACTTCGGAAGGTGGTGAATTTGTGACTCGTCTGCGCTTGCGAGCTGGTTCTTTTACTTGCGCTTTCCTGAGATTCTCCTCCGTCCACACTCCCCTCGTCCGAAGATCAAAGGCAGCACGAGCCTTCCGCTCCACCCTGCCAAGGAATATCTTGGCCTCCTTGGCATCGTATGTAAACGGAGCGCTGAGGTCCATCAATTCCTCTTCAAGCTCGTGAAGTTCCTCGGAAGTCAGATGAGTTGGTAAGACGTAGATGGGTGGCAGCGCATTCAGAGACATGAAACCACCACGCGCCGTCTCGGGTGGTGTTGGCAAATCCAAGCTCATTTCCATCTGCTTTCCGTCTTGACGGTGGCGCAAGGATTTGTTACCAAAAAGTATGCGTTCTAAGATATATCCAAAAAAGTTCTTGCAAAAGTCTGATGGTCTCGAGATATTGAAGTGTGCGGTCTGAACGCCCAAGGAATATCCAATCGAGGAGTAGAGGATAGAAACACTATCGACTACGGAAGAAGTGGTAGAGGTTGGTGTGCCTCCTCAACAGCATAGTTGGTCGAGATGCGTCGAAGGACTGACGAGTGCAATGATTAGACCAGGCTCCGACGAACATGGCCATAGGTCTGCGGCTTCAAGAGATATGTCAAGTTCTCCGTGTAATGGTTGCGGAGGGAGGGGATCATCTCGAGTGCAAAAGACGAGGACAAACCCTCAATGACATAATCACATTTGCCAAGATCCCCTGGATACAGAGGACTCGTATCGCAAATTCACGCTATGCATGAGAATATTGCTGGAATCTGTAAATATGCTCCCATTCATTCTGTTTTGGCTTGGAGATATCGGTGGTTAACCATATAGTAGAATAGTAGACCGCAACGACACTGCCACTGGGCAAACGTGCAATGTGGTCACCATCAATCCTGCTCATCCTCTGCAACCTAAATACTGATCAAGAAATACACATATAGCAAGAGAAGTCATCTTCTACTCTCTCTACTCTTGTCTTATTTAGATTTTCGTTTCTGGGCTAGCCGACGCAGAAACACCTCCTTGGAGCTACGGTGCCCCCTTGTCCTAGGTGAGTTGTCCCAATGAGACATGTTAGGAAGCCCGAAAAGAGTGGCATCTCCGCTTCTGGCTGCTATTGCCTCGAGGCGACTCTCCTAAGAGGTTTCATCTTGTGGCTCCGGTCGAGCCCTTGTCCCCGGAGAGCTCCTTATAGAGCGAAGCATCCTAGATCGTCTAGTCTAGCAAACGTTGAACCTCATTCGTGTTATGGAAGCACTCTTCTTCGTCCTCATCGCCCCCACGGTAGCTCTTCAAATCTATCAGCGGTTAGGTTGTTGAGTTCCGGCTTCGGAGCCTCAGCTGGACGATTTCCTGTTGAGCTAAAGTCTGTCCGGTTTTTCGAGGAGTGAATAGAGACCCATCAATACCATTTTCACGTTTACCTGACCATTTCTCGTTCATTCTACCGAGTGTTGGTTATGGCATTGGTCCAAGCCTAACCACGATAAGCAACACGGATCAAGGAAGCGTTGAACATGGAATAATTGCCACTATGGATGACTCCAGCTGTGTTAGATTCTGTGATCCTTACTAGGACTATTCGGAAAAGGGCCGAGGAATTGCGACAAAGTCAAGGTTGGGATCATTCACGAGAGTACGGAACCCCTCTGGTTGTTCAACTTCATATACGTCACTGATAGCGCCGTTGAACCATTTTCTAGGTGAAAGGAGGATGTATAATGGTAATCTGCGGTCGAAATCCACAGCTATGGTCCGGATCATAGTATGGCTGCCTAAACAAGCTTCTTTTGCAGGGCGAAGCTGCCGCACCTTACCCTCCGAGGCTGCATACGCATGCTCGTGGTTCCAAGACCGTAATCGCGCACGCTGTGATAGAAATATCTTGCGCCATTGGCCTGTCGTTCGAGCCCCAATAACTGACTAAAGTCTATCGAGAAGCCTTCGTAAGGAAGATTTGGTCATTGGCCTTCGTTGCCAGATACTTTCCATAGTATCTTTCAGAACATTCTTCCTTACCTTGCCCGATAATGTCTTGGGGCGATCGTCTTTGGCACAGATTTTTCCCCAACCCAAGGAAGTGTTGGGGAGCGAGATGTCATCCGATTGCGAGACCTACGAGCTTTTGCATCTCTGAACTGGTGTTGGAACATCCTATGTCCTTTGGATTACAGCCACAGCTTGGTCGCCGGCTACTTCATCGGCGGTTCCCAAAACCTGGGACTGTTGGCTGTAAGCATGAGAAGAGAAGAGCCAATAAGCTTGAGAACTTACTACGATACCCCTCGCTTGGTCCAAGAAACTCTCTGTAATTGTTGGTGAAATGTTCTCCCCGCCTTGATTGATGAGATCTCTGTATCGCCTTAGGATATACACCGATCTTTTGTCATCTACGGTAGGCCAGATCGCCCGAGACAATCCAATGGTCGACTTCAACGTTGTATATATCATCAGTAATTGTCACATGATGCCTCTTAACAACTTCTAGGCCGTCAATGTGAGTTCACAATCTTACTTCTTTCCAGCATCGTTCGACTTCCAGGCTCGCAAATTCGGACCCTGGCCATAGAATTTGGATCGCTCATCCTCAGGTTATTCGACGAGTCATCTAATCAAGAGGCAGGTATGCGTTAATGATGTAATTATGGTAGATCCTTCGGTCATTCCGTAGGTCACAGAACATATTTAGCCTCAATTTTCCCTTTGCTTGTGCATCTTCTGACTATACTAGGAGGTACAATTAAGTCAGCAAAGTTGATTGACCGCTGAGAGTTCCTCTTTCTTGATTATGGCTGTTCTTGACTTGGTAAGGTAGAGATCATGCACGGGATAGGCTCCGTATGGGTATAGCTCTCGTCCTGGATGATATCCAATGAAGACTCAGGGTCGAAAGATCGAGCTCAGTAGAATACTTGTGGACTAGCCAGCCCAAATGCAAGGGTAATGGAGCAATTGTGAATGTGAAAGCAAGGCTAATGTTGGGGTCAACTTATCCTCTTTCCTAACCTGAATGAGTCACCAAATTATTATCGTAAGATAGCAAGTTAGCTTTAAGAAGACATATCATCCCACTAGTAAAGAGAGTGACGGCTGGTTGGGCATGATAGTAAGCTGGCATTAGTGGCCGTACGCTTTCTGAACAAATTCTGAGTAAAGGACTGAATTATTTCCACCTTTGTGGCGACAAGTTTCCCGGATTCCAGCCAAGCTCCAAAAGCCTTATTCGATCAGCACAGCTACACCATACGACTTGCTATGCGTCCCCTTGGCCATGTTGATGCCTTCGCAGCTTTTCGTCCAAGCGAATTGGTCTGACTACGCCATTTTGCGTCGAAAGGAGTCTCACACGTACCAAGGTATTTCCAGATATCGATTTGAATTTCAGTCCGCGACTTTCCCAGCTCTCTTCCATTCACTTGGAACCATGTTGAACATTTTCAACAGGGCCTTCGTTTGCTGCATTCGATGCAGGGTAAATTGCCGGCATGACACGGACGACAAAGAATCGTTTCGACACAAATTCCCCTTGATAAAGACCCATCAGGTGAGGGCAGATCTCAGGTATTCGGTGCCTGACTAGGTTGACATCTGACGGACCAGGCAGTCGCATTTTGGAGTTGACCCAGAGGAGGAGCTCGCCAACAACGATGCAGCTCCAAACCTCAGTCTCGACATTTGTGTCACCGAGTGTCACTGTAAGTTTGTGAGACAGTCTTTCCAAATTTATCTGGTGAGCTCTTCCAAAGCGGTAATGGTTCATGGGCAGCTGCTCATGCTGATATCGTATTCGAAACTTCAATGTTATGTAAACAACACCACTCAATTGGACACATTCTGGTTCATCGAAGTAGCACCATGTTTTTCTAGGTCCATCGTCTTGTGCAACAGGGTGAAATAGAGTGCAATGGTGGCACAGTAACCAGTCTGAAAGATCCTTCTCCAACAGGGTCAAAAAAGGTTTCCTCTCCTTAATTTGATCCGCAGATCTTGAACAACGAAAAGCCTGGTCTCCAAGTCGCCACAGAACTCTTCGGCTGCAAAGGACGAGGGACACTGCCGAGTTCACAGACAGGAAATCGCTGATGTGCTGTAAGATCTCTGGTGGCAGCATGAAGAGTTTTGGGCTTGGCTCGCGAGCGTGAGTTCTTCTCCTCCAGATAGCTGGGAGTAAGGCAGTGATGCCGAGCCTACTGATGCCCATCGTGGACTTTTGGTCGCGAGAGAGAGAACGGAGAGTGTAGCGCTGTTCATTTCATAAAGATCATCTCTCCTACTCCGGCACCTTCCCGTTCATCTCTCCCACATCCAACGCAACCAAAAACCTGCTAACACAGTTGTACGTCGCAACAGTAGCCGTCAACTCTACAATCTCCTTCTCCGCCAATCCAGCCGTAGACCTCAACTCCTCAAACAGCCCATCCTCAACCTTGATATTCCTCGTCATCGCATCCGCATATCTCAGCACAACCCACTGCTTCTCATTCAGCGGTCCCTTTCCCCCAGCTTGATCCAACCTCCTAACCACCCTCAACATCTCCTCGGTGAACCCATCTGCATCTAACAGAATCGGCGCGTGATGCTTCCATTCATACCACGCCTCATTCATCAGGGCTACGCGACAGATGACGATCTCCCGCAGGTCTGTGGGGAGGGAGGTTTTTGTTCTGATGGCGCCGAGGAGACTGTTCCAGCCATCGGCGACGGGGGGGGAGTGTAGAAGTGTCCTGTCGAGGGGGATCAGGCCGCGTGAGCCTCGACGGGCTAGGACTCGTTGGACTATTTCTTCTTCTGGGGGAGTCAGGTTTTCGGGACGTAGGGGAGGCGCATGCTGGCTGGGAATGGCTTGGTGAAGATGAGAGATCTGGAGCGTGTGAATGCCAGTGGATGTAGCAGAATTCACACACTCTTCTACTTCAATTGCTGGATGAAGGTCTCAGGGACATCTGATGCCCGAGACATCCATACGCCATCGTCAAGGCATGGGATTCTGTTCGGGCCAACTTCGGAACTGATGGAGCTAATCTGCTGGGCTAAAAGCGAAATCGCAGTAGCCATTGCTACTACGACAATTATGTACCTCGCCACACCGAATCCGACAACAGGAACCCCCACATTGAATCAGCCGGCTAAAGACTGAGCCGCTATCAGTATCTCCTTTTTCTGTGAGCGAAAAGCCTCTCTGATTAAGCAGCGACAGAGACCAGTCAATTTGGTGGGCTTGGGGCATCACATTTCATAGGGTGGAGTCCGTCTGGGCCCAACTCCTCAATCACCGATGATGCTATGTGATGGCTGCAGACTAATACCAAGTACAACAATTCTGTTGCTTTGAATCTGAAGCCGTTCAGTAAGAGGTTGTCATTAAGTAGAACGCGTCGGAAGGAGTGGTATTAGTGTCACAGTCACTGTGTGTATGTTCTCCTCTGTCCAGCGTATATCACCGTATATATTCATGCTCATGACTGTTCACTTAGGAACTTCGTTACAGTCTCTGCAAACTTCTTTGGTTTCTCAACCATAGGCAAATGTCCCGCTCCGTCAACAACGTAGTACTCCGCACCACTGCCATATGCTGCCGCCATATCTTTCATGGTTCCAGGTAAGACTCCATCACCACCTCCTACCAGAAATGCACCTCGTACACGACTTTTCTTCATTTCAGACCTCAAATCATACTCAAACAACGCCTCGACGCTCTTTTTGAAACCGTCGAGACTGTTGGTCTCCACCATCGCTTCGACCCTTTTTATCCTCTTCTCCACGTCGCCTCCATCGTAACTTTCCTTGACAAACCACCTCCTGACCGTCATATCCGCCAATTGCTTCCCGACCACCTTCTCACCAGTTGACGCTTTCGCACCCTCCTTCTCGGCAATCATAATTCTGTCGCTCCAGGTGTTCTTATTCCCCTCAGGGCTCTTCGAGCTCGTATCGCATGAGATAAATGACGCAACTCTGTTCGGATGTTTCAATGCCGTATTCAACACCGTCGCTCCTCCTAGACTGACTCCCACCAGCGCTTCGGCTTTCCGGATCCTCAACGCATCAAGGAGAGTTAGAATATCAGAATCCAGAACATCCAAGGTAATGGGTTGGTGTCCACAATTTCTTGATCGCCCGCGAGTGAGATAGCGAAGAATACGATATTGCTTGTTTTGGGGGACTGAGAAGAATGAGGTAATAAAGCCGTCCCAGATGCCCCAGTCAACGAGGATGGAGTTGCTGAGGATGATGCAGGGAGCGTCGGGTTCGGGGGAACCCTCGAGTCGGTAAGGGAGGACGACGCCATCTTGTGTAGTAATATAGGACTCGATTGCTCCACTGTCGGTGTATGAAGAAGGTGTTGCTCTTGTCTGTCCATCCGGTGAAGTGAATTCTGCGAGGTCTGCCAAATGTCTCGGTGCAGGGCCGAAGGTATAATATAGCTCGTATACCCGTCGCTTCTTGTCTTGAACCACATTCATCATGATGTCGTTGCTCCAAGATGTTTTTGTCGCAGCTTTGAGCTCGTCGCCTTCTAGCCCATTCCTGGAGGCATACTCGTGCAGCGCGAGATACTCAATCCCTTCCCTACCTCCGAGAATTGAGGAAGTCACGAAACGCCTTGTTCGCAACCATCCGGGAACTTGCGACAGCATGTCAATATGCTCCTCGTCGTACCATTTATCCAAATCCTTGCTGGATTTTCCATCCTTCAAAGTCAGACTCACTGCTACCATAACATTCCCCTCCTTCTCCCCTACACCTACTTCCTCCAATGTCTTGAAACTGCCGGCCCTCCGTTCCATGACAAAGTCATAAAGCTTCCTCCCCACCTTAATCTGCCTCATTACATCCTTCTCTCTCTGGCTCTTGACACTGTCCTCCCGCAGCCTCAAGTACGTCTCTCTCGTCAACTCCTCCATACCGCTGATGTCGTAGACCGCCATCCATTCCGGCATGTCATCTGTGCCTCTGGTTGGTACCTCGAGATCTCTGGCGCGGTAGCGAAAACCGTTTTTGATAAATGGGAGGCGGAGACGCGTGGGGCCGTGCTCGTTGTTGTACCAGTCGTGGAATTGGGAGGGAGGGAGGTCGGGGGACGGCTGCATGGTTACATAGAGGATGCCGGGTGTGGACGCCATTGTTGAGGATGGTTTTGTCTTACGCTATCAATGGTGATGGTGGGAGAGATGCGAGACTATACTTTTATGTCAATTGGGAGAGTGAAGTGCTTTTCTTTGGATATGCGATGGGAGATGGGACAGAAAAAGCAGGCGAAAAAATGTGTAGACGGGTGAGAATCGTATTAATTGGCGTCCAACAGCGTTTTTGAATGCGGATCGAGGACTTCATTCACTGCATACCAAGCTCCAGGTGCCTCGTCTATTCCTACGAACATTTGAGATCATTCGAAGATCTGTCGGGAGTCGAGCTCGGTATCCGACTCGGATAGATTCTTACGTCACGGCAAAGGCTCTTGGAGCTAGCCTAGGCAGGACTGCCGTAAGTCCTATCCCGTATTCTAGACGATTACGGCATATCCAACGGCATCCTCAATCGTACCAAATAGCATTCATCCCAAATCCCGGCTCCTGAACATCACAATGCGCAACCCTCGCCAACCACTCATCCCTCCAGCGATACATCTCAATCCAACCCAGTTGGTCGTCCGTGAGAGCCAACCACTCGTCGCTCCAGGGGCAGGGGCTGACGGCGTTAGAGTGCCCTCCGCTGGTGGGTGTCGGGTTCATGCAGAGCTGGCGGATGATGTTGCCGGCGGGGCCGAGACCGAAGGCACTGATGTAGCCGGTGATGTTGGTGGGGTTGGCGCGGGAGGTGGCGAAGAGGTAGTTGTTGCTGTGAGAGAGGAAGACGACGTCGGCGCGGTAGAGCTTTTTCTCTAGGCCTGGATGAGGTAGGTCAGATGCGCGGAGTCTGGACATTAGGGGATGCTTTACATACCTGGAGGAATGAGGGGATATGTCAATTGTGTGAAGACTGGCAGATGGGTTTGTTGGTCGATCACATAGACGGCAAGATTGTTCCCGGCTTCCATCAAGATGTACAGGTACGCGCCACTAGGATGGATTCCTACCCATCGAGGGTGATCTTCTGAAGCAGGCGCATCTACACTGCCGACGAGGGTGAGCTTGCCCGTTTGACTATCCTTCTTGTGCGTCCAGATCTTGTTCGCCCACATATCCGCGGAATAAAGATATGTCTCGGCGGAATCGAAGACCATTCCATGTATTGCAGATTCGGGGCTGTACTCGTAATTCTGAATATTTGATTTCATTGCTCCGTCCTTGTCGACGGAAAAGACATTTCCGTAACCGGCATAGTCATAAAATGGATTGCCATACACGTTGTATGGTGGTTGTGCTGCTGCCAGAATAAAAATCGCTCGTGTCTTTGATTCAGGGCTGCAGGCTTTGGCTGCAAGAACATGAGATTTGGCCTTGAAGTACGTAGAATTCAGTAAAGACATACGGTGTCCCCCGATTCGATGTGATGCATTATGCGCTATCTCAGTAGGACTTTTCACAGCATAGCTGGAGAAGGTTTTCATAGAGGCTCCATAGATGTTTTTCCTAGCGCGCTGGATGCAGGAGATCTCGATTTCAGCCACGCATACTCGAAGGTGTAGAATGAATACTCACATCAAATGTCATCCATGAAATAGGCTCGTCATGATTAATAGTAGTTTTCTTGATCAAATTCAACGTCAAAGACTCATCATCGAATTCGAATGTGAATATAGCTCCAGGTGGTGTCCAAGTTCCAACCATCAGATGATGGCGCATAGTGGGGAAGGGATCAAGATCAAAGAGGGTGGGGCTGGGGATGAATCCTGTACTGTACAAAATCTCTCGCATCAGATAGTCGATTGATAACATAGTTGTGACGAAGAACCAAATCTAGCCCCAAAACATCAACTTGCCTAAAGCGGAGCCGACAACGCGACGCGAAATACCGACTCTAGAACCGAGGCCCGCCAATGAATGCGGGGAAGATCCTAGGACCAGGCGGCAAAGCTTTTATGCGACTGGTACACACCATCGGCAAGTGAGGTCAATGGACTCTGAATGGTGGGGAGAGCAAGGATGTCCTGTAAGAGCAGAGTCGATTTGAGCTTCCGCGGCTGATCCATCTGAGATAATCTCGGAGAAGACAAGCAGATTCAATTTCATGTCAGTTGATAAGGAGGCGTCGGTCCTGAGAATCAGAGCAGCCGCCATCACTTCATCAGACACATCTCAGACATACAATCGAAGCCACAGCCTGAAGAAACAACCTGAAGACAGACATTGAAGAACTGACTTCAAGAAATCTTGCCAAGAAACACCTCAAGTCACACCTTGAAGATATACCCTTCAAAGCATACTTCCCACCTCCTCACAACATCTCCTCATCCTTCCAAACCCCCTGAGTGAACAACCACAATGGCAGCCTCGCGCTTCGACCCCAACTTCACCCAAAATGTCATCAACGCCATCGGGCCCAAAGCATCCCCTCGAACCCGGCAGGTCCTGTCCTCTCTAATCCGCCACGTCCACGATTTCGCTCGAGAAGTGGAACTCACCGTCGACGAGTGGATGCTGGGCGTCCAATTCCTGAATGCCGTCGGACAGATCAGCGATGCTCAGCGGAACGAGGGGCAGCGGGTCTCGGACGTGATTGGCCTTGAATCGTGAGTTTTTCAATGCTCTCTCTCTCTCTCTCTCTCTCTCTCTCTCTCACCCTCTCACCAACATCCCCCCAAGTTACAGACTTGATGCTTTACTGAGATTTCGCCCATAACAGACTCGTCGACGAAATCGCTCACAAACTCATGACCGAATCCAAAGGCGACCCGACCTCCTCCACAATTCTCGGCCCATTCTGGTCCCCCGACGCCCCTTTCCGCGATCTCGGCGGCAGCATAATCCAAGACCCGCACAAGGGCCAAGTCGCGCTCATGCACGGTCAAGTGACCGACCTCGTAACCAAAAAGGGGATCCCCGGCGCGGTCGTGGATATCTGGCAGGCGAGCTCGAACGGGAAATACGACTTCCAGGATCCGGAGAATCAGAGTGATAACAATCTAAGGGGGAAGTTTAGGACGGATGAGGATGGGAGGTATCACTTTTATTGTTTGAGACCGACGGCTTATTCGCTGCCTACGGATGGTGAGTTCTATCCACATCTTGCGTTCTGTGAGCTAAGCCAGATCGAGGAGGACGATATACAAGCTAACGTATATTCTCATTTCTCAGGACCCGCAGGCACACTCCTCAACCTTCTCGACCGCCATCCAATGCGTCCTGCTCATATCCACTTGATGGTAAGCAACGAACCCTTGACCTGAAAATCACTTCACAAACTCCGCCTTTTCAACACTCCCGGTCAACCTTCCATTCCTCACCCCCTCACTAATCGCTCCGACCGTCCAGATTACCCACCCCACCTTCAAACCCGTAACGACCCAAATCTTCCCGGCCGACGACCCCTACCTCTCCACGGACTCCGTATTCGCCGTGAAGAACGACCTGGTCGTGGACTTCAAGCCGCGGAAAGACGACGACAAAGCCACCCTGGATCTGGAGTATAATGTGATTCTTGCGCCGAAGGATTATGAGGGAGCGTCGAATGTGCCGCCCCCGCCGGGGGGTGCGCCGAGTGGGACGAAGGGACAGGTGAATGGGGGGAGCGGTGGCGAATGGGAATTCCTGACCGATTGAGTTGGTTGATGTGGTTGGAAATGGCTGGGTTGGATCAGGTAGAAGTGGAAGATTTGCTTTGCTTTGCCGGATGCATGTTTGAAGGCGCTTGGTCGTTGGCGCTGGATCCGTAGAATCGCATCTCGCTGGATGGGGTCTCTCAGGTGCAAATATTCTGCAATCAAATATACATGGAAGGTGGTCCTGATATTCTCCTAGCGTGAACGTAAGTGCAATGACGCCGACGCCGACGCTATTTTCGTACATGGGTATCATGCTGGGACATTTAGGGCATACAGTAGGGATCGGCCGCATGTAGGCCGTTGAGTGCGCATTCTACTCACTCTTCGATCTCACAGAAGTCCCATCAAGGATGTTCATCGAGCACTCCACGCGCTGGCTTCGACTTTTGCGGACTTCCAGTGGGGCTCGCCAATGCTAGACTCTTCGCTCTAGCATGCAATTTTCTCTCCTCATCGTTCTTCCAGTCCCGGATGATCTCTTCTCGGACGGCCTGGCTCCATTCCAGTACGGCATCTTCGAATGATCGCCAAACGCCCTCTTCTTTCCCCATGTTAACGATGCCCATAACGTTGAAAGAGAGTTTTATCTCCCATCTAATCTGCGCGGCTTTGCCCCAGAACCTGACGTTCTCGGCGCGGCGGTATGGTTTGGCAACGTCGTCATGCCAGGTTTTGATTTCTCCGAAGTGCCGCTTTGACCTTTTGACTGCCGCATTGTGCATCTGAACGAGTTTCCTGCCGTCTGCTAGAGCTCTCAGGAAGGCCGTTGGCTCGATGGCGCAAGCATCCACCGGTTCCCAAGCGGGCAATTCATCATGTGCTTGCGAAGATCGCGCTGTTTTCAAAAGGCTTTCCAAGAAGCAAATCTCCCTTTCCTTCTCTTTCTCCGACCACAACGAATCATTCATCCATTGCCAACCTTCACGCTCTTGCCGTTCTGCGTCTTCAATTCTTGCTTCTTCATCGATCATCATGCCCACCTCGCTGACCCAGACGAGAATCGCCAGTCTCTCATCTTCTCGCAGCCCACCTACAAACTTCCTTGCAGCCCACTTCTTCAGTACATCCATTACGGAGAACAAATCCCTTCTGATCTGAAAGTCGGGCTTGATGGTTTTGAGGACTGTTGGGTTTGGGTGGAGGGTATAGTATAACCTAGCAGCACGGATTGCTAGAGTTGTGGTGTCCAGGATGTGTAGCCCCTGTATCTCGTAGAAACCTTGCCCCTCTTCACTCTGCGACCCTTCATCTTCTTTGCTTTGGGAGCTCGAGACAGTTGATTCCAGCGCACGTAGAGCATTTTCTAGAGCCTCGACAAGATCCTTCTTTAGATTCTTCTGGTCTGGAGGTGGAGCAACATAATGTGTCCGATGTGCATAGGTACTGACCGTTGGAGGGAGCATCACATCTTCCCCGTCTTCTTGAGCTGCGGCAAAGAGTAGGGCTCCATCCTCTTCAATCGGACTCTCCAATACGCTGCTTCCTGCATCACTGACAGTCCTGCTGAGAGAGAAGCGTGATGGTATGGGCAGGTCATATTCTCCATTCTGCTTTGTTTTTGCTACTTGCCCTCCCTTTCCATCCAAAAGACCAGTCCGGGCAAAGTAGTACTGTAGGTGAGCGATACTGCCAAGGGACAAGACAGAGTCTCTGTTCTGGGCCGAAGGTGCAAATGTGGCGCCCTGAGGACGAACGTAGCCCCTGCGGCGGGAGGATGCGGAAGGAAGAGAGCACGATCGAGCGGAGGAGCGTGATGAATCGCTTGTGAAGGAGGACACATTGGAGAAGGATCGATTGGGTGATATACTGATTGAGGGTGAAAGAGCAGGCGTGGCATCTAGCGATGGTGAAGGTGAAGGGGAAGGTGAAGCAGAGAGGGTTGGTGAGCCGTGGCCTGATGATATCTTCTCAGGCATCATTACCGCCATGGAGAAGGACGAGAGCGAGCCGGTGACGATGCAACGTTTCTGGACTTTCTCTCGCCCCGACCTGCACACTATATCTTGTGCAAGTATCTGTACGTGAAGAGGCATACATCCACGCCGCGATGGGAGTGACAGGACAACAATCGAGGGCCCTTCAACAGGGGAAGCTCTACGGAGTACGGAGGCCAACTTCCGAGTTAGGGGGAACTAACTAGAAGGAGCTTCCCACCCGTGTTGCCCTTACTTTAGTTAAAGGCCCCGGGGACTGCTTAGCGACCCTGCAGCCTTGGCAGTACAAGTATCTAAATGTGCGCGAGTGATCGGCCCCATGCTTATATGCTGCTCCCTGCCCGCAAAAAGTAGAGAGGCAACATCGTGAACAGCGAGATAGGTAGATCTGCGACTAGCATAGACCACATGTACCCGTTCCAAAAGACCGCATGTTAGGAGAGCAGGACCAGTGGTGAGGTCGCATCCCCGGAACCGAACGTACAACCCCATCAGGCGGAGATAGTTTAAGGGTAAAATACTACGGTATGAGGCATAATTACTACTACGGTACCAGGCATAAGTAATGTTAGCTCCACGTTAGTAAATCTGTCTTAAAACGCGTTATTTACTCTCTATCCCTGTCCTTATTTTACAGCTATTTAACGCGTTTTTTCTACTCATTCTGCTCATTCTACTCATTCTGCTTATTCTGCTTATTCTACGCAATGAATACTAACGCAGATAGGCCTCAAACGCCTCCAAATGCCTTTACGCAGATAACCCGCGATCAACATCTTTAAATTCAAACTTTACGCGAAATAGATCTCTCTCACAGTCAAATTCGCGATCAACTTAATCTTTCTTTACATCAAATATTCTACGTCATTAATTATTAAGTTACGCCTTAAAAACGCAAGAATAGATCTTCAACACTTACTTAAGAGAAGATTAAAGATATAATTATATAGATATATATCTCAAAGACAAATTGACATACTTTATAAATCAAAATTTCTATTATTTTAAAGCTTAATATCAGTTTTTATATTATTAGAACTGCTCTACGAAATATTAACTTTTCTCAATATATTACTCGCCGAAAATCTTCTATTTCTAAATGCAATTAATAAGTTCGTTTATATTAAACTATTAAATATATTAAATAAATCTTTAAATAGTGAAGAAAGATATTATAAAGTAATGAAATATAAGTTAATAAAGATTGTTATATAAAGATTTATATTATATATTAAGCTGATAAAGAATAGAATTTAATATATATAATCGAACATTATTAATAACGTAAAGACTAAATATTTTGAAACTATTTTAATAAAGATAGAAAAGAGTTTAATATCTTTTGAAAAAAAGAATGAAGTAAAATTTAAGAGAAGATATATCGAGCGCGAATTGTGTCTATTATTAACGATTAATTATGTCTTCAAAATAATGCTGAAGATTAATTAATCTTTATCCCCTGTGTCACTGGAATGGCATCTTTCTTATTTAGGTTTAGCGTTAAAGAAACTATTATTGCCTGCATCGGGCTGATTATTATAGCTATAATACTAAAAATAGCATTATTAGAAAGATAACTTCTAGAGCTATCTGATAATACTATTTATAGAACTCTAGCTTATATAATCAGCTAGCTATAAGCTTTTGAATATTTGATGGGAGAACACCAAATATTGAAAGGCTTATAAATAGCTGATTACGTAAGTTAGAGTTCTACAAATAGTATTATCAGATAGCCCTAGAAGTTACCTTTCTAATAATGCTATTTTTAGTATTATAGCTATAATAATCAGCCTGATGCAGGCAATAATAGTTTCTTTAACGCTAAATCTAAATAAGAAAGATGTCATTTCAGTGACACAGGGGATATAAGATTCTGTATTAACTTATACTGCAAAAAACATTATTAAAGATTTATAAGAAAGAGAAATAATATATATATAATGATTTTCTATTATAATCTCAGCTAATAAGTCACTTATTGATTAATGCATTCGCATCTCTAACTTCTTAATATCTTTTCTTTGTTCGAAGATTCTCTCTTAATTACTACTATTTCTTGTGTCACTGGAATAATGATCTCTCCTCATTAGAAATAATGTTTCCGTGTTTAGCGTGAAAATTTGCTGCAGTCTTGATATTAAGAACATCAAAATTAAAAATATAAAAAGAGCTTAAATCAGCTATAGCAGACTAACGACTTAAGATAATATATTATAAATAGATTCATTAAAGAGCGCTAGAAAATCTCTATATAATAGTTTCTTTATTTCTATTTATAGTCTCTTAATTAAGCTGAAAATTAATATTTAGCTTATTTTTATAAAAATCTTTAAAATCTAATTACTTATAAAGAGCTAAT
>JAABUK010001572.1_pt1 | contig 42941 bp, 47 predicted proteins | sample 5559141 | NCBI WGS metagenome assembly JAABUK01 (sample SAMN10711869, study PRJNA513367) | rock metagenome | isolation source: Antarctica rocks | place: Antarctica: Victoria Land, Pudding Butte nord | collected 2016-01-03 | reverse complement strand
CCTCGGAATAGTGTCAAATGCTTTGCGAAAGTCGACAAAGCACGCATATAACCTGCCATGCTGACTACTTGTCCTCGTTGCCTTGCATGCCTCAATGAGGGTCCTCATGATGAAGATGTAAGCGGTTACGTGATCAGTCTTGAGTTAATATGCTCGGGGTCTCGAGTTTGACTCGAGAGAAAGTCTAGAGCCCCCACATCATGATCAGGAGGCAATGTCCCAAGGTTCAACAAAATGCAACAGCTGATACCAAGCTGGCATACTGATCATTATCTTACAAGCAAAAACACTATGTAGTATATCATATATGGTGTACCCGGCGTAACTGCCAGGCATCCTATTGTCTGCTGAGCCGTTTCTGCTGCTTTGAGAACCTAAAGCCGCCAGCGTGTTGATGAGCAGATTTTGAGATTGCCATAGCAAAAGTACCTCCTTGTCACAATCACTTATGGATCCTGAGCTGTTCATTCTCAGCAAGCAGTGCTTTGAGCTGAGCAACATCCTGGAGGCGCTGGGCCTGCAATGCCTGCAAGCATCACGAAAAACCTTGCCTTTGCCCTTGTTCAGTGATCTGCAGGCAACTGCATCAATAGTAATAATAATAATAGTGATACTAATAATAATAACAATAATAATAACAACAACAACAACAACAATAATAATAATAATAATAATAATAATAATAATCGATGTCGGCTTGGAAGCAAGAGCCAATCGCCACTTCACAAAGTAAAGCCTTAGCTGCGGTGGGAATGTAGTCCATGCTGGCAACCATGTACAATAGCCCTATCAAGACAAAACAACAGAAATAAAATGCTGGCTTGAAGAAGCGCCTCAAGGTGTATGCAGTGAGCAGAGCTTGGGCTGAACGCATGTCTGTGCAACACGATACACACAAACTGTAACAGCACTGCCTGATGAGGCACGCCACAAGCGCAACCACAGCTGTGCCTGCCAATGCTATGCCATAGAGGGTATAGCAGAGTATAGCAGGGTTCAGAAGAGTACCTCATTGAATTGCAGGGTCTGCATCTGCTGCACCTGCAAGTCTGTCACCTGCTGATCCAGCTGTCCTGCTTGCTGTGCCGCCTTAGACAGAGCCTACATGTCAACACATTCTTGCATCGCAGACTGCTCTAGATCTCGTCAGCATGAGTGCTAGCAAGGATACCATGGCGTTACAGAGCCCCGATATCAACATCTCCAACAACAATTCCAACAAAAGCAGCAATGTTGGCGCCCATGTGTTTTTGATACAGTGCAAAAGCTTTGGCGCAATAAGAGTGCAACCCAAAGCAAGCACAGCACAGGACAGTGCAGCACAGCACAGCACAGCACAGCACAGCACAGCACAGCACAGCACAGCACAGCACAGCACACATGGCACACACCACCTCAACACACCTGCAGCTGTAGTTGCAATGCTCGATTCTCAGCTGCCGCATCTGCCAGTGCTTGTTTCCTCTCCCTCTCACTTGCCACCAGGCGCTTCTTTAGTGCCCCTACCTCCTGCAGGGGTACATCCTCTGACCTGGTGGGGTCGACCCAGTCAGCCCGGGGGCCACTGCTCTCTGCTGCAAGCCTTGAGCCTGCAGTACAATCATCTTGTGGAAGATCAATCTTATGTGAGACTACTCTTGCATGAACATGACCTGCTGCTGAAGTGCCTAGAGATGCATCAGACAGGTGCCCTGAACCATTGACATGGAGGGCTGCATCCCGTGACATCAGTGGCCGTTTTGATGTCAGCGAGTGGCTCCAGAGCAATGTGGCTGTACATGAAAGGCACTTGCAAGCTTAATCAAGACACCTGACAATGTCTAATCCTGTGCAGCAATCTCATGTGTTTTACGCAAGATTCAGCACTTCTCATTGACCGAATTTCATTGAACTTCATTGAATGGTGGCATTGTTGCAAGCACCACAGTCACTAAATAGGCCCCACAACATTGCAATCCTCTCATGACTGTATCGTCATAAACTGTAAACCCTATTGTCACCATGTCCATCATAAGCACAATCCTCACTTGCAAAATCCCTGCAGTCCAAGCATCACCACCAATGAAGCAGACTCCGTGTGATCCCAAATGCCACTACCATACCTTTTGCTGCGCTCGTGCCTAATGTCCAGTCAGCGCTAGCACCACCTGACAGCAAAGCTGAGTCAGCAGCCGCCAGACCCCGCTTGGGGCCCTTCGCAGCCCTGACCCCCTTGCTGCTGGCTTTACCCCGCTTGCTCTTCTTCTTGCTGCCTGAAGACCTGATGCTGGCAGTGGTGTGCCTGCTGGGACTGCTTTGCAGGCCCAGCATGGCGGGAAGGCTCAGGATGCCATCCCTGGAGGAGAAGCTACTTAATGCCCCTGGTGACCCTTCAAGGCAATGCACAGCCTCAGAATGACGATACCGGTAGCAAACGAACCGATAGAAAAAGAGAAGAAAAGAAAAGACCAGACTACGCCTTTTGGCGTCAGTTCAATGAGAAGCCCAGTATTATACCGGGTTGCCCAGATTGACACCGGTACAGTTTGTACTGTGTGACAGTTGTGACAATTATGTTACACCAAGTGAACGAACAAGCAGGCACATCAGGGTGGTCAGGGTTCTGCATTAGATGCTTGTACTGCTGTCAGAGAGATGACTGGACTCACTATCAGAGGGATGACTTGGCTTACTGTCAGGGAGATGACTAGACTTGATGTCAGAGGGATGACTGGACTCACTGTCAGCATTTTGCAGTCTGCCCGATATGGTCGGTAGCAAGACTTCGCTGTTGCTCTGAACCAGAGGCATCTGCAGCAGCGGCTGGCCAGGCGAAGAAGAAGAAGAGGGTGGACCCGGGTACACATGGCCAGGTGTGTGGAACCTGACACTGCAAGATACAGTCTGTCATCATGAGCGTAATGACTGGTTACGCACACACAAAGAAGAAGAGGAGAGTGGGAGTCCTGTTGGCCAGACTGGAGTCAGAGCATGTCACAGTAAGAGCAGGAGCGCAGGGTACAGACACTGCCTATATACATTGCTATACATACATTGCTATTGGCACATTGGCCAGCTGATGAGCTGATCCTGGCTGTAGACACACTGACTTGAGGCGTGGGTTGTTTTCTGCATGACATCAGGTAAAAGGGAAGAACGGAAAGCAAGTGGGTCATTTGCCAGCTGACCGTGTAGGTCCTGGCTGTTAACACATTGACTACAGGTTCGGAACACTTTCTGCATGACATCAGGTATGGGACGCTTTCTGCATGACATCAGGCCAGACACACTGAAAGCAGGTGGGTCACCTGCCAGCTGGCAGTGTGGGTCCTGGATCTTAACACACTGAATACAAGTAAGGGATGATTTTTGCATGACATTAACACACTGACTACAGGTATGAGATGATTTTTTGCATGATGCCACGCCAGACACAGTGAGAGCAGGTGGGTCACCTGCCAGCTGGCAGTGTGGGTCCTGGCTGCTGACCAAACTGGATTCGGAGCATGTCACGCTCCCTTGTGAGGTGTGCCACCTCGCTGGACAGCGCATACACCCTCTTCTTCACACGCTGCAGGGCTGCCTCAGGACTGGCTGCTGACTCAGCATCTGCAACATCACACCATTTTTGGACATACTGCTAAACAGATGAGGCAAATCAGGTTGGCTTGCTGACACTGCTTCAGTCTTGCTGCTGAGTTTGTCCTTCAGTGATATGGTAAATTCGCACAAGCCACTGCAAACTGCTTCAGTCTTGTTGCTGGCCGGTATTTCGGTCACTCAATTACTTTGTACACACCACTGCAAACTGCTGCAAAATCATAGCTTCACAGCAGATACAGAGTTCCGACCTGAAGGAGAGTCTGCAGCTTGCATCTCAGGCGGCTTGAGCTCCTCAACCTGGCGAGCCAGCGAGTCGCGCTCAGCCACAGCTGCGGCCAGCTGTTGCTCGGCTTGGTGAGCTCTGAGGGTGGCTTGGCGAGCCTGCCTGACTGCTAGGCTGCCCACTGGGAAGGGCAGACGCTCCCCAGCCACTGCCTCAAGGCTGCTCCACTGAGCCAGCTCCTGTGGACATGATTTTAATTGAAGTACAATCAAAGTTATACTCACACACAAAGTGCAAAAAACAACTAGTACTAGACAGATTGTTTGCCTCCAAGTAATTGTACACAAGGTCCTGTAATTTTCTGTCCCCAAGGACAGGGGCTGTGACTTTGTCAGTTGTTGATCACAAGATAGAGATTGAGCATCTGGCTAATGGGTGCATTTATTGCACAGAGCATTGTGCAGGGGTGGTGCCATGGACACATCTTTTGCTGCAGTGCTGTGCAGAGGGTACTGAGTACTGTAAGCAATTGTGCAAGAGCAGCAGAATGGCATGCTTGAATGACCTAAATCAAGCTCATGCATGCAAGGAAGTTGAATTGCAGCAAAGTGTCAGTGCATTTCAAGACGCACACCATGCTCTCATTGCTAAAGCACAATCATGCACTAAACAGTGCACTGAATCACACACTGAGCAATGCAATGTTTAGTGCTGGACATAAGTAACAGATAATATGTTCAATCACATGTAGTACCTTCTTGAGGGCCTTCCTCTGCTTCTCACCAGCTGCCAGCCTTCCCTCCAGATTCTGAACCTGCTGCTGCAGCACCTTCACCAGCTGCAGGGCGACACCCCCAGGAGGGGCTCCTGGGGCAGCCCCTGGAGCGCCCGTGGGGCTGACGCCAGAGGCTGTGCTTTGACTTGACTGAGCTTGAGCCAGTTGCTCAGCCAGCTGATTTCTGTCAGACACAGAGGCCTACAGCAACGATTTTGTGTAGTTGTTTTTCTGAAGTTTGTGAAGTTGACATAGAAGCACTACTTTGGCTATGAGTTGGGGTGTTGGTCCCTTGTAGTGCCACAGTTAGCTTGGAAGTGGACTTGTGACTGCAGGTACATGCTGTCTCAATCTCAGCTCAGCTCATTTTAGTTTAGCTCAGGTCACATCAGCTCAGCTCAGCTCTGCTCCACCTAGCCTGGCTTTTTACCTAGTGCAGTACCCAAGCTTCTGCTGTAAGCTCCAGCCAACAAAAGAGTACAGAATGCCATCTTAGGAATTCACCCAGCAACCAAACACACCGCACAAGGCACAGAAAGCTCACCCTTCCTTTCTCGCTCTACTCAGAATGGGTGGGCGCAAAGCAACATGGGTTGTCTGCTACATCTAAGACATCCTCTCAATGCAGACGTGCATTTCGACTGTCCCCAAGCCCTGACTCACTCAGACTTCGAATCCTTATGAGTTGTTCTTTGAAAAGTAGTAGTCGAAAAGTACACCACCTTTCTGTGTCGGAAGTGCAATAGAAAAAACACTACAAGATACATACCTTAGCTTGAACCAAGTCAGCTTCAAGCTGCTTACTCCTTGCCTCTTCTTGTTGCAGCAGCAAGCCTGTGGTCACATGCTGCCGGTGTATGCTCTGCAACTCAGCAACCACCAGGGAAGCTGTCTCAGCAGCTGCCTCAAGCCTCGCCGGGAGTGACTCGCTGCTCACAGGCTGTGCCTGCTCTGAGTTGGTATGATGGAAATCTGGCAAGGGAGTAGAGCCTAGCAGATCTTCAAGAGTCATGGTGGATTGCTGAAGAAGAGGCAGCTGCTGCTGAAGCTGCTCCAGCTCGAACAGCTGGCCTTCCACCTACAGACACACAGCCAGTTGCTGAGAATCTCTAAAAGACTTGTGAGGCGTTGACATGACCATAGTGACCAACACCTTCTGACGTCAGCGACCAGGGACAATAATCACATGGCCACTCTGGCTCATGCTTCTAGGCATGATGCTTCTGTTTTGACCTATCACTGCAAGCACACAACAGAGCAGGTACCAGCCCTTCATATCCCACTGCAGCACAGCACAGCACAGCACAGCACAGCACAGCACAGCACAGCACAGCACAGCACAGCACAGCTCAACCCAGCACAGCGCAATGCACCACAGTCCAGCCTAGTATCAGCACAATGTAGCTTAGCATCAGCTCAGCACAGCATGCACAGCAAAGCATGCGCAGCATAGCATGCACAGCACAGCATGCACAGCACAGCATGCACAGCACAGGAGGCTTGAGGCACCTGGTGCATGCTCCTGGCATGGTCCCTGTCTCTCAGGCGCAGCTGGTCCCTCTCGGCCCTCAGCCGCCTCACTGACTGCACCACATCATCTGTACTCGCTCGCCCGTACAGCCGATCTGCATGCGTCATTCATTCGTTCATTATTTCTTTCTATTTCTTCTTTCTTTTTCTGCCACATGCGTCTTCCCTAGGGTCAGCCGAAACCCTAAACTCTAGGGTCACACAGGCATGAGCAGCTCCCTGTTCTTTGGCAGTCAGCGCACTGAGAAAATACACACAGCGTGTTTGAGTAGTTCAAGATCAGACTGGCTGACTTGACAGCAATCTTTGCGAATGTGACATGGGCAGCTCTTGTCTTCAACTCACCAGGTCAACAACATCCTGCATGAGGTGTTTCAAACGCTCAGGCACCACAGGTTTGGTGGACACGACCGCATATTCAAAAGAAATTTGAACAGATACTGTGTGTGGCCAACCATGATAGAGCAAAGAATGAGACATACAAAAGACAGCTTGTGAGACTGGAGTTTCAGCTTGTGAGGTTCTCTGCTGGCAACTGCTGACTGGCGAAAAGCGAACATATACTACATGCAAAAAAAGCCAGAAATGAAGCATTAGGGTGCCTCCCTTGGGTCGCTGCAGCTTGCCCCTCAACCCAGAAGAAGAAGAAGCAAGAGATGGAAAAGAAGACAATGCCATGCAGGGTAAGCGGACTTACCACTGAAGGAGTGGGATGGGCCCAGAGGGCTGCTGCTGGAGGCCCCTGAAGGGGCAGAGGGATGCACAGAGGGCAGCGTGGGGCGGTTCAAGGCGGTGGTGCGTGCGATCAGCTTCAGTGCTTGCTCTGCAGATGTGGGGCTCCGGCTTGCCTTAGCAAACTGCAGCATCAGTATACTTCATTTCTTACAGAACAAGATGAAACCATCATTCGTTTCTAACAGGACAAGATCAATTCCTACTATGTTTCTTACAGAAAGAGATTAAACCCTACTTCCTTTCTTACTAAAAAAATGCTGTCTGCAGCGATAGTCAGAACCTCTTTCCTGCACATTTGAAATCAAGCCTGCAGGTAGCTCAACAAACAGGTGCTTCATTGGCTCATATAGCCCCTTGGTTGACCAGACCAATTTGAATGTGTTGAGTTTGCTGCTTGCTTTGGCAAGGTGCGGTGACGCAGGGTCATTAGCTTTGTAGATGATGTCAGCCAAACAATCAATGTCAATCAAAGTACATTTCCTGTCTTTAGGACTCGTCAGGGGAGTCAGCAGACAATACACAATGGCCATCACAGCATCAAGAGTTACAGGAGAACAAAAAGATAAGATCCGGTTTTTATTAGTCCCTTTTGACCTTATCGTTTACCTTTAAGCTTTGATGTGGTGACAGCAGTTCTGGCAGTTAGAAGGGGATCAGTGTGCAACCAGTATGAGAAAAAAACAAACAGCGCCATGATGAAGATGCATGCAGTGCTTGCTGTGCAGACATAGGATGCCTGCAGTCATTTGCATATTGCAGTATTTCAGCAGGTGTGAATTCAGCATTTTATTTGCGTGCCAATGGCTGCAATCAGATGTCACGAGTACATCCAAACACCTGACAGCCCCTGTGTGAATGCATCAAGTGCAACCAGATGGGACCAGAACAGGAACACCCCCTGACAATGTGCACTTGCCTGATTAGGCAGGCTGAGGCCGGAGGGGGTAGCAGGGATGGAGCCCCAGTCAGAGGCGGGGCGCCCTGTTGCCGTTTCCAACTGCAGTGCTAGAGCCAGATTCTGGTCCTCCAGTCTCTGCACCTATACCACACCACAACACAGCTTTTGTCTGCAGACATGCAACCATGGTTTGTGCAGCAGTCACTGCCGTTGTGAAACCCAGTGTGAACAGCTCCGTCTGTGCTTGGTTGGTGAAGCAAACTTCACCAAGCGCTAAGCAGTGTCATGCACGACCCCCATCAGCCTCCAGCAACCCCCCTGTTATGCGGCTCTGCATGGGACACTGCATGCGACACTCATGCTGCAGCAGATTCTGAGATCTGCATGATTGCTCTCATGGCTGTTGCTCTGCATGACAGACACCACCACTTCAAAGCATGGCTAAGCATGGACAAAGCTTCGGTAAGCATGCATAAGCATGATTCCGCACGGTTCACAATGAAGGAGCAGCATCAACAGATATAGATTCAGCACTTAGATTCAGCATGTACGTTCAGCATTCAGCATTAGGTTCCGCGTTCAGATTCAGCCAAAAGGTTTTCGACCTGCTGCTTGAGGGAGACCACAGCAACTGATTGCTCCTCTCCAGATTCCCGCCGGCTCAGGTGATGCCGCAGCTGGTTCAGCTGTGACTGGTACTGCTTGGCCAGGTCCCCATCAGTCATCACCTCGTTAGCTGACACCCTGTTGGTCACCGCCATCGCTCTGGAAGCCAACCTGCACAGGCACACTAATGATGATGATGATGATGATGATGATACTGATAATAACAATCACAATAACAATGATAATAATAACAATAAATTTGCTTTCCAGCTCATGATGAGCTAGGTACGTGCAAGACAAGTCTTGTCTCTCCAAAGCAGTCTGTCTTGTGCATCTTCATAAGGTGTCACTTGCCACCAACCAGTAGCACTCTGTTGCAGGTTGATAAAGTTGCTGTGATCAGGGTTCAAATTTCAAATCCGGATGACAAGTGCAGGCTTAGCCAACAGGCATCAGGTGCATGCTCGTCTGAGAAGACCACAAACAACACCAGTATGTCATGAAGTCTGCACAACATCGTGGGCAAGGGGTTACCTCAGTGTGTGAGACGTTTCTTCCATTTGATCTACAGATGGATTGATAGTAGCAATGATAGCAGTGCGTGCATTCCCGCCCAAACTAGGCTGCAACAGCCGAGTCAGCTTCGAATTCCTGTAAGGAATATGGTCAGGACTGCTCTGTGCTGCGCATGCTGGGCTGCCAGCACGATTTGAGCTTGCCATGCTGCGCACGCTGCGCTCTGCCAGTTTTGAAATCACATTGCCCAGCATGAGCAAGCTCACATTGATGTTTGTCGCCTCCTTGGTGCGTAGCGCCTCAAAATCATTGCCAGATTTCTCAATCCGCTCTGATCCTGCCAGATCAACGAAATTCAGAGTGGAGACGTGCACTGAAGAGGAAGTGCTGCGCCGGCGCTCGATCATGATCTGGAAGATCGCATGTGATCTGCTGCTGACAGCATTCATGCGGTGGCTGCTGGTTTGGCGGCGGCTGTTGCCTCTCTGAAAGAGCTGCTTCATGCGAGCTGGCTCCGAAACCAGCTCCTCATATGCACCACTGACTCTGACTCCAAGCATGGGATCTTCCTGCAGGTGGCCAGCAGGAATGCAATGTCATTTTAGGTTTAAGGTTTATTTAGGACGGGTTTAGGGTTTATGTAGCATGGGATCTTCTTGCATGTGGCCAGCAGGAGTGGCATATCATGGACTTTGTTTCAAATCTTTGGCAGACGCACACAATGCACGTGTAGTGCGACAGTCACAATTTGGCCTTGTCTCTAGTTTTCAAGTGCAGACCTAGCTGCTTATACAGGATCCAGATTCTGCATTGCTATCATGGGGGAGAAGCTTATGTCATGAATGGCAGCGCCTTAAATGTGCATCAGTACCTCGATCTGCACAATCAAGGCGTTGCATCTGCACTCTGAATGTAAAGATTGCTTGTTGCAGGGTAGTGGATAATCAAAGCAACCACTGAAATTTGGTCTAGATCTAAACGACAGAGGTTTGCAAAGCCATGTGCTCTTGACTCTGGCTGGAGTGCAAGATAGATCATTTGAGCTGAGTGATTGGCTGTCAATATATTATGCGTACTGAATGGCTGCTAGCACAGCAGGTCAACTTGCAACGCATGAAGCTGGACATGGAAGCTGCTTGACTCCATACGTTGTGGAAACATTGTGCTAAGGTCAGTAGTCAGTTAGGCAACAATACATATATCTATACATGCACATGTAAATATTTGCGTGGGTTTTGTTGGGCTGTACCTTGATCTGCAAGCTTTGCTGCTTCTTCTGCTTGGCATTGACAGGTGCCAGCAGGTCCCGCAGCTCCTCATTGTAAATCTCAACCATGTCAACCTGCACCAGTATGCTGCCTCTTCATCCTTTTCTTCTTCTTCTCAAATGATTTGCATGTGAGTGTGTGTGCAGCACATGTATGCAAGCTGCAGTTAGCAAGCAAAGACAAATGATTTCGCAGACTCTGACCTTAGAGGTTTGCATGGACAAAGCTGTATCAGGCACGGCCTAAACCCCAGACAGACACATGGTCTGATTGCAATGACTGCTGAGCTAAAGTGTGTTTGTCACCCTTCAAGCCATTGCCCCGAACGCAAAGTGGTCAGCTGGAGCTGCTGCTGTGATGTTTTGGATTCAGGGTTGGGAATGTAGGGTTAGGGTAAGATTTATGAGACACTATTGTCATTACCCTGAATGCAAACTGGTCAGCTGGGGCCGCTGCTGGAGTGGTTGGCTTTAGGGTTTGTCATTTAGGGTTTAGGGTAAGAGTGAGGGTTACGGAAATACTATTGCTGTTACCCTGAAAGCAAATTGGTCGGCTGGGGCCGCAGATGTGGTGTTTTGGGTTCAGGGTTTGGAATTTAGGTTAGGACAAGAAATACTGAAATACTATGTTTGTTACCCTGAATGCAAACTGGTCGGATGGGGCCGCAGCTGTGGTGGCGAATATGTCATCAATGGCCAGAGCAATGGCGCCGGCCTCATGCCTCTCTCCCATGATGGTATGAGTCTTGCCACTGCCCGTCTGTCCTGCACACGGATGAAGCCTCACCACACAGTCAACTGCTGCGTCATGTCACAGAGTCACCGCAGCGCAAGTGTATCATCACATGCACAGACGCACACACATCCCTGCTGCAAGGCTTGCGAGTGTAAATGTTCTGCGCATGACACTGGCCTGTGTTTCAGCAGTTGGCCATGCTGCAGCAGGCAGCTAGCAGAAATCACATGTGGCTCAGTGGCAGTCAAGCTGGTTGCTGATTGTTGACTGCAATGTCTGATACACATTGGGAATGAGGTGATGTTACACAGGGCAAGCTTGCTGTGTCTGTCCAGAGTCTTACCATAAGCCAGCACAGTACCATTGACACCCTCCAAAGCTGACTGTACCAGGCTCTGAATGCAGCTTGCATACACAGCAGCTGTTTCAGCATCCTCATTTAGAACCTGGTCGAACTTGTACCCCATGCTGGTCCCTGACGTGCCACTGGGATCCCAAACGTTTGGAGTACTTGGGGCTGAACCCAGCAGCCCCCTGGACAGCCCTCCGTCCAGGAAACTACCATTACTGTTACTGCTGCGTAATACACCTTGGCCATGCTGAGCCTGCTTACGCTTGGCAGCTGTCTGACTGGCGTTTAGGGTAACAACGGCTGTGCTAGGGTCTACGGTCCAGCATGAAGAAGAAGAACCAGAGGGGACTGGACGAGCTCGCACTGCCACATGCATGTGCTCAGTGTGCTGCTGACTCATCTGCTGCATCGCCAGGACCGAGTCATCACCTGCTGCAGCAACTGCTGCAAAGCCTGTCATGCCAGGCTGTGGCAGCTGCTGCTGCAACTGTGGAGGTCTGCTTACTACAGCTGACTCATCCTCATCCTTGCTGACATCATCTTCCTGCTGACTAGACGAGCTTCTTTGCCATGCAGGTGACTCCTGCTTTTGCCTCCTGCTTTCCTCTGCAGAGCTGTCTTGACTGCTTTCCTCTTCTTCTTCCTTGCCTTCCTCTTCTTCTCCACTGCTTGCATCATCAGCACTGTTGTCATCTTCATCAACATCACTGCTGCTGCCACTGGCCTCGCTTTCAGAGTTCTCAATAGGGCGGGGTTTGCTGTTGCCTTTGGGTTTGGCTGACTGCTGTCTCTTGGCTGCACTGCCCTGCACTGCTGCTCTGCCTGCTTGCTTGCTGGCTACTACAATGGTAGACGCTGCTCTGCTGGCCTGCTTGCTGTCTACCGCAGAGGTAGACATGGCTCCTTCAGGCTTGTGAGCAATGCGCCTTCTCCTGTGTCACACACCATGACTCTTCATGTCACTGCTTTGCTCCTTCAATGTCGTGATTAATGCTTTTACTGGTATCACTCACAATGTGAGTGATACTAATAGGAACAACAATGTGAGTTTGCTGAGACTCAAAGCAAGTTGTTCCTATCATGATCATCATGTACTGCTGCTGCCACATGATGCACTAATGGTGTGGCATCAGTCACACACACCTGTCTCATACTGTTACACAACCACCTTTCACAGCAGTTCTTCTCAAGAAGCAACCAAGGATGCAGCCTGGAAACCAGTCTTAGACACATCATGCCCAGGTTGCAATGCACAGGCAAAATCTAAACAAAGCGTGTGACAGTCGCAGGGTCTAGGGTTTCAACCCTGGAAAGTTGCAACAGAAAGCCTGGCATCATCAGGCAGGTCTTGCACGGAGGGCAGCCAACCAAAGCTATACAAATCGCAAACAGTCTTATGGACTGTTCAGCCTGGAGAGACAGGTCTTGCCCAGCACATACCTCATTATGAGCCAGTGCTATTGTCAATCATGGTGCAGGAGATCATTACCTAATGAGCTCTGCAAAGTACTCATCCAAGGGATGAGCCTCTTGCTCCTGTCGAGTCTCCAGATTCCTGCGCATGAGTTAACTGAGTCAAGCCCTCTGTTGGCACTTTGTGTTGTGCATCAATGTAAGTCCGATTCTGTCAAAGTTGCTTGCATGGTACAAAGGCAAAATGACCGCACTTGCTTCTCAGCAACTGTTGCTAGATCATGCATATATCCAATAGATAAGAAATGAGGCTTTTGCATGACTTCTTTAGATTCTTTGTTTGTGCACTGCAAAAAGGGTACAACCGTGCTGACATTTCAATTTTGCACAGTCCAACAATCCTTGCAGAAGGAGTGATTTCTTTGCAGTTGTTATGTTCATGCATGCACCAAGCTGTTTGGTGGTTCCACAAACTAGATGGAATGGTGGCATCGCCTGGGCTGACTGAACGCAAAAGTTTGCATACATCCAATGCTGTAATTGTTTTTGCTTGCGTCTGCACCAGTGGGTTGCATGCAGCTGATAATGCAAAAGCATCCTAGACCTTTGCAGCACCATCCCAAGCTGTAGACAAGCAGCTAGTACGCTCACAGCAATGCGCGCGAACATTGCAAAGCTAAGCGTGGCAATGTCACCAGCATCATGTAGTCAACACCCTGGCTGAATGAGATGACTCTAGTAGTAAGGTTGAACCCAGCGCTACCCTGAACACCACAAAGTTTGCAGCTGACCCGAATGTAGGTCAAGCATACCTGAACACAGCAAAGCCATCAGCATTGTCCAGCTGCTGCCATCCAGGAGGGGTGGGCACCGCCACTGCCATTCGGGCTACAACTAATAAGTCACTTTCTGTGTCCATGTTGATTCCCAAATACTCCGCCATGTCTCGTACCTACATCAAATGTAGCATGAGGTGCCTGAGCAGCCCGGTAAAATACTGGACTTCTCATTTTGACGCCGACAGGCGTAGTCTTTTCTTTGCTTTTCTAGCACCAGGTTGATATTAGCCTGAAGATACTAAAGTTCTGCAAAGAACTGTCAGGGGACATGATGCAAGGTGGGTACTGCTCATGCCAAATACTGTTTCAGCGTGCTGTGCAGAAGAATGCGTGCCAAAGACAGCAGAAGTGCAAAACGTTTGAGCAAAGGCAATGCAGGGATACAAAGCTGCTCAACTTGCCATAGGTTCATGCATGGCAAGTTGTACAGACTGAAGTGGCAGCCAATGCAGCTGTTGTCTTGAAAGCAGGCAGACTCTACAAGCCACACCTCTGCATCTGTGCATGGCTTGGTGGCTTCAGCTTTTGCCACTGCTGCCTTGCCGCCCAAGGCCATATACACAGCTCCGCGATAGTATGGCAGCAGCGGATGCTGCCATGTACTCTCCCGCCTGACCTGCATACATCGGGATGTGAAGCGCCATCAAACGGCCTCACTGGCAAGTTGGAGCGAGCAGCTGCCACACCTCATCCACAAAATACTGCCTGTTCTGAGTGTCATAGCCACTCGTCCAGCCAGCGGGCAGAACACGGCCTTGCGCCAACTCGGAGCAGATATCAAAGACATCCGCATTGCTGACCTGCGCACACCGCGATGATGAGTAAAAGCATTAACACAGCACGAAGACATTGCCGTTGTCCTCACAGAGCTTCACTGAGGCTTACGTCTTTTATTCCGAGCAACAAGGCAGCTGCTGTGACAGCGGCAGACGTTTGTCCTTGGTCTGATACCATGACGCGTTGCAAGTGCAACGCAGCTGGTCTGGCAGACCGACATCACCTTCGACTGCGCTGGTTGCATTTGCTGCAAATCTAAAAGGGCTTCCAAGGGCGTTTTGGGTAGGGCGCAGGGCTCTTTGGGCTATCTTCCTTCAAAAGTCAAATTTCGTCAACCAGGAATCGAAGGTAATCCGAAACTTCCAAAATGACTTACGTAAATCACTCTTTCCCCTTGCATGCCGCCACCTGGCACGGTCCGCGGCCAGCTTGAAAGTGTGACAAGCCAGACCACAGCGCGCCGTGGTCTGGCTTGTCGCATATAGCGAGCATTTTTGACCGAAGGACTTGTTGCTCAGCAACGTCGCTCAAAGGCAGCATGTCGTCACTCCGCATTTTGTTACCTGTGCTGTGTCTGCTAGGTTTGAGCTGCACTGCATACGCTCAAAATTTGACAGCCAGCACGCCGTTCGCTAACCTCACAGTCATTGCCCAGAATGCGCAGAATTTCACCAACATGACTTTGCCATCCTTCTCGTGTGACGGCACTTCGGGACTTACCGGGGGTTATAGCACGCTTGATCTGGATGACGCTCAGAACGACGAAGACCTTTATTACATCGTCAATGAGGTCTTCAACTACTTCTATTCGGCCACTGCCAACCTTACCGACTGCACGTATATTGAAGTCGACTACTCCAACTTGACCAACGCCTGTTCTCAGGTACAAATATCTACTATATCGATTTGCAAGAGCTCACCCTGCTTGTTTCGTTAGTTGCTTTGTAGCTGCAGCTTTTAACCTTGATTGTCGCATCAGCTCCTGTGATACTCTGACGTTGTATTCTTTATCTTACGTAGTCACCTGGCACCAGATTTATTGCTCTCAGCTGCAGTGTCAATGCCTGACTCCTTCCCTGTGCCTTGCAGGTTGTGTCAGGCACCAACTACGCTGTAGAGTTCACAGTGGTGTATGACTGCATCGAAGAGGATGTTGGCTTCGAATCTCTGACTTTAGCACCCCTCAGATCCACGGTCTACGTCCCACTAGCAGATGCCTCCTTCAACACAGAGGACAAGGCAATCAATGGTCCAGTCATCAGAGACATCTGGTTCTACCAGCCCCCTGAGGTCATCGCTACTTCTGAGGCAACTCCTGAAGAGTCCTCAGCAGAGGAAGGATCACCAGAGGAAGCTCCAGCACCTGAAGAGGCCACACCTGAGGAGTCCCCAGCCACAAACTCATCGTCAGGAACAACCACCGACTACCTGACACCTTCTGGAGGCAGCACTGGCATTAGCAGCAGTGCCAGTCAGCTCGAATTCTCATCATCGCCAGTCAGCTCTCCATCTTCTTCATCTCCTGGCTCATCCCCTGAGCCAGAGATTGAGGTTGGGTTTGATGTAGCAGCGCAAAACCAGTCCATCATTGCTGGTTAGGTCGTTCACTTTGATGTTACTGTGAGAGTGTGTGTTTGTTTGTCAACCAGGCCTGTTAAGTAGCTGAGATGGTGTCCAAACAAATGAACTAACCAGCTGTGCTGAAGAATGTATGCAAGCCGCTTGTGTTTTGGCAAGTTATAGTGAGAAGTCAAATTCAAGCAACAGTCATCCTGTGTTTCTTGAATTGCTTTGTTGTTGCTGAGGCTACAGTGTTTATCTGTTGCTGCTAGTCTTTTGGCCTGAAGCCAGCTTCACAGCAGGTCTTGCCTGGGCCTGTTGGACCAACAATTCGTGATCCAGAAGCTGATTTTGCTTTTTGTATTAAATTATGCCAAGTATCATATGATCCTTACTTACTGCAAAAGGTAAATCTTGTAACTGAGTTTTTGATCGAGTCTTGGTTCACGAGTGAGGCTCTCCAGTGCCTTTTTGCACATCTGTACAGTCGCACTAATACTCAATCGACATCAGTGCTGATGACATAAGTTGCACTTCACTGATATTCCAAATGGCATTGAAAGCATCATACACTTACTGTATGGAATTGATGACATCATGATGATCGATGGTGCTCCTATGAGAAAACTAAATAGTACTTATGCGTTCCCAACAGTCCCTCTGATACATTGATCTGCGGATCCTGATAAGATGCCTGATCAATACTCTTGACACGATGGCTGCACGACGCATTGATCAGCATGAATGACTGCTATCACGGGCAGTAAAGTGAGAAGCTGTCGAGAAACATTCTCAGCATCTGCTGCTGACTACAGTCCTGACGGCTGGTCACAAGCTCAAGCACAAATGCTTCTGTGATCAGATGCTACGATCAGATCATTATGTTCAATCTAGTTGGACTTCACCGTCAATGGCTTCATGCCTTTACTTTTGCCCTAACGTTTTTCTGCTGCCATGTGCTGTTCCATATGCCTCCATCTTTTGCATAATAGTCCATGGGATAGTTTTCCTTACTGTCTTCCTCAACCTGCCACCAGCCTGGCACTTGATCCAATGCAATCATGGCCTGCAAGCATACAACACACATCGGAAAAGGATACGTGCACAAACACAAAGCACACCTGCCTTCTGACACTAGCATTGTTGCGCATACCTGCCAGACTAAGAGATAACATCCAGCACGCATGAACTGCCATTACACTTGTTGCCATCCGGGATGTGTCATGCATGCACGATCCAACAATTGACCGTGCATGTGACATCCATGCAGGACACAACGCTTGATCATGCATGTCATGCCCAACCCTGCATGTGCTGATGCTTAAAATTCAGGCAAATGGCACAGAGGCACAGGGAGCTGTACCACTCCATCAAGCAGGTGCATAACATGAAGGCATATCAAAAATCATTGCAAGAACCTATAACTACACTGCAGATGGATCACTCTTTTCAACCCTGAAACAGCTATTTCCCCCCCAAAACAGTACGTTTAACAGCGGAAAAACTGAATTCAGAATTGCCTGAAGATAATGAAATTGCGTTTCTACATGCACTGAGCAGCTGCCTTTTGCCCACCTCGTATGGTGTCAAAGTAGGCTTGTGGAAGCATGAATGCAGAAATGCCTGAGGACAGTAAAAGTGTGTAGCTACGGGCACTAAGCAGCTTGCTACTGCCCACCTTGTATGGTGTCAAAGTAGGCTTGTTCCAGAAACTTCTGTTGAACAATGGAGAAGCTAAACTCAGAGTTGCCTGGGGCCAATGAAAACACGTTTCTACATGCACTAAGCAGCGTCATACTGCCCACCTCATATGGTGTCAGAGTGTGTTTCTACATGCACTGAGCAGCGTCATACTGCCCACCTCATATGGTGTTAGAGTGTGTTTCTACATGCACTGAGCAGCGTCTTACTGCCCACCTCGTATGATGTCAAAGTAGGCTTGTGGAAGCCTTCCCCCCAGTCAATGGACAGCCTGGGGCAAGCAATTTGTATCCAGGCATCCACATTGCTCATCATGTCCAGCTTCCAAGGAGCAACCTCTGACAGAAGCACCTGCAACACCAGCATGCACTGTGCAGGCCTCTGCAGGTCAGCAGCAGCAGCAGCAGCAGCAGCAGCAGCAGCAGCAGCAGCAGCGGCAGCAATCATGCTGCTAGTGAAAGCAGTAGTGATAACAGTAATAGATCATGATGATGGTTGTAACAAGACAAGTAATAACAATTATGTCAAGAACGAATAGAGTTTACGCTTCTGACTCTCAATGAGCTAGGTATGTGCTGGTGCATGTAGTCACCCACAAGCTACAGTGCATGCCATGTGGTGTCAGGCAGTTGATGAGATGACTCAGTAGAGACAGAGCCTGCAGGCCTGCGAGTCATTCCCTCATGGGCTCTTTGCATCAGGATATCTTTTAGTTCTAGGCTTTGAAACTTCAGGTCTAAACTCTGAACCCTAAACATGTCTGCACTATGTAAAGCAGAGTGTGCTGACAGATGTACCAGCTATGACATCCATGGCTTCTCACAGCATATCTCGGCATAGACTGAGCTGTTGCTGTACATGCTATATGGACTTAGGCTGACAGCCAGACACAGTGAGCGGCAGCTGTCTCAACAGCTGACACTGCTGCGATTAGGCAACCGCTTTGGATCAGACAGCACAGCTCAGCCAGGGTCAGGACCCAAAGGAACCCCTAGGTCGGGACATAGCTTAAGCAGCCTCCCTGTTCCTAGTGTCTAGCTGAGCTGAGGGTGAAGAAGAACAGAGTCACTGTACTATGTAACGTGCTGCAGATTGCAGACAAATACTGTGCACAAGCTATTAAGGCAGTGCTGTGAAATCTCCTTGCGAATCAGTTAGAGCAGAAGACATCCTGATGTAAAGAGATCACGATGTCTTCTGCCTGGCCATCTTCACAATAGGGAGAACAGCTGCAAAACTGCCATGCCAGAGAACCAGCAAGCATGTGAGAAGCATAGAATAGAAAAGCAAAGAAAAGAAAAGAAAAGAAAAGAAAAGAAAAGAAAAGAAAAGAAAAGAAAAGAAAAGACTACGCCTTTCGGCGTCAATTTAATGAGAAGCCAAGTATTATACCGAGCTGCCCAGGATGTGAGAAGCATACCACAGTGAAGTTGATGTCCTTCTGCCTCATGATGCCCTGAAGGTGATCCAGAATCCTGGGGTTGCCCTGTCTCCCCAGGGTGCCCAGTATCACCCCAAACTGCTTTGCCTTTCGGGCCGTCTCGATTGCCTTTCGACGTGCCTGCCGCATGCCCTTATGGTCATAGTGCTCTTCAGTCAGCACCCTCCCATATGGGTCATACCTGCAACCCAACCCTTGTGACAAACACAGTTGCATAATTCATTTGCATTACTGCACTTTCAGGCCAAGTTAGCTTGCACTGTTCAGGTGTGCTTGCTTTGGGATAGACGTCAAAAAGGATATGGCAGTAACAAATGGATTGCATGATTACATTTGAATCATCTTGCAAAACACCATGAGCGTGGCTGTTCAGCATACAATGCTGAGACAAGAGCATCTGGGCCTGAGACAGTTGCCAAAAATGAACCCTGAGTATGATTGCCAGGTCAGCAGGACGCATCACCTGCAGTGTCTACTTTGGCAGTGGACAACCAATGAAGCAGGAATCTAGGAGGAGGAAATCGAGCGGAAGAAGAAGAAGAAGAAGAAAAAGCAAAACCGAAGATGGAAGACAAGGCGATGGTGAGGGTAGTTCACAATGAGGAAGAAGAAGAAGAAGAAGAGAAGAAGAAGAAGAAGAAGAAGATGATGAAGAAGAAGAAGAAGAAGAAGAAGAAGGGAGGAGTCACACCTGAAGGCTGGGATGTCTGGGTTGGCAATCATGATAGCTTCCAAATGAAAGCGTCCATCAGCAACAAAGACAATTGCATCAGCAGACTGTGCAATGACTGGGGCCGTGCAGCCTAACACCTCACCTGCATTACATGCACAAATCGAAGTTGTCCTCCAGTTGCACAAACCCTGGGATCCGTTCATACAAGTTTGGGGATCCATCCACATGTTTGTTGATCCATTCACATGGTCCCAGAGATCTGATAATGCAATCCCACCGATCTGATCATACAATCTTTGTCCTGTGCCCGGTCCATGGCAGGCACTGACATTGCTGTGTGGTAGTGTAGTACATTGCCTTGTATGGCATGACATGTGTAACTAGTTAGCCTCACAATAGCCAAAGACCTGGTCGATGAAACAGACGCACTGACAGCATTGTTGTTGACAACAGAATTGCTGTGTGATCATCTATTTGGTCACATGTGCAGATCAGAATCACTCTTACAATAGATGATCATGTCACACAAACAGGAGGGGAGCCTGTCGGTGAGATTGCATGCGGCTGACCTGGGGACAAGGGTTTGCTTTGGGGAATGACAAGAGATGGAAAGTCTGAAGCCAGCTGCTGCTTTGCAAGCTGGATACTGGAAGCAAATTGGATGGTGCCTGCCAGAATGAGATTGCTGCCGGACGTAAAGTTGAACCTGTAAAAAAGCAATCACTTGTTGTGCAATGAGCATGGACACCGTGTGCAAGCCATTGATATGCTGATCATGACCACAGGAAATGACATTTTCCTGCAATCAAAGATTTCACTTTGTTGTGGCACAAATCATGACCAAATTGCCAACATGCGAAAGCAACAGGTGCAAGGGGGCAGGCACCATGGCAGAACAAGCAGCACACCCTTACATCCATCTTTGTGATGCTGGAAGAATGTCACAAACGCTTCCGAGACATGTTAGCTGCTCTTTCACAGCCATTGCATTCTATTCCTTGCCATGCATGGCATATCTTATCCAGCACAATAGTGATGGAGCCATGACTGGGTTGTGACCTCACCTGATGCTGTCAATGAGATGGTCTGTGTCGATCTTGATGTCCACGAAGATGTACATACATGGGACTTTGGTGACGTCCACAGGCACAAGGCAACTATGACCATAGTGTACAAGGAAGTCTGCACCCAGAGCCGCTGCACTGAAGTCATCTATGCAACAAGCTCCGTAGGTCACATCGCCCAGGATGAAGCAATGCTCTACATCTGCAAAACTGCACACAAGTGGTTGTGTCATGTATAGCTGGCATCAAGTCCTGGAGGGTGCACTGGGATAGTCCAGATGCAGGGGGTCATGATGCATTGTCTGCAATGCAGCAAAGCGCTGCATGTGTGAGTGTGTGAGATATACAAAACTGCCTGTAGGAGTGGATGGGCATGTGTGCAAGCTAAAAGCAAAGCCAAGAAGTCTGCTGCGACGGCCTATGTATGCACACATGCAGCCCTGCCTGTTTGGTGCAGGTAAGAGGGAGTGTGTAGCACCTTGCTGTTTGAGCATGCATGCAGCAAGGGAGTTTCTGTGTACCTTTCTAGGATGTCTGCAATAATGCAGGAATACATCAAGAGTCCCTCAGGAAACTGGATTGCCACACGCTTGGCTTTGGCTTGTTTCAGTCTCCATACTGTCTTATGTACCTTGCAAAGACACGACAGTAAGACCACACAAAGTTGTGACTGCATCAATCACCTCCGACAGCAGAATGGTATGTTTGCTTGCAAGCAGGTTCCGGGTGTTCGAGAGCCATGGCGTTTGGTACCTCGAAGCTGTAGTTGGCAGGCAATACCGCTATTGCACTATTTAAATCTTCGTTCAATAACACGTCGTCCGGAATCTGCAGCACCGCTCTTCTCAGGTCGCTTAACAGGGGCAGTGACTCGTCGAGAAAATAGCAGCGCACACCTGCTGTCGCACAAACCGCTTAGGCTGCAACTTGCGACCGACTGAAAGTGAACCTGTGGTGGCACCTCCGTTGAATCTTGCAGGTTCCGAACGCCCACTTGTGCTACACACGGGGTCGTCGGTCATACACGCAAAACTTCTGCAGTGCAGGCCAAGTTGCCGCAGTCCTGAAACAGAGTGGGTGGCAAAGTGGAAGGGCAATGGAACGATTTGTGCGCGACGCGCTGTGATCTCTGCCTTTAGCGTCCCCAGGAAATTTGCTTTGCACACCGCGTCGTATGACAATGGTGAAGCGCGACAAGCAGCCCACACAGCAATCGAAAGCTCGAGTCGCCCTGACAACGTAAGGGCTGTCTGGACTCGCCCTGGTCTCAAAATCACAGGGGCCCTGTAACTGGGCTACAATTTTGAGCTATATGATCCAGCTCTGATCGCAGCACGACTCTGCATGTGTGCAAACCTGCACGCAAGAGCGCGTCAGCATTCACGTTGTATCAGCCGTATGCTGCTCCACCAAAAAACTTGGCGTGAACAACAGGACAACTTGCATCCCTCGTTGTGACATGCACGGTCTTGCGGGGATCCGAAGCACGTCCGCCGGTGTCAATACGCGATGCTGCTTTGTCAACAAGTTCAGCGTGAGTGCAATATGGCGGCCCCATCCTTTGTGTTATGGCAGCGTAAGACGTGGCGCCATAGTTCGTGCTTCATCCGGAGAAACTTCGCCGCAAGAAGCGTCTGCCAAACCATATACCAATCGCCTTCAAACAAATCCCGCGTACCAGCGCTTGAAAGCTCTGAAACAGCAACCACAAGAAGCAGGTACGTCACGCGATCAAAGCTTTTGCATGCAAGGGCCCGTGCATCTGGTGCAGTACTGCTATTGCAGGACCTCCTTCATCGCATGTACAAGGCGCAGAAACTTCCACCAACAAGCAGTCTGGTTCTGGGTCCATAGCCGAGACTCCCCGGCCTTCACCAGGTCTTAGTCACAGACAAAGAGACAGACCAGTGCGTCAGCTATTTAGTGATCCTGGCAAAGCCTCAAGTTCATCGTCAAGCAAGCAGTCCCCATCTCCACAACAGTCGCCCCAGTCTGATGCAACACCAGCAGCACAGACCCAGTCACCTGCCTTCCCACCACAAGATGCTGCCCAGCGGCCCAGGGCATCCCTGCAACCCCGCTCAGCCATCCAGCAGAAGCCATATGCATCAGCAACCTCAGCAGCACCAGTGCGACATGCTGATTTTGCGGAGGGCCAGCAGGGCACAAATGCAGTGGCCACTGTGCAGTTTTGGTTGACATTTCATGCAGAGTTTGGACAAAGGCTTAGGGTTGTAGGATCACATAAAAACCTAGGTACGCACAAATGCGCATGCACACTCATGCATTCATATATTTTCAAGCTGTAGCAGCATTGACTTTCTCCTTCAATGGCAAGTTAGAGCATACAAGCTTGAGCTGCATTTCTCCTGCAAACAGCATGCATTTTCCCATCCGATCAAGCTGTCTCCAGGGCAGTCATAAATCTCCTGGACAACCACGTACTCCTTTCAGATACCCATCGAGTACTTGACTATGCATCGTATACGCATCACAAGTACATCACAATTCCCAGCATACGTTCATAATGGTATTCAGTCACAATTCCCAGCATACATTCATAATGGTGTTCAGCCATCACCAACCTATGTATCATTGCATGCAGGCTCCTGGATCATGGTAGATGGGCCTGAGCTGAGCTGGACAGAAGGTGACAGGTGGCATGCAAAGATATCTCTGCCATCTGGGAGTGTGTATGAGTACAAGTATGTTGTACTGGACAGCAGCGGCACACATGCCCTCACCTGGCAGCGCGGCAACAACTCTGTCCTTGCCATCCAACAAGTATGCCCTCTATCTTTACGACACTCTGTCCTTGCCATCCAACAAGTGTGCCCTCTGTTCTCATGGCATTTGCATGCAGTGATGCTGTGCAGATATCATCATACCTGCAGCTTTGCTGTGCTGACTCATCTCCATGCTTTCGCATGTTCTCTGCATCTTCGCACAAGCTCGGCACAAGCTGAGCAGGTTGCACATATGACAATCTGTTCATCTGTGCTACCTGTTCAGCTTGTGCCGAGCTTGTGTGAACAACTTGTCACAGATCAGAGTAGTGCATGCATGCCTGACATGTGTCACACGCACCTGATGCCTGCTGCTTTGTGGTCATTAGCACCACTGTTACCATGCTGCATTGTGCCAAAAAGCCAGTTGGAGACCACAGCTCGTACAATTCCTAGACCAGACCATCAGCACAACTTCCTGACCATACAGCTCTTAGACCATCAATGTGGTGATATTGTGAGAACACACTTCAGGTGTTCAGACCAACTGATTATTACTGGGTTTTTTATCGCTCTTTTTCTTGTGATCAATTCAGAAATACGAAAGAATCAGACAGATCTTGAAACTGAGAATTTGATCACAGACATGATGCAACTTTTGCCTTGCTGCAGGATGAGCCAGAGCTTGAGGTGTTTGACAACTGGGAAGGTCAGCCTGGAGCTGCTGTCATGGCCGGGGGCAAGTCCAGCACCAGAGAAAGCAAGTAAGCGTTCAATCTAACAAACTGCCAGTTGCATCCTCTATCATGCCTGGTAGACTGCAGGCACATGTTCTGCCTTGCTGTTTCACAAGTGGTATCGCAAACAGTTCAGCAGATACTGACTGACAAGTCAGGCAATGTGGGCTGCATGGCAGTTGCACAGCCTGTCCACTGCCTGCCATCTGCATCTTCCCTCTGAGTCTTGTTTTGATACTGCACATCTGTCTGTGCATGCCTGCTGTATGCATGTCCGAGGCTGTCATTGTCACCTCATCAACATGCCCATTACCTGGTCCAGCAGTAAATTCTTAGCTTTGGCTCAAGACATATCACACGTGTAAACACTGGGTAAACATATTGAGCCTAGGTAGCCCGGTATAATGCTGGGCCTCTCATAAAAGTGACGCCAAAAGGCATAGTCTATTCTTTTCTTTTTCTTTCTATACATATTGCGTGTTGCTGGCAGGCTAATGGCGTGGGCCACTGACATCGAGGCCCAGCTTGGCCTCCAGAGACAGGAGCTCAGGCGCTCCAGGATTGAGCTTGCTTCTGCACAGGAGGTACTGAAACAGTTACAACCAAAGTGCAAATTTGCACACTTTACAGCAATGCTGAACATCATTCAGGCGTATCTTGACTGTGGTATTACAATTGTATACACAGCAGCATTTACGGTAGCCCACTTCTGTCATAGAATGCAACAGCCAGCTATGGCCATGCAAGGATGCTCAACCTGGCAAACATGCTTCAGTGTTTGAGGCGTACATTGGAATGTTTCAGCACATATGACGCTAACCACTCATGCCATGATCATTGCAAAATGTCATGCTACGCAGCTGATAAAAGCTCAGCTTTCAGGAAATCTGGTCTATTCTGTGACATTGTGGATGTGATGTAGGATGCAAGACGAGCTCGCCAGGAAGCTCGCGCTGTCAGAATGGAGCTCGCTCAGTCCCAGAGTGTACGAGCACAGGTAGGGTTTAACTCATGCATCAACATGCAGCTGTGTTTGTCATCTGCTTCGTCATGGACATGTAGCAGTGGTGTTGGAATTGCTAATTCTGTCTGACTTGATGTTTCAGTTGCACAAAGCTTCTGCCGGTATCATTGCAGGGTGTCAATGCATTTGTTGCAGGTGGTCATACACTGGCACAAGTCTGGCTTTCTACACGCTGAGCACTTGTACCATGTCTGGTTGTCAAACACGCCTACACATACTGCTGCACAGATCCTAGCTTGCTCTCAAGACCAAAGCCTTGCTACATCATGTCTGCCTTGCTATATCATGTCTGCCTTGCTATATCATGATTCATGTGCATGGAGATTGTGAGCAAAATCAACGTCTTAGGTGAGATCACTCTTTGAGAGGTTGTTCCCGGCTGCTGCCTCAGGAGGCTCCGCTATGATCACTGAAAAGCATACAGTTTTTGTTTCTTTTGTTTTATCAGATGTTGTGTGTTGCAGGCTAAACCCAAAACCCTAAGCCCTTCGTTTCTTTTCTTTTATCAGATGTTGTGTGGTGCAGGCTGATAGGCTGATCAGGGAGCTTCAGAGCAGCAACCGGCTGCTGAAGAGCGAGTTGCAAGCAACCACGACCACCTTCAAGCAGGCCCTGCATGCAGCACAGACCATGCTTGACACTGGTATCTTTGCACACCCATATTTTTTCCTGGACTTTGACAGAATGTGTATTTGCATCTGCATGCAGTACAGACCATCACCCGCACCTCAGTTTTTGAGCTTGGTCAGAACGGGTACTTGCATCTGCATGTGAGCTGTGTGTGCTGTCCTTTTGGTCAACCTAGTGGGCAGCCCGGTATACTGCTTGGCTTCCCATTGAGTTGACGCTGAAAGGCGTAGTCTTTTCTTTTCTTTTCTCTTCTTTGTTGACCTTTTGTTGCCAGCATGCAACAACAGTACAGGCATCTTGTGGGAATGTAGGTGACTGCATAGTCATCTCGGGCTGCAGCTGCACTCTTCACATCTGCAAAAGAGCGCCACATATGTTGCCAACACTGTATGCAAAGTCTGTTTTGAGTTGTCAGTTTTAGCTAGGTTTTTTTTGGTCAGTGCCAAACAATGTTTTTGTGTCAGTAACCAAACCACGTTTTCATCCACTGTGTTGCTTGCAGCTGAGGAGCGGGAACAGGACATTCCAGGAAAGCTAGAGCAAGAAGCTGAGAGCGAAGAAGCACCAGATGCAGTGCCTGGCAAGCCGGCAACAGGTATGCCTGATCGAGCAGGTGAAGCAGTTAGCAACACAGAAGAAGAGTCCAGTGCTCCAGTCAAGCAGGCAGTGGAGGGACCAGCAGGCACATTCACCAGAGGCATGCAGGGACAAGTGGCTGAGTCAGCAGGCACAGTCACCAACAGTGGGATGCAGGGACAAGTGGCTGAGTCAGCAGGCACAGTCACCAACAGTGGGATGCTGGGACACATGGCTGAGTCAGCAGGCACAGTCACCAACAGTGGGATGCAGGGACAAGTGGCTGAGTCAGCAACCTCCAGCAATGCAAGGCAGCAAAGCACTTCTTCAGTGGCATCTGCTCGCCCAGCATCTGCCAGCAAGCCCACTTCCACCATTGGTGCGTGCACATGCACTTTACAGGCAACCACTGTCTTTGCGTGAAGAATCGTCCAGAAAAGCCGATTATACAGATATTGTTTTTTTTAATTTTAAACTTCCACCATTGGTGCGTGCACATGCACTTTGCAGGGAACCACTGTCTTTGTGTGGAGAATCGTCCACCTTTGCATCGCAGGTTCACGGCAACCACCTTCATGACCGTGTTGGTGGGCCTGCTTGAAGTAATGGCTACTTGCTTTTATGCTAAGGCTAAATGCCCTTTGGTGCTTGCTCAAGCTTGCTTGGCCGCTTCAATCATGTCTTCAATAGTTCTGTTGGCTCGATGCTTGTGGCCCTCTACCTTTGATCTTGTTTGTCTGGGTACCTCTCTGTTTGTCTGGGTACCTCTCTGTTCTTCACACAGCCCAGGGCAAGTGCTTCCCTGTTCCCCAGCATGAACTCTTTCAACAGTGTTCATGTTGCAGGCAAAGCTGCTTCAAACACCCAAGCAGGGCCAAAATCCCAAGGCTTTTTTGAGTCCAACTCCTTTGATGCCAGCATTCCAATGGCCTCTTCCTCAAAAGCTGGTCCATTGCCTTCAGCTTCGCCTTCTCCAGTAGCTGCAAAGGCAGACTTTGCCAGTCAGCCCCAGATGGAGGATCTGCCAAAACATGGCAAACCTGCTGCTGACAACACTGCTGCTGCACCCCCTAAGGTCAGGATCATGGCATGTATGCAATACTTCTGCTGGAGACATACAAATCTTGTGCAATGTAGAGATGAAGTTAACTGCATGACGTTAGCTTCTGTCCTGCAGTGTAGCATCATCAGTATGTTCCTATCGTCTCACTCTTAATGCTTCTTTGTCACACCTGCCAATTTGGAGTCCCCAATTCAGCAACAGCAGCAGCCTATATGCATGTGCATGACTGAGCACATGGCAAATGAGCCATGACTAAAGGCAGCTGCTGCATGTTTTTGCTTCACAGTATTTGGACAGAACTAAACTGCAGGCAAAGACCTACAAGAAGCACATCTTGCCGCCGTGTCCTGATTGTTGAGTGCGAATATTTAGGCACCAGGCACCTTCCCTGACTCAGAAGCTCCAATCAGCCCTCATCAGGCTTCACCTGAGGGCCAAAGTGCTGGTAAGCAGCTGGAGACAGCTCGAACTGCTGTGCCCCTTGACACGCAAGACTCCAATGCAGCAGCATCACAGGCTGCCTCATCCCTGCCTGACTCTCAGGCATCCTCAAAGTCTGTTCAAACAGAACCAGACGAGCAGAGTGCTGGCAAACAGCTAGAGACAGCTCGTATGGCAGTCCCTGTTGCACCACAGGACTCAAATGCAGCAGCATCACAGGTGCCGAGCTCTGTCAGTCATCAGTCAGAGTGTGAGACTGATCAGGCCACACATGAGGATGACAAGGCTGGCAAGCAGCTAGAGACAGCTCATACTGCTGTGCCTGTCAATGAACGTGAATCCAATCTGGCAGCATCACAGACTCCCAGTTCAATGTCTCAAACCAGTGTTAGGGACAGGGAACATGGAGACCACAGTGCTGCTGGCAAGGAGCTTGAGACAGCTCAAACAGCAGTGCCACCAGGAACAAAAGCTTCCAATGCAGCAGCATCACAAGCGCCTGCTGTTCAGATTAGGCAACTGAGTCCTGACATGCAAGGCTCAGGTATGCAAATGCGCTTACACTGGCTGCAAGTTGGGGTGCAAGACTGTGTTTGCCAGAGGCATGCCTTGTTGCATTTGATCTGTTGCCTTACACAGCACCGACAGTTTCCTGTATACCAAGCACTGTCATCTATTGTGTGAATACTGTCTTACCAAGAGGCATGCTAAATACCAAACGTGCTTTGACTCACAGAATCACAACCTTGATCTGCCTTTTTTCTGCAGCTGTCAAGGCTAGCCTAGACCCAATTGTGTTGTGGGCAATGGTGCAGGTGACTCAGAGCTGGCAACAGCTGATCAGGCCATTTCTGAAACCACGGTATCTGGCAAAAAAAAGGCTCGAGGGAAGGAGTCTCTGGCTGCTGCACAGTCCAATGGGGTCAGTGCTAAGTCAGCCAGCAGGCGATCTCGGTCTGCTCCAACCAAGAAGAGCACACCTATGTCTAGCAGCTGACAAGATCTCTGTTGCATGTCTGCAATATCTGCAACAGCATGATGCTTGTAAGTCAACCAAAAAGCCTCTGTTTCGGGTAAGTTTAGATGCTGCGCAGCACTTGTCACTGGCCACTGCTGCTGCTGAACAAATTTGTCAGTGTAAAGCAGGAATGTCGTTTTGTCTTAGTTAGGGAACCTTGGCTGACGACTGTTCACTTGCCAGAAATCGATCAGTGAGTGAGTGCGTGTTCCATGTTGTGTACTAGCAATACTAGTGGTGAACGCAAGCTGTAGCGCCCGAACCCGCTGTTAAAAAGACTGGCTTTCTGCTGCCAACACTGGTTCAACAAATATATGGCATAGTACAGTGTTATTTCACGCGTCGTCAAGCTTGCAGTTGATCCCAAAGACCGTTTTACCCAGTTTGACAAAACCCAGCAAGCCTTCATCGGCTGACGAACTGAGGTTTCATAGCCAAACAGAATCCTTCGGTAGAGGCTGCTGCTTCGTGGCCTAAACGGATGCTGAGTCGAATTCGCCGTTTAGCAGCGCGTGTCAAGGGGTTTGCAATCTCGATTGCTGTCCCACTAAGATCGTCGACGCTGTTGTAGCCAACCGAAGCTTTGCTGTAAAGTTGCGTTCGCATGCTGTCGGCATATCTGTAGTGTGGGCTTCTCGAAAGGACCCGCACAGCAGCTCTGAGCTACACTGCAGCAGCAACGCGAAAAGTATGGCTACCAACTATAAGCTGCATCGGGCTGTGCTGACAGAGCTGAGTGTTGTCGTAGCCAATTAAGTGGCAAGGATAAGGCATCACAGCGCTTTCGTTTTGCGTGCAATGCCAGCATTCCCTTATGCACAGTTGACCTGCTCTGTTAGGTTTTTAGCCCTAGAAATGACCCATACTCTGCATGTTCCGGCAAACTCAGCGACACATTGACTTTCAGTGCCCCTAGTCCTTCTTGCCATGCAGAGCACTTTGGGTCAGCCAACCAAAGCTTCTCTCCTCGCAACTCCACCTCCTCTCTGCTAGTCCTACAGACTTGTGCGCAAGTGCAGATGGCGGTAAGGGCAGTGGAGGAGAAGCACTGGAGGGGAGAAGGCGCTACAGCCATGCTGTGTGCTGGGGGAGCGCAAGGCCGGCAGGCTGTAGCGGGCTACCGGCCTAATGGTGAAGTTTTTCAACTTATATCCCAGGGCTGGTATGCTCAACAAGACAATGGAGAAGCAACAAGACCCCAGAGGTGAGTGTATCAGGTAAGCGTGCTTGCTGCCCGTGCAATTGTGGCAGGGCCGTGTCAATGACTTGACGTCCAGCAACACCTTTCAGGAGGACACGGAGATGCGCGGTCCTGTCAGGACAGTCATCTGATTTTAACTAATGCACATAAGGGCGCTTAAGATCGTTGGGATTGGGTTAGGGCAGGCTGAAAAATCTACAGGCAGGACATTTGCGTGCTGCTGCTCTTTCCAAGGTGTAACAGGACAACAGGCAAGGGCCTGCGCTGCCTGGCACAGGTCTTCGCGAGCGGCAGAAGGATCGTGTTCAAAGTGTTTTGAACGAAAGTCTCGACACACGCACGGACTGAAGCATAAAGTATCAGAGCGGATATGGATATTGGCGAGGGTTGACACAGGGAAACTGCCGTGCACTCAAGCCTGCGGGGCAAAACTACCCTTGCTATCATCTGACTCGGCGCTACATTTGCTTTTGCATTCTTACGTCTTTCAGCACCACTCTACAAGGTTCCACTTTTCACGATGGCCAACGGACAGCAGGATGACACACTTAAGTGGGTAAGTACTCTGTCATCGAATCAAGGCACTTAGACAGGACTTCTGCACTGCCTGCGGAGCTTGCTACTCATGCTCATCATCACACTGCTCGATTGTTCAGCAATCGCTTTTGTCGCCAGTTCTTAGTTGTCCCCTCCGGTATCCAGCAGTTACGGAGAATTATTTGCTCCCTGTATCGTCAGCAAGCTGCTGTCTTGCAGGTCCTGATTGCAGGAGCAGTCATTGCCGGAGGCTTCATCCTGTACAACATCATTCAGAACGACCCTGAGGCCAAGAAGGCTTTGGGAGACGCCAAGGGTACGACATTTCCGGCGATGGTCACTCGTTTGACAGATCTGAGTTCTCTCTTGGTGCTGACTGTTTTTGTTTCATTGCAGGTCAAGCCAAGGGCGCCTGGAGCGAGGCCAAGGGACAGACTAAGGAGGCATACCACAACGCCAAGGGCCAGGCCAAGGAGGCCACCAGCTAGATACATGCACTGTTAAATGTGGCAACCAGTTTCACAGAGCCTCCACTGTCTTTATTTGACTGATGACTCTGTAACTATATGAGCTGTGCCATCCCTTTTGTGTGAAGCAGATGTGACAGCAGTTTTTGTAAACCATGAACGAAGTGCTGTCAATCTGAACAGAGTCACCAAACCCTAGAGACATTGCTTGAAAAGCTGCAGACAGCCTCCTTGCAATGGTGTTTTGGCACACACCACTGGAGTTACAGGATATTTGAACTTGCAGATGTTACACGGGCTCATCTGTAGAGTGGCTGCTGTCCTCATGAGCAGATTCAGGAGTAACTCCTACTGTGGCAGCCTACATGTTAGTCTCACGCAGACTTATTGTTATGTGCGTCCATACTATCAATCGTACAGGGTGATGCACTGACTAAACTGCATTTATCTATTTGCACGATCGGCAAAGCGACTGCGTTACTCTGCAACAGCCATGCAAAGCCAACCACAAATGTTTCTATGATCCAGGCATTTTACCAAAGCTCTGCAAAGTAGTGTTCCCTTGATAGATTGAATTTCAGATACACTTTCCCAAGGGAACCAGAAATGCTTAGCACTCATGTAGTAACAGCACATTTAAACTCACAGCAACAGCCAGAACTCTCTACAATGCAACTCACTCTCACATAAAATCCCTCAACTGACGTCTAGCTCTCAACTCTGCAGAAACAGCACTCACTGCCCACTAGTAGCTGCGTGTACACAATTCCTCAAATTCAGAAAGTATGCTGAAGAGCGAAGCCTCAAGAATTGTATGTACCTCAACTCTCAGCTCAAAGCCTCAAGACACAAGCAATAGATCAGTCAAAGAGTGCTTCATCTTCTGAGCCCTCAAGCAGTGTACTTGCGGAATAGGATACATGAGTTGTGACCACCAAACCCAAATGAGTTTGACAGGGCCACATCAATGTCGTGCTGCTGCTTCTCTTTGCCCACAAGGATGTTTAGGTCCACATCATCTTCAGGGTTCTCCAGGTTCAAGTTGGGGTGCAAAAAGCCTGCAGCAGAATGTCCAAGTTTTGCATTTAACCGCCTATTGTATACAGCACTTGGACTGATACATGAGTGATGTACACCTTTTCTGACTACTTCACTGCATCAGTGTAAACCGAGTCACTGTAAGCATTTGCTGTGAAAATATTGTAACACACTTGCGCTTTTTTCCAAGGGTCCCAAAACCGCTAACATGACCAGAGATGAGAAAAATGGAGAACTCTGGGAAGAGGTCTCTAAAGCTGTAGCAGAACCTTGACAATTGCGGTATGTCACGGCAGGACTTTGAGGCTTTCATGCAAAGGTCATTTGCTAGAGTACTGCAACTTACCCTCATGAGCAGGCAGCATGGATGCCTGCTTGTGAGGGTAAGCTGCAGTACCCTAGCAAAACAAAACAGTTATGACAAGCAGACTGACAAAAACGCCGCAGCACTATCCCTTCAAAATCTGAAACAGAAGTATAGCTAAAGCAAACTGGGCCTGTAAGAAAGTATGTGCAGGACAGCCGGTTCTATGTTTTATCATGTTGTTGATGGCCTAGAATCCAGTATGCAGAGACTTGTACAGCCTACCATGCCTACTGGTAGGTGGACCGACATAACAGCCTTGTAACAAAAGGCAGAGTGGTCTTGCCAGTGATGACATGAGACTTAGCATGTAGATTCGCAGTGCACAGTGGTGCCTACTGGCAATTGGACTGACATGACAGCCTTGTAACACAAGGCACATAGAGGGACTATGAGCTGACTTGTCTAGCCAGTGAAGACAGGCGTCTCGAACTGTAGGTATGAAGTGCACTGTGGTGTTTACTGGCGGGTGGACTGACATGACAGACTTGTAACACAAGGCACAGAGAGTGACTATGAGTGCAGTGGTCTGGCCAGTGATGGCATGAGTCTCAACCTGTAAAATTAAGGTGCACTGTGGTGTTTACTGGCGGGTGGACTGACATAACAGAGTCATGACAAAAAACACGGAACTATGAGTGAAATGGTCTTGCCAGTGAGAACATGTGTCTCAAACTGCAGATTCGGAGTGCACTGTGATGTTGACTGGTGGGTGGACTGACATTACAGAGTCATGACAAAAGGCGTGGTCTTGCCAGTGAAAACATGCATCTCAATCTGTGACCGTGAAATGCACTGTGATGAAAACATGCTTCTCAACTTGTAGATACAAAGTTAGATATGAAGTGCAGTGTGGTGACCTGTTTGCATGGCTTGGATGACTGCAACTGCTTCCACAGCTCCAGCAGCACCAAGCAGATGACCAATCAGGCTCTTGGTGCTGTTGATGCGCAAGTTGTCCCCCGGCAGGGCATTCCTGATAGCTCTATATTCTGCCATGTCTCCCACTGGAGTGGAGGTGCCGTGGGCATTCACGTAGTTCACATTGTCTGCTTGGACTCCTGAGTCTATCAGCGCCCTGCAATAACGTACAAACTGCTTGTAAACTGTTGGAATGGCTGACCAAGAGGTTGCCGTGCTATGTCTTGGCTCACAGCTTCGTGACAGGCACACCTGTAGAGCTGGATGCCTCATGCTTCATGTATGAAGTGGGACATGGCTTGCCAGGCTTGACAAGCGTGACAGGCTTGTCAATGGCGCATCTTGCAGACCAGCAGGCAAATCATGAAGCATCTTGTCAAATGACTGGCCCAGTAGCACACACTTGTTTTTTGGACTTGTTGTCATGCAAATGCAGGTCTTGAAGGCGACAGATGTCCGTTTCAATGTCATGTTCAGGTTTTCTAAACTTGGGAAGATTACTAAACGGCATAGCATGGTATGGACCATAAGGCAGAAGAACCCTGTATGGCAAGGAAACTTATGTTGCCTCTCCAGATGATAAGAAGAAGACCGCCTCACAGATGCATGCAGCAATACACTGCCTAACAAAAGTCCTGAATTTGAGCCTGGACGCCAAACCTGGGCTTGTGCGCCGCTATTTCAAGTCAGCTAAGCAGGGCTGCATGGCCCGAAACATCTCCACAACGTGAAAACGCGTTTTTTCACTGTCCCAAGACATTTTTATTTCCAAGTGTAGATCTCCAGTGTAGGGATGACACTTCTGAACTAAAACAGACATTTTGGGATTGAAGAAAGTTACCTTTCTATACAGGAGCTGACTGCCTTGCCATTAGGCAGAGGCTCTGTCATGTTGTATGCATCACATGTGAAGCTGCCCCCCAGGTATTCTGCCAAGATGGGCACCCCTCGTGCCTTGGCATGCTCTAGCTCCTCCAGAACAAGCACACCTGTGCCACAAGCCTGGATTTTCAGCTGGAATATAAATGCTTCTGTTGCAGATCGCAACAACTAGGCTATTTCTGATGACTTGTCATGAGATGCTTCAGCTGGAGTGTAACTGCTTCTGTTGACATGTTTCAGATTATAGCAACTAGGGTGTCTGGCATCAAGGCCTTGACACAGGGTTGACAACAGACTTGCAAGGCCACAATGCTACTGTCACTTTGTGCACCACCAGCACCAGACCACTGACTACCGAATGAGCAGACAAGCTACATGTGTGCACCAGTCACAGCCTGTGAGTCTTTTGGCCAGCAGGCCATCGCTGTGGCAGAAGTGGCTAGGGGCAGACAGACGGACAGACAGCCTGATGTGTACAAGCATGTACCTGCTCCCTCTCCCATCACAAACCCACTGATGGACGGACGGACGGACGGACGGACGGACAGACAGACAGACAGACAGACGGACGGACGGACGGACGGACAGACAGACAGACAGACAGACAGACAGACAGACAGACAGACAGACAGACAGACAGACAGACATGTATGTACCTGCTCCCTCCCCCATGACAAACCCATCCCTGTCTTTATCCCAGGGCCTGGACGCTTTTGTGGGGTCCTCGTTGCGGCTGGACAGGGCCCGGCAGGCAATGAACCCCCCCACCCCTGAAGGGATGACAGCAGCCTCTGCCCCCCCGGCCAGCATGAGGTCGGCCTCTCCCCTCTGAATGTGCTCTGCTGCACTGCAACACCCAAGGCAGAAGGTGTGATACAGAGCAAAAAGTGCAAGATTATCATTATTATTATGTATATTTATAATTTTTATGGTTTATGAATTGGGGTTTGTATGTGCTCTGCTGCACTGCACCACCAAAGGCAGAAGGTGTGATACAGTAAGTCAGCAAGCATAAAGTGCAAGACTGTGTTTTTATGGTTTATGAATTAGGGCTCCCCTCTCTGTATGTGCTCTGCTGCACTGCAACACCAAAGGCAGATGGTGTGATACAGCAAGTCAGCAAGCAAGTACTGGACTTCATATATGTTAAGATTCATGACTTGGGGTTGGGCCTCAACATGGTTGCCTGACAAAGGCGAATTTGGATGCAATAGAGACTTCCTTGATCCTGACAGAGGTTTATTGAGTAAAACAAGCCTCTGTCAGGCAACTGCTGCATGCTCAAGAAGCCTCTGTCGTACTCAAGAAGCTGCTGTCATACTCAAACCACCTGCTGTCAGGCAACTGCTGCAGAGTATGACAGAGGCTAATTTGAGAACGACAGAGACTTACTTGAGTATAACAGAGGCTTCTTGAGTATGACACAGGCTTACTTGAGTACGAGAGAGGCTTACTTGAGTGCAACAGAGGCTTGATTGAGAGCAACAGAGGCTTACTTGAGTATGCAGTAGTTTCCTGTGGCGCAGGCAGTGGAGATGTTGTAGTTGGGCCCCATAAAGCCCAGGTCCATGGCCAGCAGCGCGCTGCTCATGTTGGTGATGGCAAATGGTATACAGAAGGGGTTCATCTTGCGGTATGACTGCACCACATCAGGCCACATATCAGCCCGCCTGGTTACAGATGCCACATGTTTTTCTTACCATGAGTCTGCAGCGTTGGGGCATACTACGATGCTGTCTGATATACTGTAGTGGAAGAGGTTGTGGCAGTGATGGCAAATGGTATACAGAAGGGGTTCATCTTGCGTTAGGACTGCACCACATCAGGCCAGATGTCAGCGGGGAACAAAAAGTTGGGCTTGTGACAGATCACAAACCTTTGTGCCATGACTCTGCAGCGCTTCCTTGTACTGTGATATACTGTAGACCTGGGCAGCCCGGTATAATACTTGGCTTCTCATTAAACTGACGCCGAAAGGCGTAGTCTTTTCTTTTCTGATATACTGTAGTGGAAGAGGTTGTGGCAGTGAGGGCAATGTTGGTCATGCTTGAATTGTAGCATGACCGCAGCCATGCATACTTGCATCAATGACATAAGCCCCAGTCTGCTATATATATTAGCCTGTCTTATGTCATTGATGCGTGTGTGCATGGCTGCAGTCATGCTGCAATTCAAGCATGTCCAACATTGCGTATAGCGGACCGACTGTGTAAGCTTAACAGTCGCACTATACCTTTTGTGTGACAGTCACACTATACCTTTTGTGTGAGGTCCTCTATGGCTTGGGCAAAAGTGGCCATGCCTCCCATAGCTGTGCCTATCAGGATGCCTGCCCGCATCTTGTCTACATTGTCTATATGGTCCTTCTCTATAGCTATTCCTGCTGCCTCTAACGCCTGTGACAGCCACACAGTACATCTGTGGAGCTGAGCACAAGGCCATTCACTGCACTGGATTGAAGTTATTGAACTTGGTTGACGCTTCCGGGCTCATGATGAGCTAGGTATGTGCAGGACAAGTCTTGCCTTTTCAAAGATTTCAGTATTCAGCATCAGCTCTGAATTGGCTTCAAGCACTGGACGTGAACACTTGAGCTGATCAAGGCAATACATACCATGGGTTCCACTTTGGGCTCAAGCAGCAAAAGGATGCAAACAGGCAATGAAGGTTGAAGGCTGCACAGGGCAGATGCTGCATGCAAAATGATGCTCATAGGTATGATTGAACTTTAGCAGCTGCTGTTGCACCAACACTGCTGTATCATAACACTCAACAAGACAGCTTTTTTCCTGTGGCACAACATCAGTGGGTTCTGCCTCATGCCTGCATGCAAATGGCAGCACACATGCTGTTTATACGCTGTGAATATGCTGTTTGCATGCTGTTCATATGCTGGTTTTATGCTGTTTTTGCTCATATGCAGCTGCAAGTCTACCTTTTTGCCAGCCACTATTGTGTACTTGATGACATCATCAAGCCGCCTGGCCATTTTCTTGTTCACGTATTTGGACACATCTAGCTCCTTGATTTCTCCAGCAAACTGGGTGCTGTAGCCGTGCGTGTCCCATTTGTCAATGTTAGTGATGCCACTTTTTCCCTGCATTGCAAAAGTGCAGAAGTTGGCGTCAGCATTGGTTGGTAGCTCTTCGACTATTGTAGTTGTCAGTGAACCCTACACTGGTTTCTAATCTCAGATCCGTCTGGGGACAGTAGAACTGCGTTTGTACATTGTGGAGATGGCTTAGGTGACAGCAGGCCTATACTTAGATGCCTATTACTGTGTGCCTGTACTCATATGCCCATGCGTCTGGCACAACAAACGAGAACCCCTGTCAACTGCTGCAAGCAGTACAGCAAGCAGTACAGTAAGCATGTGTTGGTACAAGTGACTGTACAGAAGTGCATGCAACACCAGCATCTGGTCCGCCAGAGCAGGAACAGAATGGTGTGAGAGTACAAGCAACTTGAGCAGATCACGGTGTAGACGTATTGCAAGCTTGAATGAAATGGTTTGCAGGAAGGCTGCTGACCTCAAGCAAGTTATCATAAAACTCTTGTGGATCATGTCCAAGGCTGGTCACCACTCCCAGGCCTGTGACTACTACTCTTCGCTTTGGCTTGTTGTGTGGGTGATGAGAGGCATGGTCAGAAGCTTCTGCTGCCACAATTTGTGCATGTCCCGGATGCTGCAGCCAAGGGCAGCATGTAGTGCCTGTATTGCTGCATTTGCATGCAATGTGCATATCTGGATGAGGAGATACATATTGTAGAACTCATGCAGGTAGCAGCAATTCCTTGGGGGCAAGCAAGACCACGAACTTACCCTGCGTGCTCTTGCTGTTCGCCGACCATTCAGCTGAGATGCAAGTGCAGACGAAGAGTTACCTGCTGCAGGGCACACATGAAAACAGCTTTGTTGGTCAACAACCAACAGCGAGGGTATGTCAAGCCGGAACTCATTTCGTGGTGTGGGTACGAATTGCAATGGCTGGCCACGTCCAGTGCAGCTGTACCTGCAGATGGAGCTTGCACATGTTGACTGTGCAACATCGCACTCAATCTCGATCGTCGAAGAGCGCTGCTGGTGCTGCTGCGTTAATAGAAGTAGTAACACCCACGGTCACAAGCCCTTTTGTCTTGCACCCGCGCTGGAAAAGTGTTGTCTTGTCCAACGGTCTACGCGTGTGTCAAGCATGCACCGACCGCACTGATTGAGCAAGAAAGCAAAAGTTTGAAGTTGCAGAACTGACGCGACGGCTTCCCAGCGCTTCAGCCAAGGGACACCGTCTACCCTAGTGAAGTCTCGGCCTGTCGGATCCTTCACCACGAATGGCGATGATCCAGTCGCTCGGCATGCACCGCTGATGACTCCAACCGTCAGTCCTACTACGTGACGCACGTCGTGAACGACGCAGATCGTGGGCCCAATGGAGCGTGGGTCTACTTGTTGATTGAGGATATGACACCGAAGTGACACTCGTTGATTATTACACTGTTTATCACAGGTAGCTCAACTGATGTCCACGGCAGCATCAGGACGGCGAAAGCAACTGGACGCACTTGCAAACTTCTGTCAGCAGCATCAGTCTGTCAACCTTGGCAATACACAACATTGGTCTTTGAAATAAAGTTTCTTTGAACCTGATCAGAACCTGAACCTGACCAGAACTGGGCCCCTAGGGGCCCTGAGATGAAGGCCTTCATCTAAACGGCAAAACTGTGAACAGAGAGGAGTCTTCTGAACACCTTGGCTTCGCGTTTTCCACCATGAGCACGACACCTGGATTATCTCAGCATGTGCTTACTAGGAAAGTCATGCGTGCGTTGCGACGTCTGTGGGCTTTTCTGCGTCTTTTTGACCCAGCATTACCATGCCAGCTTTGCGAACCCCTAGTGTCACTTGTTTTGAGGTGTGCCAGTGAGGTCTGGGCAGGTTATCTCAACTTGAAACATGCTGCTGAGGTACTCCACTGTCAGGTTTCATGACAGCTGATGGTAGTCAGCACAACAAACGAAGTTCTCTCAGTTAGATGTGTTATTGTTGCATTTGCTCAGACAAAGGTGAGCTCCACTTTCTGTTTTGGACTGCCCTGTGTACAGTCGTATCCAGGGCAAACGTGATATTCCCCATCAATTCCTTTCACCCACAGTCCCAGTATGCTACATAGCAGATTTCCTCAATGTTGCTGATCCTGCCTGATTGGGGAGAGGAGGTATCTCAGGAAATGCTTGTTTCATAGGCATTTTGCCTTGTCCAGCCCCTCATTTAGCGTGGCATCCATTTTCAGACCTGTTGAGCAAAGCTTTGCACTAGCTGAATCCAGGTAGGCAGACCTCAAAGGCCACTGAAAGAAGCTTGACACAAAGTGCAGGCCTATAGGGGAACCTGTTTATGTAGTACAATTAGCTTGATTGCATGAATGGCGCCAATGTTCCCTTGATAGATTGGCGCCAATGTTGCTGCACAGCATAGTATTTATGCAGTAGTCAAGAACAATTTGCTGATTCCAAGGTGCATGGCATGAGGGCGTCACGAATCTAACATATCATGTCAATGGGCGGGCACAGTGATATGCCTGAAGCACAGGCGCTGTATTGCCAAGACATAGTTGATTTGACCGTGCACAAATTTGAACGCCTTACTATTGGGCTGGATTGTTAACTTGGCTTAAAACGAGGCATCGAATAGGCAATGAGACCTTGACAAATGTTTGCACCAGACAATTCAGGAACATGTCACATACATCATGAACGAGCCTGCCACAACATGAGTTGCAGGCCTAGGAGCAGATATGAGCTGCAAGTCAAAGCAATCAATGGACTAGTAGCAGGACTCTGCACACATTGACATGCGCATGCTTTCCTCCTGACAATCGGCCTTGCTGACCGCATTTCACTATGTCTACATAAATCAGGTGCGTCTACTGATTGTGTTGACTTGCTTCCTTGTATACAGTGTGCGCTGAGCTACAGAACGCATCTTGGCTCCAGGCTTATCTGACAGCCAGCTGTACTTTGTGACTGTTGCACTTGTGACTTCAGCGGGACTGACACCATTTTTTTCAATGTCAAAATCAGCAGCAACATCAGGACAAACACTCTCCAGAGAGTTGCACTGGCAAAGCATTTTCCCGGCACAAAAGGGGCATCCTGATGCCTTCTTCTTCTCAGAGGTTCGGTTGTATGCAGGAGCCTGCCAGCTATGTACCTTGCCCTTTGGACACTCATGGCAAAGCCACCAAATAAGCTTGTTGCTTTGCAATGTCGTGTTGTCAGGGTAGTTACCATTCTCTTTGTTTCTGTCGTGATCCCACTGCTTCAGCAAGGCGTGCTGTGCAATTGCAAAAGTAGGATGCTTCTGCCTAGTGCCGTCTGCTTGCCTGCCGCGATCTGTCTTTGCACACTTGGGGCACCCAGTCTTCCCACATGTCTTATTGAGGACTGAAGTCTGCCATTCATACAAGCAATTGCTGCATTTCCAATGGGCCCTTATGCGGCTGAAGACAGTCACTTGGTCTGGTGACAATGGATGGTTCTTCTTGGCATCCCAAAACATTGCGACCTGTGGTGCCTTTGTGGCCAGTGTGTTGTGCTGACAAACGGCCGTGCCGGAGCAAAATGGACAGCCTACCCCTTGGCTCCGGCTGTGCAAACAGGCTTCCCAAATGTGTGGAAGGCCTTCTGGGCACTGATCACAAGACCACCAGACCTTGCGGTTGCTGTAGGGCTTGATCAGGAAATGTCCCAGATGTCTGTTCAACTCTTCATGCCACTCTCTCTGCAGCTCTTCTGCAAGCAAGCTGATGTCGGGTCCATCCTCATGAAACTGCCGGCTTTGCTGCTGTGGTATGTCGTCACTGCAACCGTTGATTCTGTAGGCACGTCCTGCAGATCGCTTGCATCTATTCAGCATGCAGGAGCAGATGCTCAAGCTTTTTGACACACGAAGAGCTTGAGTTGGCTTGCCAACACACGAAGCACACCTGTACTGGACGAACACACGGTTGCATGGGTTTTTGTGCGTCTATCCTGAGCTCCTTCAGGGAGCTCGTGTGGGTGGCTGATCGGCCGCCTGAAGTTGTGCTGCACCCGCAAGGTCCGCCTGAAAGCAGACCGCTGCCAGGTCTGAGACCTGCTGTTCATTGGGGCAGTCGTGTACTGCCGGATCTCTCAAAAACTGCTGCTATTGTGACTCATATGATGTGGCAGGCGTAGCAAGATAGCGTCGCTTCCTTGTCACATAATCTTAGCTTGGTCTGAACAAACAAACATTCGCTGCTTGATCTGGTCCAAATATGCGAGCAAAAGTTCGGACAGAGTAACGCCTGCAGCCTGATCTGCTGGTGGACCAATCAGGCTTGGAAAAAAGAGCTGGACAACTGCACGCTCAGGCTTATTTTCGGCAAATATATGGCCGAAGATCATGACTACGTTGTTTGTCTGCATCGTAACAGGCTGAAGCCAGCTGAAGTCCTGAACCTAATTTGTTGTAGCTGAAAGAAGCTATAGCATGTGCATCATCAGGAACGTGCTGAAGAAATCTTATTTAAATAATCTGATTCAGTCACAAGATTCTGCAACTCATCAAACGAACTTGCATGCATGTAACACACATACGTACAGCTATTACTGCTCTGCTAAACCAACATAAAGCACAAGAGACTAAGTTTGCTAAACTCCAGATCTAGCTGATTTAATTGTACGCAAAAGGTGTGGTCCTAAACATGCTTGGACTTGCCAGCTTGGCTTGATAACCCACAATGCAGAGGCATCAGAAAAGCAATAAGACCTATTCAACAAATGCTTGCACTAGATCTAAATATATCAGGCAGACTTCACATGCATGATGGGCCATATGATGCATCAAACCAGGCCTGACACAAAGTTGGTTGCAAGCTTGGGAGCAGACATGAGCTGTAAGTCAAAGCAATCAAAGGAGTAAGAGTAAAGCATCACATGCATTGACAAACTTTCCTTGTGACAGAAAGCTTAGCTAACTGCGGCGAATATGTCCACCTGTTCTTTATACACATATCAGGTGCGTCTACTAATTGTCTTCAGTCGGTTTCTTGTGTGCATTGTGCGCTCATTTACAGATCGCTTTCTGGCCCCAGGCTCATCTGACAGCCAGCTGTACTTTGTGTGCGTCGAACTTGTGACTTTGGCAGGACCGACGCCATTCTTCTTGATGTCAAAATCAGCAGCAACATCAGGACAAACTGTCTCCAGAGAGTTGCACTGGCAAAGCTTTTTCCCAGCACAAAAGGGGCATCCTGCCTTCCTCTCAGAGGTTCGGTTGCTTGCACAAGCCTCCCAGCTGTGCACCTTGCCCATTGGACACTCTTGGCACTGCCACCAAATGAGCTTGCCGCTTCGTAATGTCGTGTTGTCAGGGAAATTACCATACCTGCTGTTTCTGTCGTGATCCCACTGCTTCAGCAAGGCATGCTTTGCGACTGCAAAAGTAGGGTGCTTCTGCCTAGTGCCGTCTGCCTTCCAGCCAGGGTTTGCCTTTGCACACTTGGGGCATCCAGTCTTGCCAACTGTCTTTATGAAGACTGGAGCCTGCCATTCGTGCAAGCAGACACTGCATTTCCAATGAGCCCTCATGTTGCTGGAAACAGTCAC
>JAABUK010001570.1_pt1 | contig 43008 bp, 33 predicted proteins | sample 5559141 | NCBI WGS metagenome assembly JAABUK01 (sample SAMN10711869, study PRJNA513367) | rock metagenome | isolation source: Antarctica rocks | place: Antarctica: Victoria Land, Pudding Butte nord | collected 2016-01-03 | reverse complement strand
GGAAGACCACTACTTCGGCGCCATCCCCGAGCGCGTCTTGGCCTGCATGCTGGAAGCCGAGCTGGAGCTTTACAAGCTCGGCGTCCCGGTCAAGACCCGGCATAACGAGGTCGCCCCCTCGCAGTATGAGCTGGCGCCGCTGTTCGAGAACGCCAACGTCGCCACCGACCACAACATGCTCATCATGGAGACCATGAAGCGCGTGGCCGACCGCTACGGCCTCCAGCTCCTGCTCCACGAGAAGCCCTTCGCCGGGATCAACGGTTCGGGCAAGCACGTCAACTGGTCGCTCTCGGACGACCTCGGCAACAACCTGCTCCGCCCCGGCGACTCGCCGCACGAGAACGCCCAGTTCCTGATCTTCCTGGCCGCCACGCTCGTGGCCGTCGCCCGCCACGGCGACCTCCTCCGGCTCTCCGTCGCCCACGCCGGCAACGACCATCGCCTCGGTGCCAACGAAGCCCCGCCGGCGATCGTCAGCGTCTTCCTCGGCGACATGCTCCAGGACATCGTCGAGCAGATCGAGAAGGGCGGGGCCAAGAGTTCCAAGGCCGGCGGGACGATGCAGATCGGCGTCTCGACCCTGCCGACGCTCCCCAAGGACGCCGGCGACCGCAACCGGACCAGCCCCTTCGCCTTCACCGGCAACAAGTTCGAGTTCCGCGCCGCCGGTTCGAGCCAGTCGATCGCCGGGCCGAACGTCGTCCTCAACACGATCGTCGCCGAATCGCTCGACGAGATCGCCAACAAGCTCGAAGCCGCGGTCAAGGGCGGCAAGGACCTCAACGCCGAGATCCAGGCGATCCTCCCCGGCCTGATCGCCGAGAGCAAGAAGGTGATTTTTAACGGCGACGGCTACTCCGAGGCCTGGCACAAGGAGGCCGCCTCGCGAGGCCTGCCCAACCGCAAGAACACGATCGAGAGCATCCCCGACGTGATCTCGCCGAAGGCCATCGCCCTCTTCGGCAAGTACGGCGTCCTCTCCGAGCGCGAGCTGCACTCCCGCTACGAGATCTACCTGGAGAACTACCAGAAGACGATCAACATCGAGTCCGGCCTGACCCTCCAGATCGCCGCCCGCCAGATTCTCCCGGCGGCGATCCGCTACCAAGGGGAGGTCGCCCTCTCGATCGCCCAGCTCAAGGCCGCCGGCGTCAACGCCCCCAAGGGCCAGGTCGCCCTCCTGAACGAGCTGACCAACACCATCGAGGAGCTGCAAGTCGGCATCGCCGCCCTGAGCAAGGCCACCGAGGACCACTCCGGCGAAGACTCGATGGCCCACGCCAAGCACTCCCGAGACTCGATCATCCCCGCGATGACCGCCGTCCGCACCGCCGGAGACAAGCTCGAAGGCATGGTCGCCGACGACCTCTGGCCGCTCCCGACGTATCAGGAAATGCTGTTCATCAAGTGAGATCCGGGATGGATCGATGGATAGGACGCAGGCCGGCGGTCGGCTCACGAGCTGGCGGCCGGCCTTCTTCGTCGCCGTCCAAGCAGGATCCCAGGTCGGCTCCCCGCGCGGCTCGCGATCCTACCGGCCCGCGATCCCATCGGGGAGCGGCCCGGCATCGGGACCGCAAGGCGTGACGTCCACCACTTCGACCCGACCACACTGGAAGGTCCCGTCCAGCCCGAACGACGAGTAGAGCGCGACCTCGAACTCGATCCCCTCCATCTGGCGATCGCGGATGTCGGAGATTGACAGCTCGAAGAACACGTTCTGGTGATTCAGGTCTTCCAAAGCCAACTCGACGACGTCGTGGAAGCGGAAGTGCACGAGGACGTGGTGCCGCAGCACGCAAAATCCGCCCGGCCCGACCTCGTCGGTCATCTCGAATGCGTGGATCGAGGCTTCGAGCGTCGGCCCGTAGGTCCCCTCACACGCCGGCCGGCGATCGAGCCGCACCCACACGACCTCGGCATCATGGAATGAGGGCCAATAGCCGAAGACGGCAGTTAGTTTCTCGGCACACTCGATCCTCGCGACAGCATCCATCAACGACGGGCTCCCGAAGTATCGAAGGTCGATGCGCGATCCTCCTCGAGGATGGTTCACGCGTCGAACTTCTTGCGGATCAGCCGAAGATCCAATTGACATCCGCTCGCCATCCCGGCAAGACCGGCTCGGCCTCGGCTGCCTGCCCCCGGGTGAAAATCACCGGGGCGTCGGGGTTCGCCGGACGGTAGGCGGCGATCGTCTCGGCGATCGGGTCGACGTCCCAAACGATCGCCGTACCGGCCTCGAAGTAATCGCGACGCTTGGCGGCCATCTCGCGGAGTGCGGACGGGCCATAGTCGCCTTCGCTGCGGACCTCGACGGCCAGGGTCGGCGGGCCCTCGATGAACCGCATCGGGATTGCGGGGAGAGGGCCGTCATAGAAGGCGGCAGCCGGCGAGAACGACTGGCGGCCGGAGGTCAGCATCGGCACGGCGTAGCCCATGCTGGCGGTGGTCGCCACGCCTCGGCGCTGGGCCTCGCAGTGATCATCCAGCGCCCGATAGATTCGGCCCGCGACGCGATTCGGACGATGACCAACGGCCATGTAACGAATGATCCTCCCGCCGATCAGTTCGGCCCGGCCCGGCTCGCGCAGGAGGTCGTCGAGCGTCTCTTTCCCCTGGGATACGGTGGCCATGATCGCGCTCCCGTGTCTCCGATTCGCTCAGGCGAACGGCCGCCGGTCGTTGCCGTGATCCAGCGGCCTGGGCAGGTCGGTGTGGCCCATCAGGGTCTTGTCGATGGTGTGGGCGGCGTGGCGGCCCTCGGCGATCGCCCAGACGATCAGGGATTGGCCGCGGGACATATCTCCGGCGACGAAGACTTTTTCGACGTTCGTCCGGCGGTCTAGGGCGGCCTTGACGTTGCCTCGCGAGTCGAGCACCACCCCGAGGTCGTCGAGCAGCGGGCCCCGGTCGGGGCCGGTGTAGCCGATCGCCAGGAGGATCAGGTCGGCGGGATAGACCTTCTCGGTGCCGGGGATCTCGACAAACCGGGCCCGCTGGCCGGGCTCGCCGGGGTGCTTCTCGGCGCGGATCGTCTCCAGGGCGGTGACGCGGCCATGCTCGCCGAGGAAGCGGCGGGTGTGGATCGAATACTCGCGGACCCCGCCTTCCTCGTGCGCGGCGCTGGTGCGGAAGACGTCCGACCACTGGGGCCAGGGGTTCTCCGGGCTCCGGTCCTCGGGCGGGTGCGGGTGGATCTGGAACTGACAGACGGATTTCGCACCCTGGCGGTGGACCGTCCCCAGGCAGTCGGCCCCGGTGTCGCCGCCGCCGATGATGACGACGTGCTTGTCCTTGGCATTGATGAACTGGTCGTCGGCGATCGAGTCGCCCGCCACCCGCTTGTTCTGCGGGGTCAGGTAGTCCATCGCATAGTGGATCCCCTTCAGGTGCCGGCCGGGGATCTCCAGGTCGCGAGGGCGGGTCGACCCGGCGCAGAGGCAGACGGCGTCGAAATCGGCCAGGAGCTGCTTGCCGGTCACGTCGCGGCCGACGTCGACGCCGGCCTTGAAGGCGACGCCCTCGGCCTCCATCTGGGCGAGCCGGCGGTCGATGTGGTGCTTGGCCATCTTGAAGTCGGGGATCCCGTAGCGGAGCAGGCCGCCGATCCGGTCGTCGCGCTCGAAGACGGTCACGTCATGCCCGGCCCTGGCGAGCTGCTGGGCGACGGCAAGCCCGGCGGGGCCGGAGCCGACGACGGCGACCTTCTTGCCGGTTTTGATCCTGGGGAGCTGCGGGACGATCCAGCCCTCGTCCCAGGCGCGGTCGACGATGCTCTCCTCGATCTGCTTGATGGCGACGGGCTCGTCGATCAGGCCGAGGACGCAGGCCGACTCGCAGGGGGCCGGGCAGAGCTTGCCGGTGAACTCGGGGAAGTTGTTCGTCGCGTGGAGCCGCTCGATCGCGGCCTTCCACTGGTCGCGGTAGACGAGGTCGGACCAGTCGGGGATGAGGTTGCCGAGCGGGCAACCCTGGTGGCAGAAGGGGACCCCGCAGTCCATGCAGCGGGCCCCCTGGTCGCGGACCTTGAGGATCGGCAGGGGGTCGAAGACCTCGCGGAAGTCATTAATCCGCTCGGCGATCGGGCGATAGGAGTGCGTCTCGCGCGGGGTCTCCAGGAATCCGGTCGGCTTACCCACCCTTCACCTCCAATTGGCCCGTTGCTTCGCGTTCGCGGGCGGCCTTGCGCTGCTGGTCGAGGACCCGTCGATAGTCGACCGGCATGACCTTGATGAACTTGGTGACGGCCCAGTCCCAGTCGCCGAGCAGTCGGGCGGCGACCGGGCTCTTGGTATATCCGGCGTGCTGGATGAGGAGGTCGCGGACGAGTTCGACGTCGTCGGGCTCCTCCAGTTTCTCCAGGGCGACCATGTCGAGGTTGCAGCGGGCGCGGAACTCGTCGGCCTCGTCGAGGACGTAGGCGGCCCCGCCGCTCATCCCGGCGGCGAAGTTCCGGCCGGTCGTGCCGATGACGAGGGCGACGCCGCCGGTCATGTACTCGCAGCCGTGGTCGCCAACCCCCTCCACCACCGCGAGCGCCCCGCTATTACGGACGCAGAACCGCTCGCCGGCGCGGCCCCGGAAGAAGGCCCGGCCGCTGGTCGCGCCGTAGAGGGCGACGTTGCCGATGACGACGTTCTCCTCGGCCGCGAAGGTCGACTCGCGGGGCGGGAAGACGATGATCTTGCCGCCGGAGAGCCCCTTGCCGACGTAGTCGTTGGCGTCGCCTTCCAGGTTCAGGGTCATCCCCCGGGGGACGAAGGCGCCGAAGCTCTGGCCGGCCGAGCCGGTGAAGCGGAGCTTGATGGTGTCGTCGGGCAGCCCGGCGGCCCCATATTTCCGGGTCAATTCGCTGCCGAGGATCGTGCCGACGGTCCGGTTGACGTTGCGGATCGGCCTGGCGATCTCGACCGATTCGCCCCGGGCGAGCGCGGGCTCGGCCAGGGGGAGCAGCTCCTGGTCGAGGGCCTTGTCGAGCCCGTGGTCCTGCTCGATCGCCTTGCGGACGGACGAGCCGGGGGGCGTCTCGGGGCGGTAGAAGATCTTGGAGAAGTCGAGGCCCCGGGCCTTGTAGTGGGTGATCGCCCGCTTCATGTCGAGCAGGTCGCTCCGGCCGATCATGTCGTCGATCGAGCGGAAGCCGAGCTGGGCCATCAGCTCGCGGACCTCCTCGGCGACGAACCGGAAGTAGTTGACGACGTGCTCGGCCTTGCCGGTGAACTTCTCGCGGAGCTTGGGGTTCTGGGTGGCGATGCCGACCGGGCAGGTGTCGAGGTGGCAGACCCGCATCATGATGCAGCCCATCACCACCAGGGGCGCGGTGGCGAAGCCGAACTCCTCGGCCCCGAGCAAGGCGCCGATGACCACGTCGCGGCCGGTCTTCATCTGGCCGTCGGTCTGGACGACCACGCGGTCGCGGAGCCGGTTGAGGACCAGGGTCTGCTGGGTCTCGGCGAGGCCAAGCTCCCAGGGGATCCCGGCGTGCTTGAGCGAGGTCAGGGGGCTGGCCCCGGTCCCGCCGTCGTGACCGGAGATCATGATCACGTCGGAGTGGGCCTTGGCCACGCCCGCCGCGACGGTCCCGACGCCGACCTCGGCCACGAGCTTGACGCTGATCCGGGCCCGGGGGTTGGCGTTCTTCAGGTCGTGGATCAGCTGGGCGAGGTCCTCGATCGAGTAGATGTCGTGGTGCGGCGGCGGGGAGATCAGCGAGACGCCGGGGGTCGAGAAGCGGACCTTGGCGATCCAGGGCCAGACCTTCTGGCCGGGGAGCTGTCCCCCCTCGCCGGGCTTGGCCCCCTGGGCGACCTTGATCTGGATCTCGTCGGCGGAGACGAGGTATTCGCTGGTGACGCCGAAGCGGCCGGAGGCGACCTGCTTGACCTTGCTCCGGCGGTCGTCGCCGTTGGCGTCCTTGATGTTCCGGGCGGGGTCCTCGCCCCCCTCGCCGGTGTTGCTCCGGCCGCCGATCCGGTTCATGGCGATGGCGAGGGTCTCGTGGGCCTCGCCGCTGATCGAGCCGTAGGACATCGCGCCGGTGGCGAACCGGGTGAGGATCGCCTCGACCGGCTCGACCTCCTCAATCGGCACCGGGGTCCGGCCGTCGAGCTTGAAGCCGAAGAGGCCGCGGAGGGTGCAGAGCCGCTCGTTCTGCTCGTCGACCTCGCGGGAGTAATGCTTGAAGATCTCGAACCGCCCGGTCTGGGTGGCGTGCTGGAGCCGGAAGACGGTCTCGGGGTTGAAGAGGTGGAATTCCCCCTCGCGACGCCACTGGTACTGGCCGCCCCAATCGAGCATCGGCGGGCCGACCTCGCGGTCGGCATAGGCCCGCTTGTGGTGGTACAAGGTCTCTCGGGCGATCTCCTCCAGGCCGATCCCGCCGATCCGGCTGGCGGTCTTGTCGAAGTAGCGGTCGATGAAATCCTTGTTCAGGCCGATCGCCTCGAAGATCTGGGCCCCTCGATAGCTCTGGATCGTGCTGATGCCCATCTTGGACATCACCTTGACCACGCCCTTCTTGATCGCCTTGCGGTAGCGGCGGACCGCCTCGGCGTGGTCGACCTCGGGGCGGATCATCCCCTGCTGGATCATGTCGTCCAGCGTCTCGAAGGCGAGGTATGGGTTGATCGTCCCCGCCCCGTAGCCGAGCAAGAGGGCGAAGTGATGGTTCTCCCGGGCGTCGCCGCACTCCAGGATCAGGCCGGCGCAGGTCCTCAGGCCGACCCGGACGAGGTGGTGGTGCAGGCCGGCGGTCGCCAGGAGCGAGGGGATCGGCGCGTTCCGGGAGCTGACGCCGCGGTCGGAGAGGATCAGGAGGTTCGCCCCGTCCTTGATCGCCGCGACGGCCTTCTCGAACATCGAGTCGAGGGCGCGGGCCATGCCGTCGGCCCCCTCGGCGGCCGGGAAGGTCATCGACAGTGTGGCCGACTTGAACCCCCGCCAGCCGTCGAGCTGCTTGAGCCGGGCCATCTCATCGTTGTCGAGGATCGGCGAGTCCAGCGCGATCTGGCGGCAGCTCTCGGGCTTCGGATCCAGGAGGTTCGCCTCGCCCCCGGCGCCGGTGAGCATCGAGGTCACCAGCTCCTCGCGGATCGCGTCGAGCGGCGGGTTCGTCACCTGGGCGAAGAGCTGCTGGAAGTAGTTGAAGAGGGGCTGGGCCTGGTCGGAGAGGACGGCCAGCGGGGTGTCGGTCCCCATCGAGCCGATCGCTTCCTCGCCGGCGTTGCCCATCGGCATGAGGATGTACTTGAGGTCCTCCAGCGTGTAGCCGAAGGCCTGCTGGCGGTGGAGTAGGGTCTCGTGGTCGGGGCCGGGGACGTGCGGCGCGTCGGGGACCTCGGCCAGGGGGACCATGGACTCGCGGAGCCACTGGGCGTAGGGCTTCGCGCCGGCGATGGCGTGCTTCAGCTCCTCGTCGTCGATGATCCGACCTTGCTCCAGGTCGACCAGGAACATCTTGCCGGGCTCCAGCCGCCCCTTGAAGACGACGTCCTCGGGCGGGATGTCCAGCACGCCGGCCTCGGAGCCCATGACGACCAGGTCATCCTTGGTGACCCAGTAACGCGAGGGGCGTAAGCCGTTGCGGTCGAGCACGGCGCCGATGGCCTTGCCGTCGGTGAAGCCGATCGACGCCGGGCCGTCCCAGGCCTCCATCAGGCAGGTGTGGTAGCGGTAGAAGTCTCGCTTGGCCTGCGACATCGTCTCGTGGTTCTCCCAGGCCTCGGGCACCAGCATCATCATCGCGTGGGCCAGGGGGTAGCCGGAGTGGACCAAGAGCTCCACGGCGTTGTCGAGGCAGGCGGTGTCGCTCAGCCCCTCGCGGATCACCGGGACGATCTTGGCGACGTCGCCGGGCTCGTAAAGCTCGGAGGCGAAGAGCGACTGGCGGGCCTTCATCCAGTTGATGTTGCCGCGGAGGGTGTTGATCTCGCCGTTGTGCGAGATCATCCGGTGCGGGTGGGCCAGCTCCCAGCTCGGGAAGGTGTTGGTGCTGAACCGGGAGTGGAACAGCGCGAAGGCGCTGACGACCCGCTCGTCGCCGAGGTCGGCGGCGAAGTAGCTGCGGAGCTGCTCCGGGGTCAGCATCCCCTTGTAGACCAGGGTCCGGCTGGAGAGCGAGCAGAAGTAGAAGAACTTGTGGTCATCGAGGCCGGAGTCCTCGATCTCGCGCTCGAACCGCTTGCGGATGACGTAGAGCTTGCGCTCGAAGCGGTCGTCGTCGCGGTTGGCCGGACCCCGACCGACGAAGGCGTGGTAGACGGCGGGCTCGACCGAGCGGGCCCCCTGGCCGAGCGACGCGTTGTCGGTGACGAGCCGACGCCACCCGAGGAAGGTCAAACCTTCCTGGGCGACGATCTTCTCGAAGAGGGCCATGCCGAAGGTCTGCTGCTCGGGGTCGGGCGAGGTGAAGAACGCGCCGACGCCGTAGGCCCCCGGGGCGGGCTCCTCGACGCCGAGGGCCTTGCAGCGGTCGGCCAGGAAGGACTCGCGGAGGAAGCGGTCGGGGACCTGGATCAGCAGGCCCGCGCCGTCGCCGGTGTTGTCCTCCCAGCCGCAGGCCCCCCGGTGGCTGAGATTCTCCAGCGCCTGGATGCCGTCGAGGACCATCTTGTGCGTTCGGCGACCTTTCAAGTCGACGACGAACCCGAGCCCGCAGGCGTCGTGCTCGTGCTCCGCGTCGTAAAGCCCCCTGGGGGTCGGCAGGCCTGATCCTGAGCTCATGTTGGCTGACCCTTCCACGGCGGCTCGCCGTGGGCTTCGTTCGATCGATCCGGCTTGACGCCCCCGGGGACATCCCAGGGGCGGTGACTTCGGCTCCCGGGCGGGGGGAGGCCCGGGCGGGCGGGCGGTCTCAGCTCAAGGCAAGGGCCCCTCGCCGACGCCCTGCCTGACGGCATCGGGGGCGAAGGCGGGGGCCTCGACAGGTTTCGAAGGTTCGACCCCTTCGGCGAGCGTCAGCAGTTCCAGGAACCGCGAGGCCGCCAGGCCGAGCCGCTCCGACCGGCGATGGATGATCGCCAAGGGACGGGTCGGGCGACGATCCTTGAACCGGACGCATCGGAGCGTCCCGGCGGCGACCTCGCCAAGGACCGTCGGCTCGGGGAGGATCGCCACACCCGAGGGGACCTCCACCGCCCGCTTGATCGTCTCGATATTGTCGAACTCCAGGGCCACCCGGACGTGTACCCCGTGCTTGCGGAGGAAGCGGTCGACCGCCCTGCGGATCGGCAGGCCCGCCTCGAAACCGACGAACGTCTCGCCGTCGAGCCGCTCGGCGTCGACCTCCCCCAGACCGGCGAATCGGTGCGCCGGGTGGACGGCCAGGACCATCTCCTCCTCGCGCCAGGGGATCACGCTCAGCTCGGGCCACTTCTTCGGGAACGAGACCAGCCCGAGCTCCGCATCGCCCCCGATGACCGCCTCGATCACGCGGGTCGGGTGCAGGTACTCGAGCCGCACCTCGGCCTCGGGATAAGCCTCGCGGAACCGGCCGACATAGCGGCTCATGTGATGCAGGCCGACCGAGTAGATCGACGCCACCCGGATCGTCCCGGCCAGGTTCCGCTCGTCCTCCAGCGCCTTGACCCGATTCTCGACCTCCAAATAGCGCCCGACGAGGTCCTTGCACCCTTCGTAATAGACCTTCCCCTGCGCAGTGGGGACCAGGGGCCGCTTCGATCGGTCGATCAGCTTTACCCCGAGCCGGACCTCCAGCTGGTGCACCGCCTGACTCGCCGAAGATTGCGAGACACCGTTCTCGCGGGCACCCCGCGAGAAACTGGCCCAGCGCACCACGTCGCAGTAGATCTTGAGCGATTCGAGCTGCATGGCTCTCGCCGAATCCGGCGAGTCCTCGATAGTAGGCCGGTGGTTTTATCGGGATTCATAATACTAATCCCAACCCCGATCGGCTTGTCAAGGGCAAGGCACGAAAGATTGCGGCGTCCGGCCTCGGCAGGGACGTGGATCGCCTTCCCGTCGCGCACGGAGGCCGTATCGGCGGGCGGGAGCGTGCCTCACGAATGAGGCGGGAGATCCAGGGCCGCGACCACCCCGGCGAGGTTCGCGCGGACGGATTCGGCGATGGCGACGACCTCGGCCATCGCCCCGGTGCCGACGTCGCCGCAGGCCAGCCGCTTCGCCTGAGGCGGGACCAGGATCACCCCGGGCGCGTGGCGGGCGAAGACGGCGTCGGCCTCGTCGAGCGTCCAGGCATCCCCGTGTCGACCGTCGCCCCGGTCTTCCAGGATCTGTCGGAGGTGGCGCCGCGTCACCGGGCTGTCCCACATCAGCGTGTTCATCGCCGGCGCGAGGACGACGGGCCTGGCGAAGTCCCAGGCCCGGAACAGGCAGGTCAGGAAGTTGTCGGAGAGGCCGAGGGCGAACCTGGCCAGGGTGTTGGCGTCGAGCGGGGCGACGACGAGGAGGTCGGCCCAGCGGCGGAACTCGATGTGGAGGACCGGGTCGTCGCGCCGCCAGCGGTCGGGCGGCCACTCGTCGAGGTCGGTGAAAACGGGGCCGCCGAGGGGATCGCTCGGATCGGGGGGGAGATCGGCGGGATCGAAGAAGTGGAGCGATGGGCCGGTCGCCACGACCCGGACGCGGTGGCCCGCCCGCCTCAGGGCCTCATAGAGCGAGGGGACCCGCAGCGCCGCCACCGAGCCGGTCACGCCGAGGACGATCTGGGACATCGGTCGAGTGGGCTTTTCAGCGGCGGTCGGCCGAGAGCGGCTCGACGGCGGCGTTGACGGCGGCGGTGAGGTTATTCCAGAGCTTGGCGCGGAGCTGGTGGTGCTCGCGACGGGTCAGCAGCAGGCGCTCGTTGGCCCGCTGGGTGAGCATGGAGACCAGCGCCCGGAGGTCGGCCCGGAGGAGCCCTTCCAGGTCCTCGAACTCCGCCGGCAACTCCAGGTCGTTCAACGCAGCTTCATTCTTGCAAGCGGCCATTCCAAACCCTCCTTGGCTGGGTGTCGGGCATCGCGGGTCGCGAATCCTTTTCGCGTCATGCCGTGGCGTCGCCACGCTACCCGTCCCGCCCCGCCCCAGTCAAGCGACTCGTTCGTGCCTCCGTCCGCCCCGTCCGAACACTCCGCCAACACTTCCAGCGATCTGAGGGAACTAATGCCTTTCGATCAACGCAACTGGCGGGCCATCCCCCGCCAAATATTAGGCCACTGATCACCTCGAAGGGTCGCCGGCCCCGGAGATTTGTCGAAATCAGGCCACCGTCGCCGACGGGCCTTGGCCCCGCTCAGAACCAGGCGGGCTCGGGCTCCTTGCGGGCCCCGGGGCCCATCGCCTCCTGGACGAGTTCGACAAGCCTCGGGCCGTCGATCAGCTCGATCGGGTGTTCGGCGGAGAACTTCTCGGCAGCGAGCGAGAAGGTCCGGGTGGTGACGAAGAACCCCTTGTGGCTCCCAGTGTGGTGGATCGTCCCGAGGAACTTCTGGAGATCCGGCGAGCCCACGACCCCCCGGCTGAAGTACTTGCACTGGACGACCCCGATCACGCCCCCGCGGTTCACCCGGAGGTCGACGCCGTGGTCGCCGGTGCCGCCGACGTGCTCGACTTCGAAGCCGAGCGCCTCGAAGACCTCGCCGACGAACTCCTCGAACCCCTCGGGCGTCAGCGAGGCCAGTTGCGAGAGCTTCAGCTCGGCGCGGCGGCCCTGGAGCCGGAGCTTGTCGGCCAACTCCCGGCCGTCGCGGACCCGGTCGCGAAGCTCGCGGACCTCGCCCTCGACCCGGGCCCGGTCGGCCTCGGCCAGCCGCTCGGCGTAACGGTCGATCTTGAAGAAGGCATTCTGAATCGTGTTGTCGAGCCTGGCCCGCTCGGCCTTGGTCAACTGGTTCTGATAGCGCCGAAAGACGGCGTACTGGAGGTGCTCGACCGCACCGGCCAGCTCGGCCTCGGAGCGGATCGCCGGGGCGTCGTCCTGGTAGGGGACGCTCGCCCAGAGCAACGCCTGGCGACCCTGGGCCGCGCCGGCCTGAGGGGTCGGGAGGCCCGGGGCGGGGGCCGCCTCACGCTGGGTCTTGAGCCAGTCGAGCACCATCGCCGCGCACCGAGGTCCGAGACACTCCATCGTCGACTCGCTCCTCGCCCATGCCATCGAGCCATCAATCAGACGAACGCCTTCCGGGTTCGTGACGCCTAGGGGCCTCGTCCTCTCCGGTATGCTCGGTCCCGGACGCCGCCGCAAGCGAAATCCCGGATTCGCGACCGGGACAAAAGATCATGTTAGGTGGGATGGGCGGGTCGGCAAGTGGACGGCGGGCGATCGCGTTGACTTGGCCCCGGCGGCGGTGGACAATCGGCCTCCGGGGGCCTGAATCGCGAGTTGACTTGAAGGATGCCGATGATGGGCCGGTTCGCGGTGATCCTCCCGGCCGCCGGCCGCTCGACGCGGTTCGGCGACCCGGGGCGGAAGAAGATCTACGCCGACCTCGACGGCCGGGCGGTCTGGCTCCGCGCCGCCGACGCCTTCCTCGGCCGGGGCGACGTCGGCCAGGTCATCGTGGCGATCGCCGCCGAGGATCGCGAGCTGTTCGAGCGGCGGTTCGGGGCCGAGGTCGGCTTCCGGGGGATTGTCGTGGTCGAGGGTGGCGCCGAGCGGCACGACTCGATCGCCGGGGCCCTGGCGGCGGTCGACCCTTCGTGCGAGTTCGTCGCCGTCCACGACGCGGCGCGGCCTTGCCTGCCGGCGGACCGGGTCGACGCCGTCTTCGCCGCCGCGGTCGAGCATGGCGCGGCGTTGCTGGCCGTCGCGGTGGCCGACACCTTGAAGCGGGTCGGTCCCGAGGGCCGGGTCGTGGAGACCGTCTCGCGGGCGGGCCTCTTCGGGGCCCAGACGCCGCAGGTCTTCCGCAAGGACTGGCTGGTCGAGGCCTACGCCGGGCGGGTCCCCGGCGTGACCGACGACTCGCAACTGGTCGAGGCGTTGGGCCACGCCTGCGTGGTCGTCGACGGCTCGCCGATGAACCTCAAGATCACGACCCAGGCCGACCTGAAGCTCGCCTCGGCGATCCTCAAGGCCTTGCCGAGGCCCGAAGGGGCCCGGCCCCTCCACCCGTTCTCCGACGAGTTGGCGACGCGGGATTCCGGCCCGAGGCCGAAGCTCGACGACCTGTTCTAGACCGCCAGGAACCGCCCTAGCCATGTCGAACGTCCACGCGATGCCCGTGATGCTGCTGGTCCTGGCGATCCTGGCGGTGGCCTACCGCTACTACAGCGCCTTCCTCGCCGCGAAGGTCGCGGCGCTGGACGACTCGCGGGTCACGCCGGCCCACGAGTTCCACGACGGCCAGAACTTCCACCCGACCAACCGCTGGGTCCTCTTCGGCCACCACTTCGCGGCGATCTCCGGCGCGGGGCCGCTGATCGGGCCGGTCCTGGCGATCCAGTTCGGATACCTGCCGGGCCTGGTCTGGCTGGTCGTCGGCGTCTGCCTGGCGGGCGCGGTGCAGGACATGATGGTCCTGGCCTCGTCGGTCCGCCGGGGGGGAAAAAGCCTCGCCGGGCTGGCGAGGGCCGAGATCGGCCCGGTCGCGGGGATGGCCACAACGCTGGCGATCCTCTACGTCATCATCATCGCCCTGGCTGGGCTGGGGATCGTCGTCGTCAAGGCCCTCGGCGGCGAGGAGGTCCCGATGAAGGCGGGGACCTCGTTGTCGCTCCCGGCCTCGCCGTCAATCTGGCCGGAACGTCGGCCGGGCCGCCCGAATTACATCTACGAGATCCCCCCGGAGTCGACCTATCGCTACGGCGAAGGGGCCGACCAGTCGATGGTCTTCCACGAGGGATTTCGGCTCCTGGTCCCGACCCGAGACCTCGGGGATTGGCCGACGGCCGGCCCCTTGGTCCTGCCCGAGGGGGCGAAGCGGCTGGTGCCGGGCTCCTCGTGGGGGACGTTCACGATCGCCTGCACCGTCCCGATCGCCCTGGCGGTCGGCTGGTACATGTACCGGCTCCGCAAGGGGCGGGTGATCGAGGCATCGGTCCTGGGCGCGGTGGCGGTCCTCGGGGCGACGGTCCTCGGCGCGTCGATCCCCGGCTCGCGGCTGGAGCCTTATTTCCAGTGGAGCAAGGAGACGACCACCTACGCCATCGCCGGCTACGGGTTCGTCGCGGCGATCCTGCCGGTCTGGCTCCTGCTCTGCCCGAGGGATTACCTGTCGAGCTTCCTGAAGATCGGCACGATCGCCCTGCTGGTCGTCGGCGTCTGCGTGGCGAACCCGAGGCTCGAAGCCCCGGCGGTCAACCACCAGTTCGCGGGCGGGGGCGGGCCTTACTTCGACGGGCCGATCTTCCCCTACGTCTTCATCTGCATCATGTGCGGCGCGGTCTCGGGGTTCCACGCCCTGGTGGCCTCGGGGACGACGCCCAAGATGGTCGACCGCGAGCGTGACGTGCGGATGATCGGCTACGGCGCGATGCTGATGGAAGGCCTGGTCGGGATCGTCGCCCTGATCGCCGCGGCGGCCCTGCCGAACTCGATGTACTACGAGATCAACATCGACCTCGCCCGCCGCCCGCAGTTCGAGAAGCAGCTCCGGGCTCTCGACGTCGATCACGACGGCGGCTCGGAGCTGGTGGCGATGGAGGGCGACGTCCACGAGTCGCTCCACGGGCGGACCGGCGGGGCCGTGACCCTGGCCGTGGGGATGGCCCGGATCTTCTCGCAGGCGATGCCCGGCCTCCGGGGCCTGATGAAATACTGGTATCACTTCGCGATCATGTTCGAGGCCCTGTTCATCCTCACCACGATAGACACCGGGACCCGGATCGGCCGGTTCCTGGTCCAGGAGTTTCTCGGCAAGCTCTGGAAGCCGCTGGGCGACCTCGACCGGCTCGGGCCGTCGCTGCTCGCCACGGCGCTGGTGGTCTTCGGCTGGAGTTTCTTCATCCTGACCGGCTCGGTCGAGACAATCTGGCCGATGTTCGGCGTGGCCAATCAACTGCTCGCCGTGATCGCTTTGGCCGTGGTGACGACGATCCTGGTGAACTCGGGCCGGGGGCGTTACGCGTTCGTCACCCTGGTGCCGATGGCCTTCGTCGCCACGACCACGACGACGGCCGGATTCTCCGAGATCACCGGCAAGTTCTGGAAGATGACCCAGGTCCCCGAGACGTTCGCGAAGGGGTGGCTGAACATCGGCCTGACGGCGACCTTGCTGACCCTGGTGGCGATCATCCTGATCGACGCCGCCCGCAAGTGCCTCGGCCGCACCAAGGCCGGGGTCGCGGCGGCCGACCTCTGAGCGGCGGGACCCGGTTGGCCTCGACAGGACGGTGCGGGTCGCTTTAGGCTGGGAGCCCGGAATCGAGTACGAGAGGACACCCGGATCGGCGGGCCCGGATCATGGCGAAGGTCGACCACCACATTCACACCTCGCGGCATTCCCCCGATAGCGTGATCGCGCCGGAGGTCCTCGTCGAGCGGGCCAGGCGGGCCGGGCTCGATGCGGTGGTGATTACCGAGCACGACTACCAGTGGAAGCCCGGCGAGCTCGCCGAGTTGAACGCGAAGGCCGACGGGCTCGTCGTCCTCTCCGGCGTCGAGGTCTCGGCCCGCGAGGGGCATTTCCTGGTCTACGGCCTGCCCGACCTCGACGGGATCCGCCCCGGGATCGCCCTGGCGGCGTTGCTGGAGATCGTCAAGGCGAAGGACGCGGCGATCGTCGCGGCCCACCCATTTCGCTGGGACCAGGACTTCCGCGCCATCGTCGCGCAGCACGGCGCGGTCTTCGACGGCGTCGAACTGGTCAGCAACAACGTCACCCCCGAGACCCGCGCCAAGGCCGAGGCCTTGCTCAAGGCCAACCCGATGGGCACGACCGGCTCCAGCGACGGCCACGACCCCGACGCCGTCGGCTGCTATTACACCGAGTTCCCCGGCGAGGTGAAGACGATGCGCGACTTCGTCGCCGCCCTCCGCCGCAAGGAAGGCCGACCTCGCCACCGCGATGGCGCCTGGCAGACCAGCGGCCCGGTCGACGACTGAGATCACCCGCAGCTTCCCCCAGGGACCGACCCCCCATGCGAGCCGCTTCGATCGAGCAGACCGGCCCCCCCGAAGTCATTCAGGTCGGCGACCTCCCCCGCCCCGAGCCGGGCCACGGGCAGGTCCTCGTCCTGGTCCGGGCGACCAGCGTCAACCCGATCGACCTCTACATCCGGTCGGGGATGGTGGCCATGCCGATGGCTTTCCCCCAGATCATCGGCGCCGACTTCGCCGGGACCGTCGAGGCCCTCGGCCCCGGCGCGACTCGCTTCCGCGTCGGCGACCGCGTCTGGGGCTCGAACCAGGGGATGCTCGGCCGCCAGGGCGCGACGGCCGAATACCTCGCCGTCGACCAGGACCTCGCCTACCCCACGCCCGGCAACCAGCCCGACGCCGAGGCCGCCGCCCAGGCGCTCGTCGGGATCACCGCGCACCTCGGCCTCTTCCGCAAGGGGCAACTCCAGGCCGGGGAGACGGTCTACGTCCCCGGCGGCAGCGGCGGCGTCGGCTCGATGGTGATCCAGATGGCGAAGGCCGCCGGCGCGACCGTCGCGACCTCGGCCGGGAGCCCCGAGAAGATCGAGCTTTGCCGCTCGCTCGGCGCCGACCTCGCCCTGAACTACAAGACCGACGACCTCCCCGCCAGGCTCCGCGAGTTCGCCCCCGAGGGGTACGACGTCTGGTTCGAGACGACCCGCGATCCCAACCTCGAAGTTAACATCCCCCTGCTCCGCAAGCGAGGCCGGATGATCGTCGCCGCAGGCCGAGCCGCCAGGCCGCCCCTGCCCTTCGGCTCGCTCTACCCGCGCGACTGCTCGATCCTGGGCTTCGCCATGTTCAACGCCCGGCCCGATGAGCAGCAAGCCGCCGCCGACGACATGGTGAAGTGGGCCGCCGCCGGGAAGCTCAGGCCGCCGATCGGCAAGACCTTCCCCCTGGCCGAGGCCGCCGAGGCCCACCGCTTCCTCGAAGCGGCGACCGGCCAAGGCTCGGGCCAGCTCGCCGGCAAGGTCGTCATCGCGATCGACTGACCGCCCCCCGGGAACGGGATTTGCCTCATCGTCGAAGGCGGCCAGCCCTACACTTATCAGCAGTACTCGACCTCCTTGCTCCCCTCGGTCTCGCCCACGATTGCCAACATCACCCCCAGGTTCGGACGATCGAACCCGGCGACCACCGGGGGCGCGGTGAAGCCCGACGCTGCCGCCGCCCCACCTTGATCGACCGATTGGCCGACGCGATTGCCCGACGGAGGCCCGACCTGGCAAGATGGTGCGGCCCCCGGCCACCAAGGCCCGAGCACCGTACCCTCCTCCCAGGAGCGAGCCGCCCATGGACCTGCTGTCGACCCTCGAAGGCTCCCTGATGGAAGGGTTCCTCCCCAAGGGGTGGGACCTCGCGAAGGTTGACGCCTGCTGCGCGAGCCCGGCGTCAACCCTCGGCGACCGCCAGCCCTGGTGGCACCCGGCCTTCGAGCCGATCCCCTGCCGGTCGGTCGAGGACTTCGACGTAAGGCTCGGCCACGAGATCGCCCTGACGATCCGCCGGGCTCGCGATGAGGGCCGCGAGGCCGCGCTGATTTTGCCGGTCGGGCCCATGGGAATGTATCGCTGGGCCGTCTACTTCCTCCAGGAGTGGGGCGTCCGCTGCGACCACGTCCACGGCTTCAACATGGATGAGTGGAGCGACCGGGACGGCCGGACCCTCCCCGCCGATCACCCGGGCGCCTTCGCCAGAGCCATGCAAGCCGCCTTCTACGGACCACTCGGCAGCCTGACCGTCCCGCCCGAGCGCCGCTGGTTCGCCACCCCCGACCGCCTGCCCGAGTACCCCCCCAAGATCGCCGAGTTGAAGGCAAAAGGGGCCGAGCTGACGGTCATCTTCGGGATCGGCCGGGTCTGCCACATCGCCTTCTGGGAGCCCCACTTCGCCGCCGATTACCCCGATCTCGCCGCCTGGAAGGCCGCGACCCACCGCCTCGGCGCCAGGCTCCACCCCCTGACCATCGAGCAGAACGCGCTGACCAGCTTCAAGAGCCGGACCACGCTGGTCCCTGCCTTCGCCAACACGATCGGCCCCGGCCTCTTTCTCCAGGCCGACCGGATCATCGGCGGGGCCGACGGCATCCTGGGTCGGGGCATGCAGTGGCAAGGCGCGAGCCTGAGGATGACCCTCCTTTACGGGCCCGACCCCTGGGTCCCTTCCTCGTTCATGCCGACCCTGCCCGGCCGACTGCTCTACCTCGAAGAACTGGCCGGCCCGCTGGAGCCGGAGATGAATTGAATCTCGAAAGGAATGGGCCGAGGACCTGTTGAGCAGGGATCGGTCCGGTCTCCACCTTCGACTACGGAGTCCTCTACCTGCTCGTCTTGCCGGTGAGATAACCGGCCAAAGCCCCCACGATTCCCGCGATGATTGTCATCGCCTTCTCGGGAAGTCCCGTCTTTGGGTCTTTGAACGCCGCGATGGAGAGGCAGGCGATGAGGGTGAGGAACGCCACGGCGACGGCAATCAATTCGATGCGCCGTTTATGGGTGTTCGCGGCCGCTTCGGCGCGAATCCGATGCTCCGCCTCCGCCTCTTCCCGGCGTAAGCGTGAAGCACGCTCATCCGGCGATTCCCCCGTCTTGACCTCATGCCTCAGATTCGGATTATCCAACGCAAGATTGACGATCTTCGGCGACTTGTCGGGGCGTTCCGCCACTCGATGCCCCCTAGAAACCGACCAATTCGATGTCGAGGACATCCGATTTTTCGGAGACGCCGAGGTGTTTCCCCTGCTGTTTGGCCTCGATCGCCGTCTTGAACATCCTCAGCGCAAGGCGGAGCACTTGGCCTTCGCTCAGCCCTGCATCGCGCGCGAGTTCGGCCAGGAATTCATCCGCCTCGGCCGTCATCGCCAAGTTCCTCACGATCTGGACCTTCGCGCCCCCGCCCAGCGTCCCGCCGCCGGAAGCGACCACCTCTCGTGTCCCACTCATGAGCTTGCCTCTCAGGCTCTTTGGTCCGTCTTGATGGCGACCACATGGGCCATTCTATCGGCTCTAAACGACGGTGGCGATGCTGGTTGAGAATCGAATAAGGGGTCAGGAACGGGGTCCGAAACGTGACCCTTTCTCGTCAGGGTTACTTCTTCGAGGCGGCCTCGGCCTTCTTCTTCTCCATGGCCTCCTTCCTCTTCCGGCCGTATTCCTTGGCGAAAGCCTCGCGCTCCTCGAACTGCTCCCGGAAGATCGAGCCGAGGTCGTCGACCTGCCCGGGTTGGGTGAGGTCCTGGCCTTTCTTAACGACGGCGAGGAAGCCGATGCACATCTCGTCGGTGGTCGCCTCGCCCCACTTCACGGGGGCCTTCGACGGGTTGTCGTAATGGGCCCGGACCTTCACGACGGTCCCCTTCGGCAGGTCGATCGGCTTCTCGAAGAAGTACGAGTTCTGCCAGTTGAAGTCCCAGTCGCCGATGCGGATGAGGTCCTCGCTCCGGCCGTCGGGGTAGGTGGCGGTCATCGTCATGTCGCGGCCGAGCAGGTGCATGTGCGGCGTGACGGCCAGCGCGGTGACGTCGAGGGGGACCTTCCAGCCAAACTCGGGGACCTTCCAGCCGGCGTCGACCTCGAAGTTGCTCGACTGCGGCGGGATGTCGAGGCCGAAGTTCGCCGCGAGGTTCCAGTGCAGGACCTGCTTGACCGGCTTCTTGGCGAAGTAGATGCCGATCCGCGTCCGGTCGGTCTCGGGCTTGCCGCTCGGGTGGTAGTGGAGCTGGACGACGACGTCGGCCTTGCTGGGGAGCGAGCGGCCGACGCCTTCGGGGAGGAAGGCCGGCTCGTTGCCGGGGGCCCAGCCGCCGAGGTCGCCGTGGATCTCGATGCCGGGTCCCGAGAAGCAGGAGTAGCCCGGGCCGGGGTCGGCCTCGTCGCGCTTCCGGGCCTGGCCCGAGGTGTCGACGTAAGCGAGGATGTGGTGCACGGCCTTGCGGTTGCCGGGCCTGTACTCGATCGCGGCGATGGACTTGTCGTCGGGGAGGTTGGTGGGGATCACGAAGCAGCGGTAGATGTCGGACCCTTCGGCGGGGATGACGAAGTCCTCGGCGGGTTCGAGGACGAGGTCGGGGTCACCCAGGGCCCAGCCATCGCGATAGGCGGGCGGCGCGGGGAGGTCGGCCGGGTCGCCTTCCGGTGCGCCGGCCTCGGCCCAGGCGGCGACGGTGGCGATGTCCTCGTCGGAGAGGGCCTTGGAATGCTTGAAGGCGGGGCCGACCTTGGGGTCGGGCTTCCAGGGGGGCATCCGGCGGTCGACGACCACGTTGGAGAGGTCCCGGGCCCGTTTCCTGGCCTGCTCGTAGGTGACCAGGGGGAACGGCCCGACCTGGCCGGCCCGGTGGCACTGTAGGCAATTCTTCTGGAGGATCGAGGCGATGTCGCGGGCGAAGGTCGGCTTCGGGGCGGCCTTCGCCGGGGCCGGGATCGGGCACCCGATCGCCTCGGCCTGGTCGACGGCGACCTCGCGGCCGTCGAGGATCGCGGCGAGCGCGTCCTTCAATTCGGCGGTCGCGGGGTTGGCCTTGCGCTTGCCCCGGGCGGGATACGTGTCGTCGATCCGACCCCGATAGCGGACCCGCGAGGAATCGTCGAGGACGACGACCTCGGGCGTGACCTTCGCGCCGAAGCGGGCGACGATCGACCCGTCGCGGTCGAGGGCGACGGGGAACTTCAGGCCATATTCGGCCGCATGCTTCGCCACGGCGGCGGGCGAGGCGTCGGGGTCGACGCAGACGCCGACGACCGAGGCTCGGCCCGCGGGCTGGGCCTCCGAGATGGCCCGGAGGGTCGGGCTATATTCGTTGGAGATCGGGCACTCGGTCGAGTAGAAGACGACGGCCGTGGCGCCACCCCGTGCGGGGACGAGCCGGATCGGCCGGCCGTCGACGCCAAGAACCTCGCGGGCGTCGACCTGCGCTAGAGGCTGGGCCGGGCTCGACGGGGCGACGGCGAGGGCCGCCAGGAAGGCCGGGACGATGAGGACGACCAACCGGCTGGCGGGCCGCTTCGCGGGCTTCGAGAACATAAAGGCGGATCCTCGAGGATGATCGGGCGGATGAGTCGCGCGCTCCCGGCGGACCACGTCTTCTGCGGCGGTCGTTCGTCAGCATCGGCGGCGTTCAAGGTCCGAACGGAGTCGGGTGGGCAGGGAACGACCTGTTGAGAAAGCCGGCCCTCGGATGTCGGGGCATCGAGGTTCGAAACCCGGGCGGCCGTCGATCGGCGGTAGGCCCTGAGGTCGGCGACGAGGGTGGCTTCAGAACGACCTGGCTTCCGACTGGCTGTCCTTGAACGAGGCATCGCCCTGATAGACGGCATAGACCTTCTTGCCTCGCAGTGCCGAGAGCGGGAGGGTGACGACCACCTTGCCGTTCACGAGGTTGTAGGCCCTCGTCAGGTCGCCGATGTGGAGAATCATCGTCCCGGTCGGTGTCCCCTGGCCGGGGGCGAAAGGGGTGATCTGGATCGTGAACTGGTAGGACGGGACCGTGACATTGCCCGACCGCGCGTTGACCGCCTCGGCGTGGAGCGTCGCCCTCGTGCCCGCTTTGTCGACGGCCATCACGAAAACCGCCGGGGCCGAAGGCCGGAAGTCGGCGTCGCCGAGGTAGCTGGCGGAGAGGGCGTGCCGGGCTCCGGGGACGGCGAACGCGACCTTGAGCAACGCGGTGCCGTTCACGACGGTGGCGGTCCCGATGACGGTCGTCCCGTCGCGGAACACGACGACCCCCGACGGGTTCCCCGAGCCCGGCGACGCGGCCGAGATCGTCGCTACCAGCGAGATCGGCTGGCCGACGACCGCGCGGGCGGTCGTGGCGGTCAGGGCGGCCCCGGTGCCGTCCTTGGCCACGCTCAGGGCCAGCGGCCTGGAAGAGGCGGCGGCGTAACGGGCGTCGCCGGAGTACGCGACCTTCAACGTGGAGACGCCGGGGACAAGCACCGGCGCGGCGATCCGGGCCGCGCCGTGGGAGAGCGTCGCGACGCCGACCTTGTTGGGACCGACGTAGAGCGCCACGGTCCCCGTCGCGTCGACCGGCAGCGTGACGGCGATCGTCTCGCGTTGGCCATAGACCGGCGCGGCGACCGTCGGCGTGATCTGGATCGAGGGGTTCGCCTTGACCGCGAGGTCGGGCAGGTGATGTCCGTGGATCGTGTCGGCGAGCCCCGTCGCCCGGCCGAACAAGGCGGCCAACGAGCCATCGGATCCGCCGCCGGTGCCTCGACTGGGGTTGGTCAGATACGTCACCGAGAGCGTCGGGCCGGCCGCGTCGTTGGGATTAAACAGGACCTGCGACGCGGTGTTGAAGGCGTTCATCCCGAGGATACCGTCGATCCCCGGCGCCACGTCGAGCACGTAGATCGGGATGTTGGTCAGGTGAATCGTGCCACCACCGGCGGTCGGCAGGTCCAGCTCCTTGAGGGTGAACCCAGGAACGTCGACCTGGCCGGCCACGCCCTGCACGGTGATGGAGGTCTCCGGGTGGGCGAGGTCGAGCCCCAGCGCGCGGGCCTCGGCCGTCGAGATCACGCTGAGCTGGGCCCCGGTGTCGACCAGGAAGTTCTGGCCGGAGAGCGAGGCCGAGGCGTCGACGACCCCGACGCCTCGGATCGTCTCGTTCGGCGACTCGGTGATCGCGTCGCCGGGTTTGGCGAAGTTGACGGCGCCGTAAGGGGTCAGGGAGATGGTCATCGGGTCGCTGGTGGTGCCGTCGGCGGCGCGAGCCAGGGAGGAGGCCGGGGAGACGAACGAGACGTCGGGCATGGCCAGGCTTAGGCCCGCGGCCAGCTCGGAGAAGTCGAGCTTGTAGCCCTGCATGTCGATCAAGGCGGCCAGGCCTGTGGGATGCTCCGGCGAGCCGGCGAGGAGCGGGGTGCCGGTGATCGTCGGCAGGTCGGGGCTGCCGGAGGCGGTCCCGACGAACGCCTGGATGCCCCCGGTCGAGGCGCTGGTCGGGCCGAAGCTCAGGTTGAAGACCGGGAAGCCCGAGTCGTCGAAGCTCAGGCTCGCCGCGTGCATGCCGTCGGCCAGGATCATGCCCGGCGAAGAAACGTCGCCGGTCACGCCGCCCCCGATCCCGTCGGCCGAGGCCCCCCCGAAGACCTTGATCGGGATGCCCGCCCCGTCGCCCTGGAAGACCGCCTGATCGTCGGCCGAGAAGGTGACGGCCGAGGCCCCCGTGTCGAAGATGCCGAACGCCGCATGCGACCCGTCGCCATAGGCCTGGATCGTCAGGACCTGGTCGCCGAACTGGTCGAACGCCGGGTCGAGCGGCACGGTCAGCGACCCCCCGCCCGACAGCACCATGCGCGCCTCGAGGCGCTCCCAACGAAATCCGAAACGACGCGGGCGGCGCAACTCGCGGATGCGTGGGTTCATGGTGATCCTCATCAGATTTTCGGACCGAGTCTGCAGCCCGTGAACCGGGGTGGAGGCGGAAGGGTGAGTCCGCGATCGGCGTCAGGAGATCGCCCTGGAAAGGGCGGATGGGAGCAGCCCAGGACAACCGGAAGCCCGAGTCGGGGATGCCCGGCGTGGCCCCGCCGCTTCGCCGATTGTACGCCAGGGCATCGGGGCCGGCATAGCTCCCTCCCCTCGGCCCCGGAGGATTTGGAGCCCGATCGGGCGTCCGATCGCCGGCCGGTTCGCCCATGCGGCCGTCGACGGCCGAGGGCCCGGCGACGCCTCCGCGTCGCCGGGCCCTCGATCGGAATGGGCGGTGGGATTGGCTCGACGACTAGAAGTAGAGCTGGAAGCGGAGCAGGAAGAGGTCGCTGGTCTTCTGCTGGGAGGTCGCGTTGTACTGCACGTTGTTGCCGAAGACGGCGTGCTGCCAGCTGAAGGTGAGCTTGGTGTACTGGGTCAGGTACCAGTTGAATCCGGGCTCGACGATGTAGAGGTTGTTGGTCCAGAGGTTGCCGTCGGCCAGGCCGGAGCTGAAGATGTTCTTGGAGATGTCAAGGGAGTTGAACCGGCCGGTCAGCTCGATCGCCCCGGGGCCCAGCTTGCCCTTGCGGATGTCGAAGTCCTTCAGGGGCTTGACGACGTTGCGTCCGCTGACGGTCTCGCCGGTGATGAAGTAGCCGGCCTGGACATAGTAGCTTTCCACGCCGATCCGGTCGTGGGCGGCGAGGTTGGTGGTCAGGGCGTAATCGTCGTAGCCGCTCTGCCACTCGGCGATCAGCGAGAGGTGCTGGTAGTACCAGGCGGCGTGGAGGTCCCAGAAGGCCCTCGGGCCGGACTCGCGGGCGTTGGAATTGAACGAGAGGAAGGGGACGCCGATCGCGGCGTTGCCGGAGGTCGGCACGGCGGTCCGCAAGGTCGCCGGGACCGGGCTGGTGGTCTGGGTGCCGGCCATGACCGAGCCGCCGAAGACGAAATTCTCCAGCATCGAGCCTTCCAGCGTGGCGAAGGGCCGCCAGTTGACGAAGGCCAGGACATTCTTGGCGTCGGAAGTGTCGAGGAAGGAGTTCCTCGCCGAGTTGAAGATGCCCACGGCGTAGTCGAGCGGGGCGGTCTTGTTGAAGAGCCGGCCCCAGATCTGGCCGCCGACGGAGCGGTTCAGCGCGAAGTTGTTGAAGAACAACGACCGCTCGGGGCTGATCAGGCCCTGGATCGGCTCGGTGTAGAACTCATAAGTGAACGGCGTCTTGAACCGGCCGACCTTGAACTGGACGCGGTCGTCGTAGTGGGCGTTCAGGAAGATGTCGAGGCCGGAGACGGTGTCGAAGCCGTTCTGGACCGAGACGAAGTATTCCCAGGGCTTGGTGATCCGGCCGCTGAACATGAACCATTGCCGGGGGATGCCGAAGGTGTCGCGGACGGGGGCCTGCCCCCCCTGCTGATAACCCCGGAAGTCGATCTGGGTCAGGTTGTGGAACTGGAGGACGAACTCGTTGTCGGCGGTCTTGAACTCGAAGCCCGGGCCGAACTTGCCGGTCAGGGGCAGGTTCGCGGTGACCGGCGGCATGTTGAACCGGGCGTTGGGGGGCGGGTTGGGGGGCGACGACTGGCCGGGGGCCAGCGGGCCCCCGGTCGCCGCCGGCGCGCCCGTCGGCTGGTTGCCCCCGGTCGCGCCTGGCCCGGCCGGCGGCAGGTTCGACCCCACCCCGCTGCCCGCAGTCCTCGGGTCGCCGGCACCGCCGCCGGGGTTGACGCCGACCCCGCCCGCGGGGGCCATCCGGGTCGACATCTCCTGCATCATCGTTTCGAGCTGCTGGATCCGAGCTTCCAGCGCCGCCTCGCGCCCGGTCGGCACCCCGGCGGCGGGGGCCTGGGCGGGTGCGGCCTCGCCCGCCGCGGGCGGGGGGACCGACGGTTCGGGGACCGGGGGCGTCTGGGCCAGGGCGACGTGCCCGACCGTCGCCAGCAGCAAGCCGGCCAGCAGGAACGTCCTGTTCCTCGGCCAGGGAATCGTGACGATCTTCATCGAGCTCTCGCCCCCTCAAGCCCAACTCCGTGGTCCGTCACCGCCTGGATATCGGGATTCCCGGAACACCTAGGAGGTTTATCGGCCCGCCTCGGCGTCGAATCCAGCGATTGTTCCGGGCTTCTGGGACGCACGGGTTGCCCGGCTTGGGACGACCGGGTCGATCAGCGGGGTTCGAACCGCCCGGCCAGCGCCATCAAGGCCACGCCGGCCAGCAGCGCCGCCGAGAGCTTCCAGCGGTCGTGGGCGTGGAATTGCAGTTCCGGGAGTAGGTCGCTCAGGGCGATGCAGAGGAACGTCCCGGCCGAGAAGGCCAGCGTGTCGGCCGTCACCTGGTCGGCCAGCGAGCCCCCGAGCAGCCCCACGCCGACCCAGAACAACGCGGCCCCGAGCGGGATCATCAGCGAGAAGCCGAGGTTGGCCAGGTGGGCCCGGCCCCTCGGCACGCCCGCCCTGAGCATCAGGCTGACCAGCGTGAGCGCGTCGGCCGGCTTGTGGACCAGCGTCGCCACGAAGACCCCCAAAGCCCCGGGCCCGAGCCCGTCCTCGGACCTCAGGGCTCCCGCCAGCGCAACCCCCCCGGTCAGGGTGTGCAGGGCCAGGCCGAACGCCGCGGCCCCCCAGTGCAGCGAGGTCCCCTTGGTCGCCCGACCGGGAACGCCCGGCGCCGAGGCGTCGACCACCCCGGCCGAATGACCTCGCCCGTGCGAATGCTCGTGCGGATGGGTCGGGCAAGGCTCCAGCGGGTCGGCCGGGGCCTCGTGGTGGTGGAAGGCGAAGAACCGCTCCAGGAAGAAGAGGGCCAGCAGGCCCGCCGCCGACCAGTTCAAGGTGGCCGGCGACCCCTTCTCGATCGCCTCGGGCATCATATGAAAGAACGCCGCGCCCAGCATCGTCCCCGCCGCGAAGCTGAGGTAGAGCTGGAGCCGGGTATGGGTCAGCCGTGAGGAGAGCGGCAGGAGGCCTCCGAGCAGGCTGGCCGCGACCACGGCCAGGCACAGCGAGGCGAGCACGCCGGTCATGGAATCCGCCCGTTCCGGACCGGAGCGATCCCGGGCCCCTTGTGGGACGGGCCGACCCGCGAAATAATCGAGCCGGGCCCAGACGATGCGGAGGGCCCTCGGACCGACGGCCGGGCCGTTCGGTCCTTCGCGAACCGTCCGAGGTGCGTCATGCCCAAGTTGAACGAACCCGAGGTCCTCGGCCGGATGGCGACCGCCAAGGATTGGGAGCGGCTGGGCGACATGCTCGTCCGCTCCTGGCAATTCGCGACGTCACGCCGGGCCCTGGAGTTCGTCGGCCGGGTCGTCGAGTTGGCCGAGCGGACGGGCCACCACCCGGACATCATCCTCAGCTATCGGGTCGTCCGGCTCGAGCTCTCAACCCACGCCCACGGCGGCCTGACCGACGAAGATTTCGCCCTCGCCGCCGCGATCGACGCCCTGCCCGCGGATCGCTGAGGCGGGACGACGGGCCGGTCGGTCATCGGAGCCCTCAGGCCTTGGTCTCGACCCGCTTCGGCCCCGACTGGCCCGGGGCGAGCCGCCGGAACTTGGTCTTGGGCAGGTTGTAGACGCCCTTCTCGGGGGCCCACTTCTCGTCTTCCTGGAGCAGGGCCATTCGCTCGGGGCGGGTCAGGACGTTCCGGGCACGGCCCATGCCGCCCCCCTTCTTCAAGCTCTTGTCGATCGACATCGCCCGAGGCTCCCGTTCCAAGGCGGCCCGCCCGTCAAGGAGTCGGCCCGCCCCTCATTTGAATCCGAAATCGCCTGAACCGTCGACCGGACAGGGCCCCGCGCTGCGGGGACGCCGGCCAAGTCAGAGACCCCCGAGTCTAGCCACCCCGTCCCCCCCTTGCAAGGCCGAAACCGGGAGCGGCCGGTCCGCCATCTTGGCCATTCCTTGTCAAGGGCGGGTTGGGCTGATAGAACAGTTGTTGCACACTCGGCCGACGTCGCACCCGACCGCCCTGGCCGATCCCCGGGAGATTTCCATGCCCCTCCGCGCATCCTTCCAGGCGGCCGCCTCGTGGGCCCTGGTCCTGCCCTGGCTCGTCGCCGACGGGATGGCCGGCGAGCCCGCCAAGGTCGCCTCGCAGAAGCCGGAAGTCGCCCCCTCGCGGGTCCGGGGCGAGGCGGCCTCCGCCGCCCCCGAGGGGGCGGAGGCGCTCGGCAAGGGGCCGAACCCGACCTGGATCTGGGGACCCGACGAGAACCGGGCCTATGGCCTGGTCGTCGGCTTCGAGGGCGGGGCGAAGTCGGCCTGGATCAGGGCGACGGCCGACAACTCGGTCACGCTCCGGGTCAACGGCAAGCCGGTCGGGTCGAGCGACACCTGGCAGGAGCCGATCGAGGTCGACGTCACCGGGACCCTGAAGGAGGGGGCCAACGAGATCCGCGCCGAGGTGGCCAACGCGGGCGGGGTGGCGGCGTTCGCCTTCAAGATGGCCCTGACGATGCCGGACGGGTCGACGAGGTACGTCGTTTCCGACGGCTCTTGGAAGTCGACCGAAGGCGGAGAAGGCGCGGCATCGGGCCCGGTCAAGGCGCTCGGACCGATGGGGTCGGGCCCCTGGGGCGACGTCTTCGCCGGCTCGGGCGGCAAGTCGCCCCGGGGGATCTTCGAGGTCCCTGCGGGGTTCCGGGTCGAGAAGCTCTTCACCGTGCCCCGCGACGCGATGGGGTCGTGGGTCTCGATCGCCTTCGACGACAAGGGGCGGCTGCTCGCCAGCGACGAGGGGGGCAAGGGGATCAGCCGGATCACCCTGCCGCCCTTGAATGGCGAGGGGCCGACGAAGGTCGAACACCTCGACCTGGCGATCACCGCCGCCCAGGGGATGCTCCACGCCTTCGGCCACCTCTACCTCTCGGTCAATGGCGGCCCCGGGAGTGGCCTCTACCGCGCCACCGACACCGACGGCGACGACAAGTACGATAAGCTGGAGAAGCTCAAGGACATCCAGGGCGGCGGCGAGCACGGCCCGCACGCATTGCGGCTCACCCCCGACGGCAAGTCGATCCTCCTGGTCGCCGGCAACCACACCCTGCCGCCCGACCCGATCGACGCCAGCCTCCCGCCGAGGAACTGGGGCGAGGACCACCTCCTCCCCCGCCAGTGGGACGCCAACGGCCACGCCCGGGGGATCCTCGCCCCCGGCGGCTGGGTCGCGAAGACCGACCCCGACGGCAAGACCTGGGAGGTCGAGTCGATCGGCTACCGCAACCCCTACGACATGGCCTTCAACGCCGACGGCGAGCTGTTCGTCTACGACGCCGACATGGAGTGGGATTACGGGATGCCCTGGTATCGCCCGACCCGCGTGAGCCACGCCACCAGCGGCTCGGAGTTTGGCTGGCGGAGCGGGACCGGCAAGTGGCCGAGCTCTTACGTCGACTCCCTGCCGCCCGCCGTCGAGATCGGCCCCGGCTCGCCCGTCGGCGTGAGCTTCGGCTACGGCGCGAAGTTCCCCGCCGCCTATCAGAAGGCCCTGTTCCTCTGCGACTGGACCTTCGGCACGATGTACGCCCTCCGCGTCGAGCCTTCCGGCTCATCCTACAAGGCGACGAAGGAAGAATTCGTCGCGCGGACCCCCCTGCCCCTCACCGACGCGGCCGTCGGCCCCGACGGGGCGCTCTACTTCACCATCGGCGGCCGGGGGACGCAGTCGGAGCTGTACCGGATTACCTACACCGGGACCGAGTCGACCGCCCCGGCCGACGCCCACGACGCCCGGTTCGCCGACCTCCGGGCCCTCCGCCGCAAGATCGAGTCGTACCACCGCAAGGTCGACGACCCGGTTGCGGCGATCACCTTCGCCTACCCGAACCTCGGCCACGCCGACCGCTTCATCCGGTTCGCCGCCCGGGTCGCCCTGGAGCACCAGGACGTGGCCCTCTGGCAGGACAAGGTCCTCGCCGAGCGCGATCCCGAGACGCTCATCACCGGCGCCGTCGGCCTCGCCAGGCAGGGGGACAGATCGCTCCAGCCCCGCCTCTTGGAGGCGCTCGACCGGCTGGCCTTCCGCCGCCTGCCCGAAGGCCAGCAGGTCGAGCTGGCCCGTGCCTGGCAGCTCGCCTTCATCCGCATGGGCGAGCCGACCCCGGCCTTCGCCGCTCGCCTGGCGGGCAAGCTCGCCCCCCTCTTCCCGACCGCCAGCGACCCGCTCAACCGCGAGCTGGCCGCGCTGCTGGTCTACCTCAAGGCCCCGGGGATCGCCGGCAAGCTGCTGGCCCTGATGGAGAAGGGGGACGCCTCGGCCGCCGAGGACCTGTCCGACCTCATGGCCCGCAACCCCGGCTACGGCGGGGCGATCGTCGCCATGATGAAGAACCGCCCCCAGGCGACCAACATCCACTACGCCTTCGTCCTGCGGAACCTCAAGGAAGGCTGGGCCCCCGGCCAGCGGGCGGCGTACTTCCGCTGGCTCGACCAGGCCCGCAAGTGGTCCGGCGGCGCGAGCTACGGCGGGTTCATCAACAACATCGACAAGGACGCCTACGACAATGCGACCGACTCCGAACGCCTGGCCGTCGAGGCCAGCGGGGCCCGCAAGCCCGCCAAGGCGAAGGAGCTGCCCAAGCCCGAGGGGCCCGGCGGCGAGTGGACGCTCGCCGACCTGATCGCCGACTCCGGCCGGGCCCAGTCCAGTCGCGACTTCAAGCGGGGCGAGCGGGCCTTCGCCGCCGCCCGCTGCGTCCTCTGCCACCGCTTCGCCGGCGAGGGCGGCGCGACCGGCCCCGACCTGACCCAGGCCGCCGGCCGGTTCGCATTCAAGGACCTGGCCGAGGCCACCATCGAGCCGAGCAAGGTCGTCTCCGACCAGTACCGGGCCTCGGTCGTCGCCATGAACGACGGCAAGGTCCACTCCGGCCGGATCGTCGGCGAGTCGCCCACCACCTTCACGATCCTGCTCGACCCAGAGGACTCGACCAAGGTCGTCGAGGTCGCCCGCAAAGACGTCGACGAGGTCGCCCCGGCCAAGGTCTCGATCATGCCCGAGAAGTTGCTCGACTCGCTGAGCAAGGACGAGGTCCTCGACCTCTTCGCCTACATCCTCTCGCGGGGCGACTCCAAGGACCCGATGTTCAAGGCCAAGAAGTGACCCGACGACGCTCGCCGACCCCGTGAGGCCACCAATGACCAGGCTCGCCCTGCCCTCGCTCGTGATGCTTGCCTGGTGCTCGACGGCCCCGGCGGCGGTCGATTTCGACGCCGAGGTCGCGCCGATCTTCCGGGCTCGCTGCCTGAACTGCCACGCCCGGGGGAAGTATAAAGCCGGGCTCTCGTTGGAGACCCGCGACTCGGCGCTGAAGGGGGGCGAGTCGGGCCCCGCCATCGTCCCCGGCGAGTCGGCCGAGAGCCTCCTCGTCCAGCTCGTCTCCGGCGGCGATCCCGACCGCCGGATGCCCCCCCAGGGCGACCCGCTCACCCCCGAGCAAGTCGGGCTGATCCGAACCTGGGTCGACCAGGGCGCCGCCTGGCCCGAGGGTTCCGGCCTCGGGTTCCGCAAGGCCCCGCTCGCGCCGAGGACCCCGCCGGTCCCCGAGGTCGCCGGCCTCGACCACCCGGTCGACCGCCTCCTCGCCCGCCACTTCTCCGGTCACCCGGCGACGGAGGCGGCCGACCGCGCCTTCGCCCGCCGGGCCTCGCTCGACCTCGTCGGCCTGATCCCCTCGGCCGAGAAGGTCGCCGCCTTCGAGGCCGACTCGCGACCCGACCGGCATCTCAGGTACGCCGAGGCTTTGCTCGCCGACCGCGACGCCTACGCCGACCACTGGCTGACCTTCTGGAACGACGCCCTTCGCAACGCCTATCGGGGCGCCGGCTTCATCGACGGCGGCCGGGCCACCATCACCCGCTGGCTCTACCGGTCGCTCGCCGAGAATACGCCGTATGATCGGTTCGTCCGCGAGCTGGTCAGCCCCTCGCCGGGCTCGGGGGCCGAGGGGTTCACCAAGGGGATCGTCTGGCGAGGGGTGGTTAACGCCAGCCAGATCCCGCCGGTCCAGGCGGCCCAGAACGTGACCCAGGTCTTCCTCGGCACCAACTTGAAGTGCGCGAGCTGCCACGACAGCTTCGTCAACCACTGGAAGCTCTCCGAGGCCTATGCCCTGGCCGCCGCCTTCGCCGACGGCCCGCTGGAGATCAACCGCTGCGACCAGCCGACCGGCAAGATGGCGAAGGCCGGGTTCCTCTACCCCGAACTCGGCTCGATCGACCCGGCCGCGTCAAAGGCCGAGCGGTTGAAGCAACTGGCCGACCTCCTGGTCAAGCCCGAGGACGGCCGGTTCGCCCGGACGATCGTCAATCGCCTCTGGGCGCAGTTGATGGGACGGGGGATCGTCGAGCCGGTCGACGACATGGACCAACCGGCCTGGGACCAGGACCTCCTCGACTGGCTCGCCGCCGACTTCGTCGCCCACGGGCACGACCTGAAGCACACCCTGGGCGTGATCGCTTCGAGCCGGGCCTACCGCCTCCGCTCGGTCGGCCTGGACGAGCCCGCCAGCCGCTCGGCCTACGCCTTCCGCGGCCCGCTGGCGAAGCGGATGACCGCCGAGCAGTTCGCCGACGCCGTCTCGACCCTCACCGGGGCCTGGCCCGAGGTCGTGAACGACATGATCCGGGTCGACGGCCGGGGCCAGGGTGGGCAGGTCGCCGCCGCCCGCGCGGCGGTCTCGAAGGCCAATGCCGAGCGGCGGTCGCCCGCCGCCCGGCCCGAGGCCCGCTGGGTCTGGAGCCACGCCAACGCCTCGCACGACCCCGGCGGCCGGTTCCTCTTCCGCAAGGTCATCAAGCTCGACCGCCTGCCGAAGTCGGCGCTCGCCGTCGCCACCTGCGACAACGAGGTGGTCCTCCACGTCAACGGCCGGAAGGTCGGCCAGGGCGACCGCTGGAGCGAGCCCGTCGCCGTCGACGTGGCCGGGCTCCTGAAAATCGGCGACAACGTCATCGCCGCCGAGGCGACCAACTGGCCCGACCCCAAGCACGGCAAGAGGCTGGACGTCTCGGGCGCGAACCCGGCGGCCTTCCTGGCGTGGGTCGGGGGGTTCGAGGAGGACGGCCGGCCCGCCTGGGGGGTCGGCACCGACGCCACCTGGCTCTGGTCGGCCGACGCCGAGGGCGACGGCTGGAAGTCGGGCCCGACCCCCGAGGGCTGGAAGCACGCCGTCGAGTTGCCGGGGGCCGACCGGATCTACGGAGGCCACGTCAAGCTCGCCGAGGTCGTCGCGCGGGCCTCGGTGAAGGCCGAGGTCTCGCCCGTCCGGGCCTCGCTCGCCTTCGACGACCCGCTGATGCTCGCCCTCGGCCGGACCAGCCGCGAGCAGGTCGTCACCCGCCGCGACCCGATCGCCACGACCTTGCAGGCCCTCGAATTGACCAACGGCGGGACCCTCGACGCCCGCCTGAGGCGCGGGGCGCGGAAGCATCTTGAACGGATCGGCCGAGACCCCGAGAAGATCGCCGGCGCCGTCTTCTTCGAAGCCCTCGGCCGGTCGCCGACCCCCGGAGAATTGGCCGCCGCCCGCGAGCTGATCGGCCCAGGCGCGACCGAGGAAGGGGTCCATGACCTGCTCTGGGCCGTCGCGATGCTGCCGGAGTTCCAGTTGATCGAGTGACTGGGTCGATACCGGCGGTGGTGAGAAGCTGCCCGACGAGGAGGACGCGCGATGACGACAAGGACCGAACCGCCCTGCCCCGCGTCCCGGACGATTGGGAAGCCCGTCAAGTCGATCACGCTCCGCGCCTTACTGAAAGACGAGTTCGTCGCCGATGTCGGTGATGGTGATGAGGCTTATCACTTCTGCGGCGCGAAAGAGTGCGAGGTGGTTTATTTCTCGGATGGGCGATCCTTCGACCGGTCGCAGCTCAGGGTCGAGGTCGGGGTCAAGGGCACCTCCGGGGAGCGGCCCCTGTGCTATTGCTTCGGGCATTCCATCTCCACGATCAAGGACGAAATCCGCGTCAAAGGCCGATCGGAGGCGCTGGAGGAGATCCGTCGCAAGATGAAAGACCTTGGTTGCCGGTGCGCGGTCACCAACCCTTCCGGGGCGTGCTGCCTCGGCGATGTCGGCCGGGGCATCGAGGTCGCCAGGTTCGAGATCCGGTAATTCCCTCGGGTCGTCCCGAAGTCCAGGCCCATCCAGGAGCGACTTGCGATCCGACCCGTTTTGTCGCCCCAAGACACTCGTCGAACCCTTGTTCGACCGCCCGGAGGCTCGCGATCTCATGTCCCGCACTCGCCGCCAGTTTTTGAAGGCTACCGGGGCCGCGACCCTCGCCGCCCTGGCCTCGCCGGCCCCCCGGCCGCTCCTGGCCGACGACATCGACCGGCGGCGGGTCGCGGCGAAGGCCGACGCCGTCATCGTCCTCTGGATGGCTGGCGGGATGGCCCACCTGGAGACGTTCGACCCGAAGCGGCACACGCCTTATGAGGCGGGGATGAAGTCGGCCGACGTCTGCAGCACGTTCCCCTCGGTCCCTACCGCGGTCGACGGGGTCCGGTTCAGCGAGGGGCTGGAGGCGATCGGCCGATTGATGGACCGGGGGACCTTGATCCGCTCGCAGGTCGGGGCCGACCTCGGCTCGATCCTCCACTCGCGGCACCAGTACCACTGGCACACGGGGTACGAGCCGCCGGTGAACGTCGCCGCGCCTCACCTCGGGGCGTGGGTGGCCCATGCCCTGGGCCCCAAAAACCCGGCGGTCCCGGCCTACATCGACATTGGCCAGCGATACGACGGCAACGGCGAGGCCGAGGAGCTCCGGTCGTTCCAGACCGGCGGCGTGCTCGGCTCCGAGTTCGGCCCCTTCCGCGTGCCCGACCCCACCGACGCCGTCGCCGCCGTCCGGCCCCCGGCGGGGATGACCCTCGGCCGGTTCAAGAAACGCTATGAGGGGTACAAGAAGCTCATCCAGGCCAGCCCCGACCTCCGCGAAGGGTCCGACTACCAACGCGAGTCGCTCCTCCGCTCGCTGGAGAACGCCGACCGCCTGCTGACCTCCGACGCCGCGAAGGCCTTCGATCTCGCCCTCGAACCGAAGGCGAGCTTCGACTCCTACAACACCGGCCGGTTCGGCCAGGGGTGCCTGCTCGCCCGGCGACTGGTCGAGGCCGGGGCCCGCTACGTCGAGGTGACGACCGAGTACGTCCCCTTCCTCAACTGGGACACCCACGACAACGGCCACACCCGGCTCCGCGACCTGAAGAAGCAGGTCGACGCGCCGATCGCCCGGCTCGTGCTCGACCTGGAGCGGCGTGGGTTGCTCGACCGGACCCTCGTGGTGCTCGCCAGCGAGTTCAGCCGATCGGTGATGATCGAGGGGAAGGCCGAGAAGCGGGTGCCGGACCAGGTCCAGCAGCCGGCCACGCTCTCCAGCCTGGCCCACTATGGCCACCATCGCCACTTCACCGGGGCCGGGTCGGTCCTGATGTTCGGCGGCGGGGTCAAGAAGGGGCACGTCCACGGCGCGACCTCCGACGAGATGCCCTGCACGACGACCCAGGACCCCGTCACCGTCACCGACCTCCACGCCACGATCCACCACCTGCTCGGGACCTCGCCCCGCTACGGCGTCGTCACCGAGGAGCGGCCGTTCTACGTCACCAAGGACGGCAAGGGAAAGCCGGTGATGGGGGTGATCGCCTGATCCTCTGAGACTCAGGACTCAGGACTCAGGACTCAGGACTTCGTTCCTTTTCTCTCCGAGGAGCTGCCGCGATGAGGATTGACGTTCGAGTGGCCACGGCTTCGGGCCTGGCCCTGGTGTTCGCCGCCGCGACGCTCGCCGCCGACGCGCCCGACCCGACGACCCTGGAGATCTGGCCGGCCGCCGCCCCGGGCGACTCCGCGCCGATCGAGGCGGAGAAGGTCACGAAGAAGAAGAATTCCGAGGCGATCACCAGCATCACCAACGTCTCGAAGCCGACCTTGACCGTCAGCCGCCCCTCGCCCGAGAAGAATACCGGCGTGGCGGTCCTGGTCTTCCCCGGCGGGGGGTACAACAACCTGGCCTGGGAGCACGAGGGGACGATGGTCGCCGAGTGGCTCAACTCGATCGGCGTGACGGCGGCCGTGCTGAAGTACCGGGTCCCCCGTCGGCCCGACACGCCCAAGGGGCAGCCGCCGGTCCAGGCCCTGATGGACGCCCAGCGGTCGATCAGCCTGGTCCGGTCGCACGCCTCGGAATGGGGGATCGACTCGAAGAAGGTCGGCGTCCTCGGGTTCTCGGCCGGCGGCCACCTCGCGGCCTGGTGCTCGACGAACTCCGACAAGCGGGCGTATGAGACCATCGACGGTGCCGAGCAGGTGAGCTGCCGCCCCGACTTCACCGTGCTGATCTACCCGGGCGGGATCACCAGGCGCGGGGGCGACACGCTGGCCGACGAGATCCGGGTCTCCAAGGAATCGCAGCCGACCTTCCTCGCCACGGCCACCGACGACACCGGCCCGGCCATCGGCAGCGCGACGTATTACCTCGCCCTGAAGAAGGCGGGCATCCCGGCCGAACTGCACAGCTACGCCGCCGGGGGCCACGGCTTCGGCATGAGGCCCGGCGACCGCCCCGCCGCCTCGTGGCCGAAGCGCTGCGAGGAGTGGATGAAGGACCAGGGGATCCTCAAGCCGACGCGTTGACCGAGGGCGGCATCTCAACCGTAGGGCAGGACTCGTCCTGCCGGTTCGGGGCTGATCGGCAGGACGAGTCCTGCCCTACGAAAAGCACCACGGCGGCCGGGCCCCTTCGCGAGGAGGGACCCGGCCGCCTCGTTGGTGCTCACTTCGGCGGGGCGTCGCCCCCCTTGGGCTTCTCCGCGTCCTTGGCCTTGGCCTTGAAGTCGCCCGCGACGACGGCGGTCATCGTCTTCGGGTCGAGGTACTTCCGCACCGCGGCGTTGACGGCGTCGGGGGTGAGGGCCTGGATTTTGCGCTCTCGGTAGGCGTCGAACTGCATGGTCCGGCCGAGGTAGAGGTAGCGAGCGAGGGTCCCGGTGAGGGCGGAGTCGGAGGTCCGGCCGATCTTCATCTGCTGGAGGTAGCCCTTCTGGGCCTTCTCCAGCTCGCCGGGGGTGACGCCGTCCTTGAGCAGGCGGTCGAACTCCTCGCGAATCCCGGCCTCGACCTTGGCCAGGTTGTCGGGATTGAAGATCGCATAAACCATCAGGCTCGCGTTCTCGTCCTCGGCGTCGGCGGAGAACATCGAGCCGGAGCCGTAGGAGAGCCCGTCCTTCTGGCGGAGCCGGTCGGCCAGTCGCGACGAGAGCCCCCCGCCGCCGAGGACGTAGTTGCCGATCAGGGCGGCCGGATAGGCGGGGTCCTCGTCCTTCATCGGCAAGGTCATCCCGCCGATGTAGGTGGCATTCGCCTTGTCGGGCGTTGCGATGGTGGCCTGCTCGCGAGGGGCCGGCTTGAACGGCTTCTCGATCCGGGCATAGGGCTTCTTAGCGTGCCAGCCCTCGACGACCTTGGCGACCAGGGGGAGGACCTCGGAGGGCTCGAAGTCGCCGACGACGGCGAGCTCGCCGTGGTCGGCGCCCAGGTACTCCGCGTCGATCAACTTGACCTGGTCGATGGTCGCGGCCTTCACCCGCTCGATCGACTCGTCGATGGTCGGGGTATAGCGGACGTCATCCTTGGGGTAGGGGTTGAGGATCTCCTGGAGCTTGAGCGAGGCGAGGACCTGGGGCTCGGTCCTGGCCGCCTCCAGCGCGGCGAGCTGCTGGGTCTTCATCACGTCGAGCTGGTCGGCCGGGAAGCTTGGCTCGCGGAGGACCTGGCGGAGCAGGTCGAGCACGGCGGGGAGGAACTTGCGCTGGGTCTCCAGGCGGACATTGAGCGTGCCGGCGGCCCCGGCCAGGGTGAGCCGGGCGCGATTCTGGTCGAGCCGGTCCTGGATCTCCTGGCGGGTCAGCGACTTCGTGCCCCGGAGCATCATCTGGGGCATCAGCGAGGCGGCGGTGTTGAGCCCCTTCAGGCTCTCGGCTTCGCCGTAGTGGAGGGTCATGGCGAGGTTGACGGTCTCGCCCCGGTTTTTCTTCGGGAGCAGCGCGACCTTCACGCCGCCGATCGGGTCGGGGGTGAGGATCCGCTTCTGGATCGAGTCGGGATCGGTGTCGAACGTCTCGCCGGCGCCCGAGGCGGACCGGCCCTTGTACCCCTCGACGAGCTTGGCGACGTCGGGCGTGGCGGGGATCGGCGTCCGGTCGGCCTTGTCGGTCGGCAGGAAGGTGCCGACGGTCCGGTTGCTCGGGCGGAAGTACTTGCCGGCGGCCTCCTTGATCTGCTCGACCGTCACCTTTTCGAGCTGGTCGCGGTGGAGGAAGTAGAGCCGCCAGTCGCCTTGCGAGGTCCACTCGCTCAGCTCGATGGCCAGGCGGTTGGGGTCGGCCGCGTTCAGCTCCAGGTCCTTCAGGCGGCGGGTCTTGGCCCGGTCGACTTCCTCCTTGCTGATGTCGGCGTCCTTGACGCCCTCGACGATGGCGAGGACCTCGTCCTTGACCTCGGCGAGGGGCTTCTCCTTGCGGACCTCGGCCTCGACCTCGAAGATCCCGGGGTCGTGGTAGCCGCCGGCGCCGGTGGAGACGCTCGCTGCCTTCTTGGTCTCGACCAGAGCCTTGTAGAGCCGGCCGGAGGGGGCCGAGTCGAGGACGTCGGAGAGGATCTCCAGGGCCGGGAAGTCGGGGTGCGGCCCGGCGGGGATGTGGTACATCACGCCGAAGATCTGGACGTCGCCGACCCGGCGGAGCGTGACGGACCGCTCGCCGTCCTGGGCCGGCTCCTCGGTGTAGGTCGGGTCGAGCTTTCTCGTCGGCTTCGGTAGGGGGCCGAAGGTCTTGCGGATCGAATCGAGGACCTTCGCCTCGTCGAACTTGCCGGCGACGACGAGCAGGGCGTTGTCCGGCTGATAATACTTCCGGTAGAAGGCCCGGAGGTTGTCGACCGGCACGCGCTCGATGTCCGAGCGGTTGCCGATGGTGGACTTGCCGTAGTTGTGCCACTCGTAGGCGACGGCCATCATCCGCTGGTTCAGGACGCGGCTCGGGCTGTTCTCGCCCGACTCGAACTCGTTGCGGACCACGGAGAACTCGGTCGCCAGGTCTTCCGCCTTGATGTTGGAGTGGACCAGGCGGTCGGCCTCCAGGCCGAGGGCGAAGTCGACGTTGTCGTCGGTCGCGTTGAGGGTCTCGAAGTAGTTGGTCCGGTCGAGCCAGGTGGTGCCGTTGAACTGGGCCCCGCGCTCCTTCAAGGCGCCGGGAATGTCGGGGCGGTCGGGCGTCCCCTTGAAGACCATGTGTTCGAGGAGGTGGGCCATCCCCGCCTCGCCGTACCCTTCGTGGCGCGAGCCGACGAAGACGGTCAGGTTCACCGTCACCTTGGAGCGGCCGGGCTCGGGGAAAAGGAGGATTTTCAGGCCGTTGTCGAGGCGGTATTCGGTGATCCCCTCGACCGAGGCGACCTTCTTCGGAGCGGCGGGCTCGTCGGCCGTCGCCGGGGCAGCCAGGCCCAGGGCGACCAGGGCCATCAATCCGTCGGGTATTCTCAAGGGTGCTCTCCTGGTTGCGATCGGTCCGTCTCCGGGGGCGAAGGGCGTCATTCTAGGCCCGGACGATCGGCGCGCGAAGGGGACGGCCGCGCCTCCCGGTTCAACCGGCCGTTCGAATTCGTTACACTGGGGTCTTCGCGGGCCGCCGACCCCTATTGACCTTCGAGGACATTCATGGCGGGCTATCTGCTCGAAGGGCCGAAGGCCGCCCGGATGTACGAGGTCATCCTGCCGAAGAAGCTCGGCTACTTCGGCAAGGTCCAGGAGGTCCTGGAAGACCTCTTCGACGAGGAGGCGATCCGCAACATCCCCTTCATCCGGCGGTCGATCGCCGAGCGGAGGCGGCGAGACACCTCGTTCGACGAGACGGCCTGGATCAAGACCCTCTGCATGGCCTCCGGCGGCTACTCGATCTACGAGATGGACGGCCGATACGTCGCCGGCTCGGGCAAGCCGGTCGACGAGCGGGTGCTGGTCATCCGGTTCATCTTCCACGAGGCCGGGCTCCCCTCGGACGTCAACACCGACTTCCTCTCTGCCTCGCTGGAGGTGGTCAACCACCTCGTCGCCCACCGCTTCGCCGAGGAGCTGGGCGTCGAGGAGCAGATCTGGTTCCTCGAATACCCCGCCACTCGGCTGGCGATCTGGCGGAAGGACGACGAGGTCAGGACCCCTCTCGGAGATTATCAGCTGTGAGCCCGACACCCGACCCCCGCAAGGCCCTGGTCGACCGCTATGCCGACGGGGGTCCGATCCTCGTGCAGGCCCTCGCCGGGATCTCGCCCGAGCAGGCCCGCGACCACCCGATCCCCGAGAGCTGGAGCCTCGCCGAACTGGCCGGGCACCTGCTCGACTGCGACCTCGTCTTCGGCGACCGGATGAAGCGGATCATCGCCGAGGACTCGCCGACCTTGCAGGCCTTCGACGAGTCCGCCTGGATCGCCCGGCTCGGCTCCGACGCCGTCCCCGTCGACGAGGCCGCCGCCCTCTTCGCGGCCAACCGGAAGTGGATCTCCAGGATCCTCCGCGACCAGGACGAGGCCGCCTTCGCCCGCGCCGGGGTCCACTCCGAGAAGGGGCGGCAGACCCTCGCGGCGGTCCTGGCCTACGCGACGAACCACCTCGACCACCACCTCAAATTCCTCTACGCCAAGCGGGCCAAGCTCGGCCTGGCGATCTACCCCCGGTACACGAGCAACACCGGAGTCTGACGACCTTGGGACGCCTCTTCGCCGGCACGCCCTTCGACCGGCCCCCGACCTGCGAACGCTGCGGCCAGCCCGAGGCGGAATGCGCCTGCCCGGCGATCGTCGTCGAGCCGATCCGCCTGCCGCCCGAGGACCAGATGGCCCGCCTGAAGGTCGAGCGTCGGCCAAAGGGGAAGGTCGTCACCCTGGTCTCCGGCCTCGACCCCGAGGGGAACGACCTCGACGCCCTCGCCGCGAAGCTCAAGACGCGCTGCGGGTCCGGCGGGACGGTCAAGGACGGCGCGATCGAGCTGCAAGGCGACCACCTCGCCGTCGCCGAGGCCGCCTTGAAGGCGATCGGCTACCGCGTCAAGCCGGGGTGAGCACGCCGGGGACGGACGCGAGAATCCCGCGACCTCGCCGACGGCGCCCCGGGGGCATGGGTGTCGAGGCTCGCCAGGGCGACGGCCAACCCGTCCGCCCTCGCCTCATCTCAACCCTCGGGCTCCTCGGGCGACCAGGGGCGGCCGAAATGCTCGCCGAAGCACGAGTGGTCGAGGTCGAACCGCCCGGGGAACGGGGCGGCCTCGGCGGCGTGGCCCAGCGCGATCAGGCCGCAGATGGCGTGGTCGTCGGGGATGCCAAACCCCTCGCGGAGCTTCTCCTCCTCGAACCCTTCGAGCCAGCAGGAGGCCAGGCCGGACGCCTCGGCGGCGATCATCAGGGTGGCGGCGGCGAGCATCGCCGAGCGGACGGCGCGGAGGGTCGGGCCGTCCCCCCTGGCCCACTCGCGGGCGGCCGTCGCCCGGACCCTCGCGGCCTCCTCCGGCGAGATCGCCCCGAGCTCGAGCATCCGACCGAGGACCTCGGCCAGGTCGACCCGATCGGCACCCGGGTAGGCCAGGACGATCAGGGCGACCGGGGCCTGGGTGAGCCTGGCCTCGCCGAAGGTGCAGGCCCGGAGCCTACGGCGGTTCCGGTGGTCGCGGACGACGACGAACCGCCAGGGCTGGAGGTTCATCGGCGAGGGGGCCAGGGCCGCCAGGGCCAGCAGGCGGGCGAGCCGGTCGTCGGGCAAGGGCCGGTCGGGGTCGAACCTCCGGGCGGTCCTCCTCGACGCGATCGCCCGGAGGGCCGGGTCATCCTCGGGCCTGGACATGGGCCTCGGGCTCGCTTCCTGGAGAAAAGGGCCAGTCTGCCGGGCCTCGAACCCCGCCGCAAGCCGGGACCGCTGATCCCGCCCGGTTCGCCGGGGCGAGTCCTGGCATCGGCCCGGGGATTGGCTTATGATCCGGCAAGTCGGGCGGGCGGCCGATCGGATCGGCCGATTCGCCCGGGTCGCATCAGAAGTCGAGGGACGCCACCATGAACCGACGCCACGCGCTCATCGCCTGCCTCGCCTCCGGGCTCCTCCTGCCCGCCGCCGCCCTCGCCCAGGACAAGGGCAAGTCCGAATCGACCGGCGAGTGGGTCTCGCTATTCGACGGCTCGACCCTCAGCGGCTGGACGACCGCCGACGGGACCACCGGCAACTGGAAGGTCCAAGACGGCGCCATCTACGGGTCGGGCCCGGCCTCGCACCTGTTCAGCCCCAAGGGCGACTACAAGAACTTCAAGTACAAGGCCGAGTTCAAGATCGCCGACAAGGCCAACTCCGGCATGTACTTCCGCACCAAGAAGGGCCCGGGCTTCCCGAACGGCTACGAGGTCCAGGTCAACAGCACCCACGGCGACCCGGTCAAGACCGGCTCGCTCTACAACCACGTCAAGGTCTTCGAGAAGCTCGTCCCGCCCGACACCTGGTTCACCCAGGAGGTCGAGGCCGTGGGCAACCACATCGTCATCAAGGTCAACGGCAAGACCACCGTCGACTATGTCGACACGAAGAACAGCTTCAAGATGGGCCACTTCGCCTTCCAGCAGCACGACCCGGGCTCGAAGGTCTGGATCCGCAAGGTCGAAGTGATGGAATTGCCCGACTCGCCGGCCGGCACCTCGCCGAAGCCCGCCGCGACGGCCACGCCGATCACCCCCTGAGCCCCACCCCGGAAGAGGATTGATCCGATGATGCGACGATGGTTGACGGCCGGCTGGCTGGCGCTGGCCTGCCTGGCGCCGGGCCTCGCCGGGGGGGCCGACAAGTCGACCCCGGAACCCGGCTGGGTCTCGCTGTTCGACGGCCAGACCCTCGGCGGCTGGACCTCGGTCCCGCTCCCCGGGCAGACGAGTAGCTGGGAGGTCAAGGACGGCGTGCTCGAAGGGTCGGGCGGACAGTCGATGCTCTACAGCCCCCGGGGCGACTACAAGAACTTCAAGTTCCGCGCCGAGCTGAAGATCAACGACAAGGGGAACTCGGGCATGTATGTCCGGTCCGCCAAGGCGGCATCGTTCACCCAGGGGCACGAGATCCAGGTCAACAGCACCCACGCCGACCCGATCAAGACGGGGTCGCTCTATACCCTGGTCCACCTCTTCAAGAGCCCCGTCCCGCCCGACACCTTCTTCACCCAGGAGGTCGAGGTCGCCGACGTCAACTACCGGGGCAAGCTCGTCACCAAATTCCGGATCAGCGTCAATGGCGAGGTGCTTTATGAGTACCTCGACCGCGAACGCCAGTTCCAGTCGGGCCACTTCGCCTTCCAGCAGCACGACCCCGGCAGCCACGTCACGATCCGCAAGGTCGAGGTCATGGAACTGCCCGAGACCAAACCGCTCGACACGCCCAAGCCCGCCGCGAAGCCGGCCGCCACCAAGGCCGCCCACTGATCCGATCCCATCATCGGGACGCCGGCCGGGAGGGCGTTGCG
>JAABUK010001569.1_pt1 | contig 43010 bp, 65 predicted proteins | sample 5559141 | NCBI WGS metagenome assembly JAABUK01 (sample SAMN10711869, study PRJNA513367) | rock metagenome | isolation source: Antarctica rocks | place: Antarctica: Victoria Land, Pudding Butte nord | collected 2016-01-03 | reverse complement strand
TGTGGTGTGGTGTGGTGTGGTGTGGTGTGGTGTGGTGTGGTGTGGTGTGGTGTGGTGTGGTGTGGTGTGGTGTGGTGTGGTGTGGTGTGGTGTGGTGTGGTGTGGTGTGGTGTGGTGTGGTGTGGTGCGAGTGAGGTGTGGTGTGTGGTGCGAAGCCTTGTTCATGCTGCCAGAAAGGCTCACCTTGATGAGGTCCAAGGTGCTACTGCTTTGAGGGTGCTCCTCATGGTCTACCCTTTTGGCCGCAGCCCAGGCAGTTGTGAATCCCCAGCTGCGGGCAGTAGACACGCTATTCAACTTGCTCCTGCAGAGCAGCCGCATTGATCAAAGACATCAGCCGCGTTGGTCAAAGACGTCAGTATGCAGCAGAATTGACTAGTGAGCAGGCGCGACAGCAGCAATGAGCTCCCTGCTGCAGATAGACCCACCACACAGGGTCAACTCAGCATCAGTTAGTCAACACATCGAGAGAGAATCATTTGTTTGTACCTGCTGCTGAGTCTGTCAGACACTGTGTGCCGGCTGCTGCTACTGCCAATGCCGCTGTTGCCACCGCTAGCCCTGCTGCTACTACTACCTGGACCACCACTGCTGCTGTGGTTGCTCAAAGGGCTGCCACTGCCAGGGCAGTTTTCACTGCTGCAGTCGCCTTTGCCACCATTGCTGCTGCAATTGCTGCTGCCAGTAGGGCTGCTGCTGACATTGCCCTTGACACCGCTGCTGCTGCTGCTGTTGTTCACTGCAGCAATGCTGCTGCTGGCAGAGGTGCCATGGTTTTGGGCTTCAGACTTCTGCTGCCGGCTGGCGACATCTGAGCTGTGGCCTGTGCCACTCCCCTCCTTGGATGGATCCTATACCAAACATGCATTTGTGTGTGGCGATGCTCAGATGAAGTGACGTGATTACATGCTGGCGCATGCCATGAAAAGCGTGCTTCAACAAGGCATGTAATGAGAAGAAACCTCCAAATGTTGGGTTAAACCTTCCTCTGCATCAAGGAAAAAGCTGTAGCATCCTTGATACAATGCATCTTATGTACTGAAAAGGCAATACACAGTGCAAGCATAGCCCACACTGACATGCTCTGAGTGCTGCAGTGCAAGACCAGATGGTCTCAAGCAAGCATGAGGAAGCATGTCGCTGTACCAAGCAATTGCACAACAGATGAATGCGTCAACTCATGCATGCCAAGCTGCAAGCTCAGCCCACGATATCCAGAACAGATGGATGCATCAACTCATGCATGTCAAGCTGCAAGCTCAAAATGCAATATGCAGCCGAAGGCCATGACTCACCTCAAAGCTGCGCCACACATACAGCACAGCAACAGCCGCCATGACTGCAGCTGTGGTGGACCAGCCAGGCTGCACAACTGCCAGGCACCACACCCCCCAGGATCCCCAGCCAGAACCCCAAGCCCCCACAGCATGGCCCAGGGGGCGCAGAACCAAATGGTAGACATAGATGGCGACCATACAGCTAATCAGAATGCCAAGACACAGGCCTCGCAAGCACCTCAACAGAGAGATGTCTGCTGCTGGTGGCATCTGCTGCCAATCACTGGAATTGTGCCTGCGATGCAGTCTGAAGAAAGTGCATTGCGCTGTGCATGGTGAGCCAGCAGCTGCAAGCTGCACAGTATGCAAAATTACATGCATCACATGTGCCATGCATCAAATCTGTGCACCTGTTGTCAGCTTTCAATAGGCATTTCAAGAAGTAACGATGAATACAATGTTAGAGACATACTATTACATCCTTGTTGCAGGCGGCCAGTGCAGCAAAAACAGGGTGTTGTGTACACAGACAGTGTACACCCAATGTATGTCAGTGCAGTTGAAAAGTTGGCTGATGCAACAACAAAAGCAAGGTCCACAAGGCTGCCTTACCTGCTGCTGCTGCCACTGCTGCTGAAGCTGCCAGCGCCATCATTGCTGGAATCTTTGCTGCAGGACTGGACAGTTCCATCACTGCAATTGCTGCAGTTGTCATTGGCTGTGCCTTCTGCAGAGGATCCCACCAGGCTTGGTACCTCCAGACTTTGGACGCTGCGCTGATGCATCTGAGTTGGTACAAACACATGAGCGTCCAAGCTTGAGTGCACATTTGTAGGTGAGCTGCAGCAGTCATCAAGGCATACGTCAGCACAGCAATGACAAAGGGCACAGGTTTGTGCACATGCAAGAGCTTTGTGTGGCTGCTTATACATGAATTGAACACTGTCATGGTGCAAAAAGATGCAAGCATGTATGATCAGCTTGTGTGCATTCTTTCTGTCTTTGGTGCAGTGCTGACATGTCATTCAGGCACAGCTATGCAACCGCTACAAGTGTACTAGTTCAAGTGCCATACAAGGGTATTCAAGCAAGGCAAACTCAAAAGCAGATCTGACTCATCAGATGTGAGTCATGGGACTGGCGAGTGAAGATAAGGCTTGAATAAGCTGACATCCTGTTCACTTTATTGAGCAGACACACTTGTGTGCTCTGCATATGACAATGCAAAGGACGTCTGCTCCACTGCATCATGAAATTTGCATCAAGGCTGCTACAAAAGCTGCTGGAACGGTCTCAAATTTGGACTCCAATTCTGCTGGCGCTATCTGTTCTCTCATTATCAGCATGCAGGCAGCACAGAGGAAGATGAGACTTACCCTGAAGTCCTGCCAAAAGATGACCACAATGGCAACAATGACCACGGGCATCACACAGTACCACACCAGGGGAACAGCCCACTCATACGCCAAACTCACTCCAGACTGGCAAGAATCTGCCAAATAGGCTGCTGTGTAGCTCAGTCCCTCCCTGACAGCCGCAAATGGGTAAAGCAGCATGTTGACCGCCAGAGTCTTGACTGGCAGCATTGAGAAGGAGGTAAGATAGCACAGGGCAGTCCTCAAGACCAGCACTGGGTAAACTGCTGCATGGTACAGCCTGGTCGTGACCCCCATGATTGGGAAGAGTAGCAGGCTATTGAGCACAGGCCCAAGCTGGTCGTAGAGGACCCGCTTGAGCAGCAGTGCTGGTTGGTAGAGCAGGCAGCTGTATGTGATCTTGGGAATGCTAGAAAGACTTTGCAGTAAGCCCAGCAAAGCCCCAAAGCCAGTGCTGAGGACCAAGCTCACGCAATAGTGAGCAGTCATGACGAGGTATGCCACGCTGTAAGAACCGACAAGCAGCAACATGACAGCCAGTTTTACTACGCGGCTGAGTATGGCTGAAGGGATGCCAATGACCAGCATGACAGCCACTTTGTATATGCTGACCAGAAGGGCTTTGGGGATGCTGACCACTATGGCAAACAGCCAGCTTAAAGCTGTTCTGAAGACATGTCCCGCCATACTCCAGACAAAGCTTACTGCAGTGCTGATTGAGTCAGCACTGGTGGTCATCCCTGTGCTAAATGCTGTGGTGGCAGATAGCCCATCAACATTTGGTAGACTGCTGACTGCAACACTGGTTGCTTCCATGGTGAAACCCATCAGGCTGCTGAAACGCGCTGCCATGGGCTGGAAAACACCAAATGGCATGGCCAGGCTGTCAATCAGCCACAGGCCTGCTGTGTGAAGCAGGTCGCCAATGACCCAGCCAGCAATGCTGGTGACAAGCAGCAGCGCCAACCAGACACCAGCATGTGCATCCACAGCTACACAGGTGATGCCATCAGAAGGTGAGGAAGGCTTGTGCATGGACCTGTCGGTGATGGTCTCACTGCCGTTGTCACTGCCAGCCTGCTGTGCATCAAGCAACATGTTAAGTGATCATCTATTGTATGATGCTGTCAGTGTCTGGAAGTTGATTGGCATGCAGCTGCTGAATGAAGTGACTGCTCAGCATAGACATAACATAATATAACATGCGAAGAACAGGAAAGGAGGCTTTTGCTCACCTTTAGTACACTCCACACAACCTTTGCAATGACACATTGCTGAAAGGCAGGCCAGGCCAGACTATCAAAGACTTGATGGATGCGCAGTACATACAAGTGTACAGCTCTATGTTTGGTGTGTGAGCATCAAGTCATGATAGGCTTTGGCCTGAAGTGCTGTAAGCAACACGTAGTTGCAAACCTAAAATGGAGTCAGAATGAGGTGAAGTAGAGATTGAGTTGCATCAATACTACTTTGGGCAGTACCTGATAGTTCAGAGATCTGTGACTCACAGATTTGAACCGCTTGCTGTCATCTGCTGACACAGGCCCTGCCTGCACACCACACAATCCAGATTAGCCTTTTTTGTCTCAGACATCAAGCTATCAACTGGAAAGCGGTGGCTGTGTTTTGCAGCCACTGCCAAGCTTCTCCCCTTTGCTGTCATCACCTGATGTTGGTCTGACGCTCTAGCAAATGAGGTTGGTCTTGACTGAACTGCAGGATGCCCAATCCAGGGTTTTTTTGTGACTGAACACGTGGCTGCACCAAACGTCGGCTTGCTGTGTTGTGCATCCTGAGTGGATTGAGGTGCATCAACGATATCAGCTGCCTGAGCTTCGTGGTGTCTTGCCTGCAAAGAACAGATGGTACCAAATGATTGAATGACTCTGGGCTTGAAAGGCAAAAGGGCAGCAATCATGTAACTACTATCATAATAGCATCTTAGTTGGCAGATAAGCAAGATTCCAGTGTGCACAGGACACAAGCGACAAGCAGCGCAGGTGTTTCTGACCTTCTTTTTGCAGCATAGCAGCTTTATTAAGCAGGACTTCTGCTTGGTCTGCTTGCAGTAAGTCTGAGCTGCACAGCCAGACTTGTGTTGCACCTCATGGGTTTGTTCTTTTCCCTGTGTCAACACGCGAACTGTCAAGTTCTGATGTGATCGGGAAGGGGAAAGGCCGCTTGCTGCAACCCTGACTGCAGCAAACTTACCTGGTCACCACTGCTGGCTGCAGTCTGAAAGCAACAGCAGGCAAAGATCGGGAACAATACTTTTCTGGTCCATACCATCCTCTGCGGAGGCTCTTCGGTCCTCTTTTTCAAGACATGTTTACTCATGTCCCTTCGCACTGCAAAGTCAAAGGGCCTGCAGGCCTGAGCTATCAGGCATGGACGGCTGACGTCCCAGTCCAACCGAGACTTCTGTCGTCTTATAGCTATTTCTGACAGTTCGGACTGGGCTGCTCACAATATCCCGACCGCAAATAGCTGCTCTCCGGAAAGTGTGCAGCCTTGGTCGCATAACTTGACAGAGGAATCTGAATGGATTGGTCCCGGAGCTCGTTCAAAGCAATGCTGGACGGCATCTGGGACGCGCCAACCCGGCAGCGCCTGTCGAAAGTACTTACAGGGGCCTCATTGCTTGGTCGATTACAGACAGCTTTCAGCTATGGCAACCACTTTGCTCGTCAGGCGTTTTACTGACACTGATCGTGTCGTTCAAGCCTTTTCGGTTTTCCCGAGCGCTCTGCGGGTCGTGACAGAAAGGAGCGTGCAAAGTTGGCAAGAACGGGAGGGCGAGCTAGCCAAAATTGATGACATTCATTTGGCCGCACCTATTCTGCTCGCACTGACACACCTACCACAAAACAACCTGACCGTACTGTTGACTGCCGTCAGCAACAGTCACGGCGATCTTTGGACCTATAGTCTTAGTTGGTTCGGCAGTAGTTGTAAAGATCTTGCTCAGATCCCAGTGACAGTTCCACAGTTGCTGAACGGTGGTGGTGGCATCATCAAGAGGGAGACAGTGCCTCAGGCCAGTCAAGCTGTTCTCACTGGTGGCTTGTCAGACTGCTTGCTTTGCTCTGTCAGCTTGTATCAAGGGTGGGTCCACGTGATGGCCATACCACCAAAATCTGACCCTATCAGTTGCGACAAGGTGGTCACAGCCCTGCATAGCTTCTGTGAAGATGCTGCTGATCAATTTCAAGGAGGCAAGCTGACTTCTGACTCGTTGATTTCCTTGATAGCCAAAGTCATTGTACATGCGCCTAAATATGTGAGGCTTGATGCAGGTGACTGTAGAGTGCAAAGCATGGCGTTTGAGTCAACAGCTGTGCAACAAAGGACCATTTTCCTGATGTGCCTGGTGTCTTTCACAGGTGATGTAGGCACTTCAAGGACATCAGATTATCTGAGAGCAACTTGCATGCTGAGTGCATTCAAACCTGGCATGCGTGCATGGACTATAATCACATTGTACGCCCACACAAATTTATTTTGTTGGCATGAAATACTGCTCTGCTTTGTCCCAAATCTATGACCAGGAATGTTCTCAACCTCTCTCATACAAACCAGCATACTGAGTTTTGTTCCCTCTCACCGTATGAAATGTTTGTATGGCCTTTACAGGGTTCAATCACTCTTGCAAGGAGATACATTGCCTTGATGTGAACCTGTCACAGCCAGATCCTCTGAAAGATGGGATCAAAGCCGGGCCCTGGGTGCTAAGGTGAGTTCGTCACTGAAATGCCTCGATCTGCTTCTCTGCACTGCAGCATAGTACTGAATGCACATTTCACAACAGCACTTTCAGCCACATAAGCAGCTATGTGCCATTGAGCTGCATACCAGTCATCCCATACTTTCTGCCTCTAGTTTCCTGCAACAGCTTGTACGCTGAGAGTGCTAACACATTCCCTCAGCACAGGAATATGGATCCGACCACAACCCTAGTACACCCTATCACCAGTGACAACTCCACCAACAAAGGTGTTTTGGCCATCAGCAGCCACAGCATACACCTGTTGAGCGCTGCCAGTGCAGACAGCCACCCACTCTTGACCCTCCGCTTGGCCGGCCTTCCAACAGCCATTGTCCATGTGAAGGGCTCCATGTGGGCTTTAGCTGACAGCATGGCCGGTCTGCATCTGCTGGATCTGCATCAGCCTTGCAGTCTGCTCCAGCTGGCACCTCAGATCCCTCTCACTGTGGCCCATGTCTTGTGCTGTGTGCCTGGCTCAGATGCTGACATGGGTACGAGTCAATGTTGCGTTTCTGTTACACCGTGTGTCATGCTGACCATTGTTGCCCTCAAAGTGTTATTGTGCCTTGCATCAGAACAAAGCAAGAGGCATCAATGCTGGATGACAGCAGCATCAGCTGCTGTGCTCAAGAGTTGTTGTGTCCACCTAAAACGCTGCCATGCTTGATCGACATCATCATGTGCTGCTGATTGTATGGTGCTGTGAACTGAAGGCGTCACAAGCACATGTACACATGCTGCAGAAGTTGGTGCCAACCTGTTCCTGGGGAGTCGCACCGCCAACTCACAGCTCGTCAGTCTGCCAGCAGCTTTGCTCAACCAGCAAGCAGACCGGTCTGCCTCACAGCTGCCAGCTGCCCAATCACACACCAGCTCGCAGGCCAGTGCTTCTGTCACTATCCAAAAGCCAGCTATGATTGACAGTGCTGCACCCATACATGGTGCCTGTGTGTTTCAGGAGCCCAAAGGTATGCTACAAGGACGTTGCAAACTCATTTCCCTACTGAGTAATCTTGGGAGGCCATCACCTGCACAAGTGCGTGTTGCACGAAGCTGGCTGCAATGATTGGTGCCATGTCTTGATGGACATTCCCATCTGGCTGAACCTGCACTGGCACTTGCCTGCATAGGATTGCATATGTCCTGTGGCTTTACAGACAAGAATCAGTTCACTTACAGTGCATGGTTCAGCAGGTTTGCAAGTGCAGGGTGTGGTGAGTGGCGCATGGTGATGGGGTGTGGAGTGGCGCCCAGGGGGAGCCTCAGGCTTGCCCACCTGGCTGCCAAGCTCACCCCCACCATTTCTGGTGGCCCATGCATGCCTGTAAGCTGCTCACCACAGTCAGTTGAACTAAAACATTACTGTCTTGCAGCATGTTTAGGTCTGCTCAGCCAGGCGTTAGGGCCACTGACTTCTACAGCGACATGCGCAATTGCATTCCGATTATTGCATTCCGCTGATAGCTGGTACGCTGGTCAAATCAGTGCCAGGCTGGGTCCGTGTGTATGTCTCACTGTGTTGGCCAATCACCATTAAGCTTCTGTACAACAGATGGGCTGTGCATGCTGCAAAGCATTCCTTGTTAGTGTGACCAGCATGACTGTGAGTGGTGTCTTGCAGGGCGGACCTAGTTTGATGGCAATCAAGGCAGACTGGCGACAGGAGCACCATGCCTACCTGGCTTTCAGCTTTCCAACTGAAGGCACCACCAGTGTGCTGGACATACAAGGGACTCATTTCCAGCCCATACATCTTCCAGGGCTGGACCCGAACAGCCCCTCTCTGCTGCTGGAAGCCCTACCTGGAGGCTGGCTGGTGCAAGTCACACCTGAGGTAGTCGCAATTTGCAGAAATTGCACAAAACCTTGTTTGCCGTGTTACCATGTTGCTGCCAGCAGTCTTCAAGGTCTGCTTGCTTCTGCATACATGTTCACTAAAACATCTCCCCAATGTAGAAACGCGTTTGTACTGTCCCCAACCGATCCTGAGTTTAGATTTCCAGTGTAGGGATGACGTTTCTGAATTGAAATAGACGTTTCGGGATTGAAAAGAGCTATCCATCTGCCCAGTCACAGCTTTCCAGCCGTTGTGGTTGATGTTACATTTGAAGGTAGCCTCATGCAGAGGCTCATATAGTCCCCGCTGAATTCACAGATGATTGCTCAGTACACAGCAAATAGGCTGACTCCAACAACTGCATCACAGGAGGTGCGAGTTCTGGACAACACAGGCCTGGTAGGAGCCTGGGGATCAGCTGACACCCTGAGCATGGCAGCAAGCTGTGGCAGCCTGATAGCAGCAGCGCATGGCACCAGCGTAACACTTGTCAATGTTGATGCTGCCAGTGGGGAAACCAGCGCCATAAAGACCTTGCAGTTTTCTGAGCAGGTGTCTGCAGTGGCTTTGCTGAAGATGCCACGTGCTGTTGCTGCGGTGAGTGGCTTGTAATACTTCATGGAAATGCACTAATGGCATTTCACACATGGGGTTGCAAGCGCCAGAACACACGACTCCTAGTTCCTGAAGAAAATGCTATGTTCAAGTATGCAGCTGGATGGGAACTTGGGTAACAGATTTTGCTGCTGAAGCTTAGTCATGGAGCAAGCACTAGCTCCTCACCACTCTGATGCTGCACTGCTCAGCTGTATGCTTCCTCACAACTGTGGCACTGATGTGCGAGATATACATGCTGATCACTTGCATGTATCAGGAAGAAACAGAGCATTGGCTTATTGTGGGCCTCTGGACAGAAGACACCGTACTTCTTCAGCGTCTGTCCGATGACCGACACAGCTGCACACTGGACTGCTCTGATGTTGGTCAACCCAGGTCCATTCTGGCTGCTGAAATGCACGGCACCTGGTTTCTGTTTGTGGGCACCTCACAAGGATGGGTAGTCTACCATGCAATCACCTGGCAAGCAGGTATAGTGCATGCAAATTACGTGAGTGCATGGCTGGCTGGCAAGCAGGGCTGCTGATGCTTGTGTAGATTGTCTTGGGATGCAGCTACTTTGCTGCCCTGTTGCATGCTGATTCAGCTAACAAAACTGTTGTCCATCATACATGTATCATGCCCAGTGTTTGTCCAGTTTGTGCTGAATTTTAGCTGAAGGTGCATCAGCTTACAGAGGAGACCCCATGAGGAGACATCAGTTGATGGACTGTATCAATGGCTGGCTGGAAGCACTCATCAGGCAACCACTGACACAGCACTTGCTGGTGCTCATGGTCCATCAGCACCAACAAGTGCTGTATCTGTGGTTGCCTGATGAGTGCTTTCAGCCAGCCAGTGACTCGGTCGACCAACTGATGTCTCCTGATGGGCTGCTCGGCACATCTAGCCACATGCAGATGTCCAACAGCCTATTGTGTCTTGATGAAAGCAGAGGCAGCCTTGTCAAAGCATATGTACATGCTGCTGTCCTGTGTCCCCCTCTGCATCTGAGGCATGCAACACAGATCAGAGTCACCATGACTGCTGCATGTTCTACCTGACAACATGTGCTGGTGCATGTAGGGAAGATACAGCTTGAGGGCGGCTGCAAAGTGCATGCTGGCGTGAGTGGGGCTCAAATTAGCTATCTGCCTGGTCACAGCAGCACTCCCGCCTGTCTGTATGTGCAGTCCAGCAAAGCACTCTTGCTGAGACCAACAGCCTCCAGCAAAGCATCAGGTCAGTCTGACCTCCACCTGGTTCTGCTGCCTCATTGCAAAACCTCGTTTTCACTGTTTGATCGTCCAACCCTCATCAGCTCATCAGTCAGGTGACTATCAAATGCTGCTTGATGTGACGACATTCTGTCCATGACGCTCTTGGCATCGTAGGTGCTGGATTGTAAGCTGTTTGCTGGTCCAGTGAACGTGTTGCACATAGGCCTGACTTACACCAGCCTGACAAAGTCAAAGATAGTCTGATCAAGACTTTCTGTACAGCATAGACCAGCTACGGTTGGCTTGCTCCTGACAAAACTGTCATGTTCTGAATCTTGTACAGCTTATTGGGTGCAGGGAACAAGGCAGACCTGGTAGAGGCTGTGCGCGTTCATGGGGGAGAAGGTGTGATGGGTGGGGTTGGGGTACACACCCCAGACCTGCCCAACAGCCTGGCCTGGCTGTCGGCCAAGGAAGAGCTCACCTTTGGAGACGTGGATCACACCATGCAGCTCAGATGGTTTATTTTGTGTAGGCAACATCCTGCATACTTCATCTAGCTTGCTCCTGAAGTTCAATGTGACTGTAGCATGACACACAGTGCAGCATGAGCTCTAATCCCCTTGTGTCCAAAGTGAAAGAACACCTATTCTTGCACAAATATATCTGATTGCTCTGCATTTGTGTTCAAGGAGAATATATAGCTCATTGAACAAAGTCTGGAACAACATATTTCATATATACTGTCCGCATTTATATGCATGATACATTGTATAGTATGCACGCCTGTCGCGCCGGACTATGCAACAAGGCCACACCTGTGCATACAGCATGTGTGGTACAGCTACCTACAATGAAGTCTTCCGTGCCAATGCCATGATGCTACATGACTGCTGTCAGCGCCAGTCACTGCTTTGTCATCAGTTTGCCATCATTTGTCATCATCATTTGTCACCATTTGTCATGATTTGTGATCAATATGCTAGTGGGGCGTGCAGGTCTGGAGGACACGCCTGGCTGTGTGACCTACCACACCACCTCTGGCCATGCAGCAGTACTGTCCACCAGCCCTTCTGGTGCCTCATGGCTGCGCTTGGTCCACGCAACCACACTCACACAGGTGAAGCACTCCGCATGCCACCTGCATGTTCTAATTGTTGCTGCTGTTGTGAATCTGGCTGTGCAGCGACTAGTATCACCTCCATCGTAATTGTGTTACAAGCTTTGCCGCAGTCCTGACATATGCCAGGTTTGATCATTCAATGCTTATGGACTGATGTTATACATGTAGGCTATAGCCAACAACCTGCAGTACTCAACAAGGTGTGTCTGTGTGAGTGTGCGTTCAGCCAAGCGCCCCTTGGCCCTCAGACCTCAGACAGTTGTTGAGATGTCTCAAGGCTAGCTGAATGTCTCTATTTGATGCTATCTTGATCTGCTAGGTGCATGCGCGGGTGACTTGCGTTGCACGCACCCGACGCCTGTTGGCTAAGCCTGTGATGTACTCATCATTATTCTCAATATGACAACTACTATCATCAAATTCATGAGTGTATTTTTCAAATATAATTAAATTTATTTTTTCAATGTTTAAATTTTGAATTCTTAGTGTAATGCCTGTGATCCAAAATTTTCCATGATACTCATCGTCATCGTTATTTTGCAGGTGGTAGCACTACAGCTTGGCAACGGCCACACAGCCACGGCCATCTGCTGTGCACGCCTGCCCACCTCCTCAGTCACAGCCCTGCATCATCTACCCGGCCCACCACCACCCGAGAAGGAGTTTGTGGTGGTGGCTTCCTACCTCAGTCAGCCCAAGGCAAGCCAAGGGTCACGGGCAGGCCCTGCACGCACACCCTCACAGGGGCTGCTGTCTGTGTTTGAAGTCTGCACAGCGGGCACAGCAGGGCAGACAGCAGCTTCTGCTAGCAACAGGTCGGTTGCTGAATGCTCCTTTGCAACAGCTGCATGTATGGCCAGTGATGTGTGAGGCCAGATGAAAAGCATGAGGCCAAGTCTGGCAGCACAAGGGCTGTATACCGCAGCTATCAACTGTCAAGTCAACCTTTGAACTACCTCAAGATTCTGACCACTGCTTGCTGTGGTCACGGGCATCTTGGGCGGCCTGCCAGTGATGTAGACATTCACAGGTGCTGCCTTAGGCTGATAATTGTGGACATGCTGTGACCTAGTGGGTTTCTGCTCTGCAGGTCACAACTCAGGCTGCACGGCACATGCCGCCTGCAAAGCTTGTGTTACAGCTTAGCAACAGCTCCTGCATATGATGGCGCAGCAGCCACATCCAAGGCTAGGTCATCAGATTCTGGCCCTGAGGTATGGTTGCTGTCAACATGTGACCACTGCTGCCACACTATATGAGCCGAGTCCTCCGCCCTGTTCTCTACGCCCTCTGCTGTTTGTCTTGTGTTGTATCTTGTATGCACATTGCCCAATGATTTTGCTTGAGCAACATTGTGATGACCGCTTGTGCATGCATGTGAGGTGCTGCATGCTATTGTCAATGTGCTCCCTCTTTCAGTTCTGTGCAGACTGCATGTCATCAGATGGCATTGCTTTCTGCTTGTCAAGCAATGGCTGGTGCTGGTGAAAGTGCATTCAGCTGTGCATAAGTATAGCAGGCTAGCGCCCCAATTTGGAGACCAATGTGACTCTTGACGTGTACAGCAGCAGCTGGATGCTGTCATGCTGCTGCACTAGGATCCAGGCGCTCTGAGTACATGCCTAGCAAGTCATGTTGAAATAGCACACCAGGTAGTCCTGCATGAGGTGCCAACGTATGGTATAGTTATGATTGGCCTGGTGTACAAGGCATCCCCCGATGGTTGCCGGCACAAATATACATTCCTGCCAAGGCTGAAGCCCCACCCTGCGAAGGGACATTGTCCCTTGTATGAGGTGCCAATGTGCACAAGTTGACTGCATAGGTGGTGGTGGCTGGGTGCGAGGGGGAAGTGCACATGTACAGCCTCTTTGTAGATGACACAGCGCAGGCTGGCAGGCAAGCTGTGGCCACTGCTTGCCATGCTTTGGCCCAAGGGGAGCCCTTGCCTGATCAGGCAAGTCAGCCCCACATAACCAAGAGGTTCACAGCTGAGGCATTGGCCTGCGACACCCACTCTGAAATTGCATTTTCATGTGAAGTTTCTTGTGTGGCCTGCTGCTGTTGGCAGGCACATGGTGTGCAGCCATCTCTGATGCACATTTTGTTTGCCTTTCTCCCTCATTTAGCAAGACACAGCCACATGGCTTGTGGTCAGATGGTTGTGCTTACCTAGCACATGCTTTCTGCAGGGGTGTGCATCAGGCGAGGCAACCAGCACAAGCCAAGGTGTGTCTGGTTGGGCAGATCAAAGCAGCACAGATTTTCTCGAAAAGCTGGCTTCACAGGGCTGGACAGACAGAGTGCATCTGCAGCTGCTCAGCAAGGTGAGGACTACACATGCAGCAGAGCAGCACTCATGACAAGGGCAAAAGTTGCCTGTTAGATTGCTGTGACTGTCTGCTGGTCCCTTGTGTTTATGCTGGCTGTGCGGTTTCATACCTAGAATCTGTTGGCTGTGAACTCCAGATCTGCATTACTGAGACTCCTCATGAGATGAAGGTGCAAGTAAAGCCGGCAGGCCTCTGCTTCAACTCAGGCCAAGCATTGGCGCAGCGCCACACATAAGGCCAAAGTCTACTGTTCTTGTCGAAGCACAAGATCAAATATCCAGTAAACAGCATAAGCAGCATCTTGCTAATGATGATGTCTTACATGCTGCAAACACGTTATGTCCCAGTCATTGTTGGTGTTTGATTGTGTTTTTGGTTCCACTATCTCAGGCAGCGTCAGTCCAAACAAGCTGATTTGGCTTGGGTGACTACTCACATAACTAAGACAAATATATGCTGGTGCAGGCAGCAACAGCTGGGGGGTCTTCATTAGTCACTTCCTTATCCACCCTGGGTACCACTGTAGCAGCCTGCAGCTTCATGTCCTCCCTTTCCCTCTTCACCACAGCAGGGGATGAGGGCAAAGCAAGCCTGGAGCCCCTGTCTGCCAACATCTGCCTCATGACTGCTCAAGGGGACAGTCTGCATGATGGGCCCATTCAGGTCCAGTCAGCTGGCATGCTCAATGGGCAGTTCCTATTGGCAGGTGCCTATCCTGATGGGCTGCTGCTGCTGAAGAGGGATGTGGCTCAGGAGCAGGCTGCTTGCCAGGCTAGGAGAAGTGCAAAAGAGAAGGCACTGCTTGAAGGTCGGCATAGCACATTCAGTGCTGAGTTGTGGTTGTACCATGGCACTTCAGCAATGATTGAAGTTGTGCAGAGCATAGTATGGAATCTGATGTGAAGCTTCTGCACAAATGCCACTAAATTTATGATTTTGGTCAAAGAACTACTCAAACTGCACCTGACTGATCTAAGCAGCTTGTCTGTCCCTAGATCTGTTCTGCTGTCATATGTAAGCAGCACATTTATCTCTGTGCTTGAGGTTTTGAGCCAAATGCTGTTACACTCCACGCGTAACTCACATGCAAAGCATGCTTTGCACAACTGTCCCAGCAGGATGATCTTCACAAGCAATACATTGCAGCACAATGACCACATTTTTGCCCCACATCCAGTAAATCCAAATGCTTATGCTTGTAAACCTTTCGGCTGTGCTGCAGCACAACTTTGATACACTACATGTTATGCAGGTACTGACAGAGGCAATGTGTCTGTGCCTATCAGTCAAGCATCACAGCAGGCTGAAGAGACAATCCTGCCCAATGTGCATCTGCAAGCAGGCTGCAACATTCAACATGGAGCCACAAGCTTCTGCAGAGCTCGGTTGGGGGTGCAGCGCCTGCCGCATGCATCACCCCTGGGCTTTCTTGACGCTACAGCCTGTCAGTCTGATGACTCACAGTCAGAAGTGTCAGACAATCACATGTTGGTGACAACCAGTGATGGCCAGGTCTTTGCCACCAGTTTGGTGGATGCTGATAGACAAAAGGGTCAGTTGGAAGCGATGCACAGAGAAACAGATGCTGACAGGCCCGAGCACTTTGCATGGAGCCCCTCACTGTCAGCTGCATCAGTGATCCAGATGCAGCAAATGGATGTTGCACGTAGTGTGAGAGATTGCATACTGTAAGCAGATATCCTGTAAGGACTGGGCTGAAAATGCACGGCATTTTGGGTGCATGATATTCATGCAGCTTAGGCATGATGGACGTGCATCTGTGGCCTGCGCAGTCAATGCCTCCAAGATGGCATGCTAGAATACTTCATTACCAATAGAGCATGAGGAAGAAACATGCAATGCACACCATGGCAAGCAAATGCTCTTTTTACTCCCAAAACGTCTACTTGTTAACAGAGACAAGCATCTACAGCAGTACGCTTTGACTGTTGCGATGCACGTTCTAACAGGAACCACAAGCCATGTCAGCAGCAGGTTTGTATGTCGCACGCACGAATCTTCAGTCAATGCAACATCAAATGTACTTGCAGCTTACTGTCAAGTTGCAGGTAGTGTACATATGATGTCTCCTGCACTTCACATTCAGTCCTGATAAGCGTGTAGGGGTGTCCTATAACAGAGGTTGCAGCCTGCGTCGGGAAAGTATGTCCACCGCACGTGAGCACACATGCTCACATTTTGCATGGTCAACGAGAGCTGAAGCGTGTTGAACAGATACACATGCAGGTCATTGACAAGCCACGCGTTGCATGCAGGCTGTTGTACTTGCATGCAACGTCCAAATACCTCATCAGCTTACCAGTTCGCCTTGGTAACAGGTTGGTGCCGTGATTCTCATGAGTGATCACTTGTTCATCGGAAAATAAGTTTAAAGGCGAGTTAAACGGTGAGCGTGCCATAAAAGGTGAGCATACCATTGGTATCTGGCGTGTGCTGGCCTGCCATTGTGCATACATCTCTCTCTATACTAACCTTTTTGCGCAAGTTTTCGTCTCTACAGGCTTTCAGATTTTCCCGCATTATGAGGTGACAACAGTTGTGACACAACATTGTTTGCATACGCGCGCAGGCAAACCATGCATGTGGATGCTGCTGAGTCACCACATCAGCACTCTTGTAGTCATAGGAGCTGATGTTGTATGTACAAATACCCCTGGTGGGCATTACTCTCAGGCCTAGGGGAGAATGCAGTGAAGCTGAATCAGCATAACGCCAACACGGGCCACTTGCCTTTCGAATTCCTTATTTCCAAAGTCGGGTTTCTGTACACCATGAAGTGTTGCTGCTGAACCCAACGTGCCTTCGCAGAGGGTAGCATGGATCACATGAATGTGTACACAATGGACGGTGATCCGGACGGGGCCTCTCAGCGTGTATTGGCGCAAGCTTCGAATCTCTCTGCACAGGCGTCTCAAGCCGACCGGTCTGGGAACATCGAACAGGCCATTGAACTGCAGAACCGATGTGTTGAACTCAAGATCCAGCTTTTTGGGGAACGTTCGGTACCGGCCGCCATAAGCTTCAACGAGTTGGGCGACTTTTACCTGAGAAGCAATGACTTGGAAGCTGCCCAGAGAGCTCTTAAAAAGGCTCTGAAAGTACGAGACTATCGATCAGCTGGTGGCTTAGAGATGGGACCCAGGTGGCATCGGGATTCAGGCACATGCACTGGTGTTGCTCTGCTGTTGAGCTATGTCGCTGACCTCCTGATCAGCACTGGATGCCACAATTTGGCTCGACACAGTGGCTGAGCTGTTACAGCTGTATGCAAAATACGTCTGCTCTATACAGATTTGATGCTGCTGTGAGCCGGGAGTACTATGCACAGTTGAAAGAGGCACAGGGGCATTTCATTGGCGCAAGAAAGTTTAGAAAACGAGGCCAGGACAGAGGGGAAATGGCGTGTGGAAACAACAAGGTAAGGCAAAGCTGTATGCACACTACCTCACTGGCCAGCACTGCAGGCTATGCAGAGACAATTCTACTGCCTCTGCAGTGTCCAGGCCAGATGTTCTCCAACAAATAGCTACAACGATGTGGGTCCTGCTGGTGTGTGTTTTACTGCTCACCGGCATGCCAGGTAGCTACAGTCCTTGTTTGTACTTTACAATCAAGTTCCATTTGCTGTCTACCCAACTCTGGTAAAAAATGTTGCAGAGAGCAGACTGGACCTCCAGACACAGGCCTTTGTGTCAGGAACATGGAGCAGCTGCAAAAGCTGCATTGGAGGCTCGATGATAGAAAACGCTGTTCTCATTTACCTGGCATACATTCTGCAAATGCTGCTCGCTGCAGCAAGTGCAGGAAGAACCTGCACCATGGTTAGGTGATGCTTTGGCAGCCGAAGTGCACAATGCACAGATTGTGTATAATCTTATAGACAGCTGTCTTAGGCTGCTAGTTGGCAGCTCCTCTGCCGTTGTTTCATGTTTTGCAGCTTTGATCTTATTTATAGAGATGCATCTCAGGCAACAACACTAGTTTTGAAGGACACAATGTGCTTGAGTTCTTCATCAAATGTTGACGGTGATGAATGGGTGATGAAGGATTGCATAAGTCGAGGGGTATTGGAACGACTGTTGCAGCTTGAGAGATGTCTGCAGAATCTGATTAGTGTAATCGACAGGTGCATCATTGCCAAGACAATAGATTTAAAATAAACTCTGAAGCGTGATCGCGAGGGATCGTGTGTGAGCAGGGGCTCGGGGATCACGCCTGACAATAGATTTGTCTGATGAGGCATTTAAAAATCACAATGAGGTGTCACAAGCATGAAGTCCTAATGGTGTAATCAACACAATACAGCACAATTCCAAGTAGCTCATGTAATCACATAGGGCCACTTACAAAGTCATTGCATCCTGTGCAATGGAGAGAGCAAGAGACTGTATCCAAACTTGCTGCACTAAAGTGAGGGAACATTTCAGAAGGCAGAGACAGACACCAAAAAACCGAAAAGTCCAGCAGTTCTATCATCACAAAAGCACAGTGGTCTTGGAACAACTGATGCACTCTCTACTTTGCTTGAGTCACATAATCACCAGGTCCGTAATCGAAGTCAGAACAAAGTATGTGCATGAAGACCATTCAAGCTGAACTTGAGAGGGCGACACGCTGCCGCTTGGCATGAATAGTGTCTTCAGCATCAGCTCCCTCACTAGGGCTTATGTGCCGCTTCTTACTGACTGATGCATGCTCAAGTTGACTTTGCTCCTGTTCAGGCAGAGGCAAGTCCAAGTGTCCAGCCCAATAAGTGGGTTTTGCAACATTCTGTACATCTTCCACGGTAACAGTATGTTCACCGTCTGACCTCAGAGAGTCGGGTCTGAAAGTGGGGTACTGTGGCATGCTCCAACCATGCCCATTTGCCTCAGCAACACCACTGCTTTGCAGCACACTGTCTTGCCCCTTGTAGTGGTGCTCTGCTTTTGGTTCTGCCGTATGCAAGCCTAGTTGACTATCAGAACCATGAGCACTAGGCTGCAACGCCTGATCGTCTTGAGCACCAGTCCCATCGGCTCCAGCACCAGTTGCAGTGTCATTGAGTGCAGTTGGCTCTTCTGCCTTGGGTCTGTACTCCTGTGGCCTGTCGTGCTCCAGCTCTGCTGTAGCTAAGAGAGCAGAACCCTCCTGGTCTGCAGAGCCTCCAAGCCAGGACTGGTCTTGCGGCCCAGCAGGTGGGTCAGCATAGCATGAACCTGACGGAATCTCTTCAGCCAGTGTGAAGACTGACAGGTGGGCATCTTCCTCTGCATGCTGTTGCTGCTGTTCAACATGAGCAGTGCTATGCGGCTGCTCATCCTGATACAGGGACCCCACCGGTGTGGATGCATGGCGGTGTGACACAAGCTTGCTGTTGCCAGCTGCAGCTGTGTCACGCAGATGCCATTGTTCTGTCAGCTCGGCTGAGCTGAGCTCCTGAGCAGGCAAGGTCTCTGGCTGTGCTGACTGGTCCACCTCCATGGCTGCTGGCAAGGACCCAGTTACTGTATCTTCCAACAGCAATGATCGCTGAGGTGCTGTCTGCATCACCTCATCAGTGTTTGCCGGCAGCAATGGCTGCTGAATTCCTGTAGAGGGCAAAGCATCTGAGACTTGCGCCTGCACAGTAGGCATGAACAACTGATGCTGCTGCTGCTGACTGGCTCCTGGAAGGAAGTGCTGGTCTGTGGGCAGCGCCAACTGTTCCTGTGGCTGTGCCAACTGCTCCGATTGGGGAGAATGTGCCTGTTGTGCATCTGCTTGTTCATGCATGTCCTGCTGTCACAACAAGGGCAGAGGTTAAGCACAGGATTGCAAGCACAAACTTGTAGCAGACACGCCAGCCTATTGAACTTGGAAAATGAGCACAGATGCCATACTCACAGTTCAACATGTGCCACCACACATATGCAACATACAAACTGCATGTAGAGAGCAAAAGCTGCATGTTGCCTCTGACTTTAAGCTTGCACTATACAACTTGAAGGCGCAACCAGATGCAGCAGATGCATACCTGGGGCTGCAGATGGCTGGTGTTCAGTGGCAGGGAGACAACATCCACAACCTCATCTGACATGACAGGATGGTCAGCAGCATTTGCATCACCATCCACAGATTGCAGGACCTCTCCCGGGTGTTTACCAGCTTCTGCACCACACCCTGCTGTGCCCTCTCCAGAGTGTACTTGCCCTTCATCATGCAGCAGACCCAGCAAATGCCCCTGTGGAACCTCAGCAGGTCTCATCTCTGTGTCCTGACGCACTTCTGTCGGCTCCACGAACGCTGCTGGTGCTGAAGCTTGCAATCCTGGAGCTGAATCCTGTGTTGCAGCAGGTGTGGCTCCAGCAGCTGATTGGTCAGTCTGGGTTGCTGATGGTGCTGACCCTGCTTCTCCACTAGTTGACACTCCAACTGCCTCCCTCATAGAGGCTGCTGCTGCCGTCACAAGGCCTTTCAACCCTGTAGACGTATCCAGCCTGACTGCAGGTACATCGTGGGGAGTGTGTGCAACTGCTTGGCTTGCATCTGGGATTGCCACCCCTGCAGGGCTTTGACCCTCAGTGGTCATGGGCAGTGCTGTTTCCTCAGCCCAAGGTGGGGTCATGAGTGGTCCCTCCCTGGGAGGCAGGGGGGGTAGCAGCCGCTTCTGCAGCACTTGGGTGCCTGGGAAGATCAGCATGCGCAGGTCCTTGCAGGCAGCGTCCAAATCTTCATCAGGCATGGGCTGAAGGCCGAAGCCATGAATCCAGGTGTGCACTGTCTCATGAGCGGCTGGCAAGCACATTGTTCTCACACCAGCCTGCAGCAGTACAGCTGTTTGAGAGGGCAAGGGAACAGACGTCAGCATGGAGCAGATGCTGGAGCAGCACGCATGAGTGCATGCCAATTGCACCAGCTGTGTGACATTCACTGTGAAACAAGCCGATAACTGGCAGCATGCATTGCAAGTCAGCATTAATACAGCATGCAGACAAGATATATGTGCCTTGCATTGCTTGTAAGTAGCCATGCAGTATGCAAGCAGGCACACAACATATATGCCTGTTGACTCGGGGCTTTCTGCTGCAAAGCCTGGCAAGAACATGTACTGGTACTGGAACAGGACACAGCTGCCCTCAAGGCTTTGACAAGCTCCTATATGGAATAGCACTGCCACTACCACTACCACTACCACTACAACTACAAGTACCACTACCACTAACTACACTAACACTGTAGCAGGCACCGACGATGACTGACCTCCTTGAGAATTGACTCAAACTGGGCCATGAGCACTCTGCAGTGGCCCTGCCGTCTGGCATCTGCTTTGGTAGCCACCAGGGGCACCTCCGCCAGCTGTGCTCCAAAAGCCCTGAACACCGCTGCACAGACTGCCCTGCCCTGATGAGTCAGCAGAGCAGTGTACATTCCTCTGTAGTCATACTCGCCCTTGACTTCGGCTTTGGTCATCAGCAACAGCAGGTTCTCCTTTGTGGCCTTGTCAATGATGGGATCGAATGACTCTTGCAGCACCTGTTGGGCAGGACCAGGACTGTCAAGATATTTGCATAGACCCTGCAGCAATGCTAGCAGGGCAGATTGTGAGTGTGGAGCAGTGTTATTGAATGACCTTACTTACGGCGTCTGCATAGACCCTGCAGCGATGCTGGCACTGCAGATTGTACATGTTACAGGCACGTAAGCAATGTTACGTCCTGCTGCTGATTGCATGACAACAGGAGGAGTAAGGACTGGAACAGTAACGACCTTACTTGTGGCAAGCATAAGCAGAGACCATTCTGACAGTGACAGTTCACAGCATTGATGACTTGGCATAACTTGCAAGTGGTGAAAAGTGACCATGACAGACCTGCTGGGCTGTGTCGATAGCTGCATTGGTTGCATCAGCAGCAGGTAAGCCTGAGGTGTCCCGGCCCCTCATCAGCTGAAGGGTGTACTCAGGGGGGTCCAAAGGGGCTGGCCCAGCTGACACCCTGCTGTTGAGTGCTTGCCAGATGCCGCTGCAACTCTCTGAGCAAAACCAGTCCCCTGCATGAGTCCCGGCTGGTCAGGATGCAGCAAAGCAAATGTGGTGGGCAAAACACAGGACGAGAAGGCAGCTATGATCTGCAGTTGCTGCAGCGCCCAATGAGGTTTCCAACTGGTTTTTGCGCGTCTGCAAACTACATACAGATTGACCAGAGCAATGGCAGATGTGATTGATGCAGTTGGAAGCTGCACAAAACACAGAAACTAGACGGTTGATACCGTCTTTACAAAAGTTGCATTGCTGAGCATGCAAGAATGCAGGCAGCTTCTCACCACAGATGAGGGAGACTAAGCGCTAGGGTCAGGCAGAGACACAAATCACAGAATCAGGCATAAAGGCAGGCTGTATGCATTGAGGCACAGTTGCTGATGCTGCAGGTGGCGCCACCACACAGAGACAAGACAGAGTCCTGTTGTAGTGAAGTCTTGGAGGACAGTCAGCTTTCTTGCTTGAACAGCATCGGGGTGACAAAAAGAAAGGTACTGACCAGTGGGAAGCTGGGAAAGGTCACAGCGGGCGGCCTTGCGCAGGCAGCCCACATGGAACTCACACTCGCACTGGTCACACAGGATCATGGTGCGGTCACAGAAAGGCCCTAGGGCAAAGTCAGGGCGGCCGCAGATGTTGCAGCCTCCGGCATCATGGTCAAGATCATGGATCACATCTCGACACCTGCATCACCACATTCCCTGGTCATGGTTCCACACTTATGTAATCAAAGCGTAACTGTAATTATTTAGTTAGGTAGTTATGTAATGAGCGTTTCGGAGCAACATGCTTGGATTTGGCTGCAAGCTGGCATCTCAGCAAAGAGTGCTAAGCTGCTCAAAGGACAACACAAGGGGAGGAATGCTGCTAGACATCAGCAGCTGTGTGATCCGCAGCATGCAAGTATAGAAGGCTTCTGCAGTGGCACTGCCCTTTGACCACAGTGGCATTGCCCTTTGACTGCAGTGGCATTGCCCTTTGACTGCAGTAGCATTGCCCTTTGAAAAAGCAAGTGACTGGCTCCATATACACATGCACATGTCAGGTGTTACCCATCAGCGATGCCACCCAGAGGTCCACTGTGGTCTACAGCATTGCCCTTGCTGCGGCTGTGACTCACTCTCCTGGGTCCCCGGGCCGTCACAACCCCCACCTCACCCTCAGCCAAGGGGGGTAGCATAGCAGCACGCGCTCTCAAAGTGATCCCCTCAGTCGTGAAGATGTTGTCATAGGGTGCCCTGAACGCAGAAAAGTTTGCGCATCGCAAAAGCCGCCAACACAAGCTATCTCCCTGACATTGCTCTGGTCACCAAACAAGCATGCTGCTGGTAGGCACTTTCCTGATGCTGCCAGAGTTGCCGGCATTGCCTGTCTACTCTTTTGTATCTTGAGGTCTTTGCATGACTGCAGCTGGTGCCAAGCTGGTGCCAAGCCCTTTGCAAAGACTGCCAGATAGGCAGGAGCCCAGAGGCAACGCAAGCAATTCAGCAAATTACAGAGGCTGCCAGCCAGCAGCATGCTGTATCCTCAGCACAGCACAAGCAACAAACACAGCCCAACCCAGCACAGAAGCAAAGGGTGTCACACCTTCTGGAGCCCTGGCCAGCATGCGCCTCAAACTTGCTGCAGGACACGACCGAGTGGCAGCAGTGACACAGGATGCCTGTCATGGCGTCCACGCCAGGCTTGATGTGGACCTCACCCTTCAACAGCAGGCCCTGCTGGACTGTCCTGTACTCCACTGGTTCACCATGCTGCACACACACACAGGTGACTGCTCCTCAGTTCAACGCCTACAGCAGAAGCTGCCAAGAGCTGCCTGGTGGTGTCATTAGTCACAACCACAGTCATCATTATCAGACAGGAAGCTCATGCTTCCTGGACTGACATGAAGGAGGAGGCCTTCCAATAGCAAAACTCATGAGCATGCTGTTTTCGTTTTGTAATTGGATGACCTCCTCCTTCATGTCATTCCAGGAAGCATGAGCTTCCTGCCTCACAGTCCTGATGGCCTGCTTGCTCTGCATTCATGCCAAAGACCATGGTCGCTCAGCTGCAGATCAGTCAACACCATGTGCCAGCAGCCAGCTGCATTCACTGCTTTGTGATATAATATGACAACAGATGGCAGATTTGCAGTCCAAGTCAGTATGTGAGACACCACAACTATCTCAAGCACTATTGAGGGACATCATTTGGGGCTGCAGCCTTGTGCAGACGCATTGTCAGCAGCGTCAACAATCTAGCATCAGACCATCTCGGTTACCTCGTGTTTTAAAACAAAAGTGCCATGTCTGTTCTCAAATTAAAGCATGGTGCCTCAACAGCTAATCCACCATTAGCTTTGCAAGCACAATGGCACAAGGCAGGGTCCAATAATGCAAAGTCCTACAATGGATGAGCCAGGCTAGCAGATTACTCCCTTTTGCCATTGGCACTGTGCGCAAGACTGACTTGAGAGATGTCAATCGGGCACAGGTTGGCCGTCAGGCAACAAGCTGGCAGTGAGACAACATTTTGACAGTGAGGCAACAGTTCTGCAGGGCCAACAATTTGGCAGAGAGGTAACACACCGTGAGGCCTCCTGGACCACCCATGAAGAGGCGCTTGTGTTTGTTTCCATTGCGCTCCCGGCGGGCTGGAGTCATGCCACTCACAGGCACTGCCATGTGTACTCTCCCTGCACCACACACCAATGTATTGATTGTGACTTCGACAAAGCCCATGGAACACAATGGGCACAAGCCACGCCCATTTGTTCAGGGCACAATATCAAAATTATGCACAGAGCTTGACGCTGTTGTGCATCTAGAAGCACCTGCAGTTGCGGCTAATGATGGTGTGAGGCATGCATTGAGCGTTGAAACTGTACGTGACTCTTCATTGAAGAAGAAGGATGCCAGCAGACCTGCAGGGGATACGCATGACGTGTCTTGTTTCTTGCCAGACTGTGGGCCAGACTGTGCAGCAGGCGGCCTGGGGAGTGCTGAGGCAGGCTGGGGTCTGGGAGGGGGTCGATGTGGCGGTGCCCTAGCCCGGCCCTGCAGATCTTGAGGCCTCTGCGGCAGCTTGTCCTGCCCACTGGCCTTACATGCCGCACAAAACCAGTTTGCCTGTATACAGCAGCTCAATGGTATCAGGCATAGGATGGTGATTTTACTCTATCGCCTGGAGCAATAAATGTGCTTGAAAACTGCTAGACTTGGCTTGTGCATAGTATAATGCCTGGTCTCAAGGTCATTATATCATGCAGCATGTCCAGCAATGCATGCCATCATGAGTTATGCCATGAGCATCAATGATCTGATAGTGACAATCTGCTGAACCACATGCGGGGCCTATTGTCTTGCAGTCAGACAATTCCATGGAACACACCATTGTCAGTTCAAGGCTATGCAGTGCATAGCTATGCAATGCATGATTGCCATGCATGACAGCATGCTGACCTGCTGCTGGCGGCTGTTGAGGCCAACACAAAGGGGGTGAGCAGCCACACTGCAGCCCTTGCACTTGATCAGGCCTGACCCCTGCTTGCATTCCAGGCATCTGGATCTGGCCTTCTCCCCAATGTCATTCACCAAGCCACAAAAGTCCTGCAAGATCAGAGGTGGGTTGTAGTCTCAATGCATCTACAGGAGCTCATTGGGAGCAAGTCACCCATCCAAGTGGCAGCTGTCACCAAAGCTCCAAGGTCCATAAGAGGCAGGTGCAGCCTTGTTATCTCATATGTAGCAAGGCGCTATCCTGTGGGCAGATACCTAAAAGGGTGCAGGGCTACTATGGTAAAGTGGGGGCATAGTGCAGAGGGTCAATGCAGGATCCTGACATTTGCATGACAAGTACTGCAGGGGTAATGCATGGGTGTTGCGTCACCTTGAGAGCCAGGCTGAAGGTGGTGAGGTGGATGTTTTCACCGGGTCTGCGCTCCTTGCTGTTGCCCAGCTTTTCAAACTCTGATAAGCTGCACTCATGGTTCTGGGGGCCACCCACATGCTGTGCACACTTCACCATGCCATTCTCTTGTATCACCCCTGCATGCAGCAGGTCAGCTGCCATCAGAGCCCCTTAAACCCCAGGTATTGCCCCAGACTTGATGCAGGGCTGATCTTGATATGCAGACTTGACTTACAGTGCTTGTGGCTGCTGCCCATTGCTAGGAGCTTACTGCCCACATAGACAACGTCCTGGCCAGGGTCCCAAGGACATGCATTATTGCCGCTGCAGGGCATTCAACGATGTGCAGCCGCAATGACTGCAATGCCCTGCTTACATAGCACAAGAGTCATATGGATCCAGTGGAGTACTCTATCTCTTTGGCACAAAAAGAGCTACACCATATTTAGCAAGTTGAGAACAAAGCAGTTGCCAGAATTATACAATTGAAAACTTAGCCTTCACTTGGAGTCCACAGCATTTAGGCAACTCAGCAACAGGGTTGCTGCCAGTACTCCTGTTCTTTCTTATCTGTAGATGCAGTCAAGTGCTGGCCTAGTTGAAGATGTTGTGCATTGCAACTCTCCAAGCTTGAGGTCTGATCAACCATGCCACACATACAGCTGGTGCAGGCACTGACCTTGCAGGTACACAGGCTCCTTGTTCTTCAGCTGGATGTGCACCGGCTGGCCGGCCAAGGCAGCAGATGCCATGAGGCCTCGCACATTCACATCCACTGCTGGTCCCCACTTTGCCTTTCGGCGCACCTCCTGGGCAAAGTGCTCCACTGGACTCAACTCCTTGGGGGACTGGAGCAGGGGCGGGTGCGAATGTGGGGTTGAAGCAGGGGGTCTGGCAGGGTCCTGCTCTGTTGTGTCCATGATGTCTACAGTGCTACCATCTGCAGGTAGCGCAGATCATGCTTGGCTCACTCATAAACTTAATGCTTTCAACATAATGACTGTATAATGCTTGCAACATGCTGACTGTGTAATCTATGACTTGCTACTGCATATACCTCCTTTGTGCCTGCCTGCTTAGGCAGTACAAATACAGTACAAACACCAACTTTGCTTGACTGCCTCTTGCAGTGAGGTTGACTGAGATTCATAGCATGAGTGCTGTCTACATGAGATAGGGGAATTGATTGTGCTCACCTGATAGCATTGGAGACTGCATGGTATCCTGAGCTGCAGCCGTGTCTTGCTGGCGAGAGCCATGAGACTTGTCAGACTTGGCGCGTCTGTCTGGTGAAGCATGTGACCTCCCAAGAGCTATATTTGATGCAGCTGCTGTCACAGCTGCAGGCAGATCTACAGGAGCAGCTGCAGCAGCAGCTGGAGTAGCAGCTTCACCAGAAGGTGCAGCAAGAGGTGAGGAGGGATCTTCTGTGGGACCTGCTGGCAAAGGCGCTTCAGGAACCAAGTCATCTGCCATGAGGCTCTTGAGCTCCCTGTTGACCCTGAGGCTGGGCTGCTTTATGCCCTGCAAGAAGATGGTACTAAATGCAACAATTCTACCAAGTCGAAGAATGTCAAGTCATGGCTGAGCAGAGCACTAGAGGATAAGCACGTGGCTGTGCTGCAGTTGTTGTGACAAGGGTGTGGCAGGTGTGTGCACACAGTGTGGGCAGAAGTACTTGTGCAGAACGCTTATTGTGACATCAAATGCTGCAAAAAGCACATGCTGCAAAAAGCACAAGTCAGAAGCCTGACAGAGAGAATGCATCTGATCACACAAGGTCATACCTTCGCCTGCTGATTCTTCTTTTTCTGCTGTGTGCTTGCAGCTTTTTCATTGGAGTCTACTGCTTTGACAGCAGGAAGAGCTGATGCCTTGGCCGGAACAGATGCAGCACTAGGCCGGCTGCTATGCTGAAGTAGATCCTTCTTGATGGCTGCTTTGGCAGCTGTGGCAGCCTGACGGGGCACTCTGACCTTGGTCAGAGGCATCTCTGGAGTTCCCAATGCTGCCAGCTCCAGATTGAGACGCGCCTGCAGCATTGAAAGCACAGCTGACATTTTGAAGGATAGTCTAGCATCATTGGCAAGCCGCGCATGGTCTTACAGGAAACATGCTAGATGCTGTGTGACTAGGATTTGTATGGCAATAACAGCAAAGTACTCATGCCAAGAAAATATGTTTGAAGACACTTCACAGCCTCGGACCCTGCGTATCAATTTGCTTTTGCTCTTTGATGGCTTGGTCACCTTTAGTGCCTTCTTCTTTAGCTGAGTGGGCTGCTGCACGTCAAGCAAGGCCTTGGCAGGTGCTGTGCTGATGCCATTTGCAGTGTCTGGTTCATTTTCAGCAGATGAAATGTTGAGTTCTGCAGACTGTGCTTTGGTCTGGTCAGGTGGCTTGCCAGTGGGCAGGTCAGATGATGGAGCACCCACTGCAAATTGTGAATCTTCGTCCCGCAAAACATCAGGCTTCGGTGTCACAACTGTGTCTGACCCATGCTCGTTCTGCCCAGCAAACTTCTGCTTGAAGCCCTTGGCTTGTTCTTTACGCCTGCTTTTGCACACACCACAGGTGCACCCGACCTGGTGTAGCTTGGGACCCCACCGAGACACAACCACAAATCCTTCGGACATGATAGCCTGCAGCTTGCGCGCGTCAGCCTGCCTGTCACTTTGGACATCTGCTCAGAGATCGAAGCAAGAGGACTAGCCGCTGACACAGCAGAGCTGTCGGAAGTGCGTGCAACAAAAATGCCCAAAGGCGCTCGTGTCTTTGTACCATGTTCGCAAACGTTAGTGTTGCTCACGCAAACGTCACTATGCTGAAGAAACATGGCCTACCTGCAGGCTCGAGTCCTCAGGCGTCTGACGAGGCGTAGCTTGGCTTGAAAAGAAGAGTTGCCATATGTCTATCGATTTCGAGCGACCGACTGCGGGGTTTGCGGCTCCCTACTTGCGCTCGTATACAGCTCCTCCTTAGCAAGCTTGCTCTCCTTGGGGCTCTTCGGGGCGGCAAGCGAAAGGCCCCAACTAGGGCAAGTGCCTGGGCAATTTGCTCTGCATGTTGAAGCTCAGCGTGTCGATCAGGCAGTCAGTTGCCACACCATGTACAACGGCATTGGCATACTCAGTGTCAGAGGCTCCGGAACAAGCGGCTATGTGCAAGGCAATAAGTTCAACCTGCGAGGCGGCAGGCCAGTACAGAACAGATTTCCTGACAACACAGAGGATAAAGGCCCTACGCAGCGACAACCTGATGAAAGTATTCTGTTGCACAATCACAAAAGAGAAGTGGAGCTCAAGTTGCTGGCCGAGGAGGACAAACTCGCCGAGCAAGGGTAGGGGCGCTCCTTGTGTGCAAAACTGCTGTGGTGCAAGGTGTGTGTGCATCAAGCTGCACATCATTTTGTAGGTTAGCGAGGGAGGAAATTGACAGCAAAGTGGCTGCTTTGAGGCTGCAGCTGGACACGGCACACCAGTTGGCACCACCCACTGAGCAGGGGTATGTTCAACACATGATCTGTGCCTACTGGCTACAGCGCTTCTGCTTTTCTTGCAGCTCTACACTAGTTTGGTTTTGCGTACAGAAACGCTGACGAGACTCATGCAGCTGCCAAGCGTCAGCTTGAGAAAATGGTCAAGCTGCGAACTGTCTTTGGGCTTCCCCAGAATCAGGATTCCAAAGAAGGGGAAGCCTTTGACAGAGAATTGCAGGAGAAGCGAAAGCAGGCCAGGGTTGAACAGAGGGAGCTTGCTGAGAAAACAAAAATCAAACAGGCCAAAGCTCTGAAAAAGGAGGCCATGCGCAGAGAGAAGGAGAGAGCACGTGCAGCCAAAAAGGCAGTCAAGGACGCAAAGAAGCAGGAAAAGCAGAGGCAGAAGGTATAAACACAGTCTGCCAGTACTGCAGTTCCTCAGACCGCTGCTTGCCCTCTGCCAAGATAGTTACAAGTGTATCAGCATTGTGATGCCGCTGGGGCATCAAGTCTACATGCTGCTACCTTCTCATAGCTCAAGCTCACACTTTGCAGCAGCTGTCTCAAAAAAGCATGCTCCAAGGGATTTTTGCAATATGCAGGAGCATCTGCAGAGACAACAGCGAAGGGAAGAAGAACGCAGGCAGGAACAAGAGCAAGCAGTGAGAGCCGCTGAAAGGGCAAGGGCTGCCAGAGAAGCCCCTGTCCCTGAGCGCTATGTCCCCAGAGGTGCCTCTCCCTCCAGATATGACTACAGCTCAGAGTCTGAAGACCTTCCTTTACCCTCTCTCCCGCCTGCACGAAGCAGCCGCCGCTTAGCTTCTCAGATAGCTTCCAGACCTGTAGAGGCAGCACCTGCTGCAGCAGCTGCAATGCCCAGCAGGCGGTCTAGGTCTTTGTCACCAGACCCAGTCAGAACAGCTGTGAACCATGCTGGGCCACCCAGGCATACAGTTGTGCCTTCCCCGCCACGCAGAGCACGCCCAGTCACATCCCCATCCCCACCCCCCAAGCGCCAGCGCCGTGAGGATTCTGGTACAGATCACAAGCGCAGCAGCCAGCTTGCTCGTGATGAGTACAGAGACCGTGATGGTCACAGAAGCAGGAATGGGTCTGGTAGTGATGTATACCCAACAGACAGGCATGACGCAGAAAGAGCCAAGCGTCATGATGCAGCTGCTGTGTATGGTGACAGGCCAGGCCACAGCAGCAAGACAGAAAGTGCCCGCCAACCAGACAGTCGGGATACCGGCAGAGCTCCTTACGGTGACAGGCACTATGGTGACAGGGACAGAACTAGGGAGTCAGACCGGGGACGGTATGATGACAGGGCTCGTGACAGGTCACTGCACAATGGAGACAGGAGGGAGGAGAGGGGTAGCAGACTCAGAGAGTCTACTGGGCGCCATGCCAGCCCAGCTGTCAGGTACAATGTACATCATGTCAATGTCACCAACAGGCATGCACACAGCAGATGCTGAACAATCAACTGCGTTCAGGAGGCCATAGCATGCTTGCTTGTTGTGGCACAAACTCATCATACCTGGGCAGGTAGGCGCATGCAAACTATGCCCCAAGTTGCATTGCTTGTTGATCTGGGCTGATGCAAGTTTTGACCTTGTGCAGAGACCAGGAGGCCAGACAGCAAGCTGTTGTCAGAAAGGGCAGCAAGCAACGCCAAGGTTCATCCTCCTCCAGCTCAGCCAGTGGCTCATCAAGTAGCGATGGGTCTGGCAGCAGCACCAGGGGCAGCAGTGGCACTGGCTCTTCGGGCTCCAGCAGCAGTGATACTTCTTCCAGTGGTCAAAGCAGATGATGTGTTGGTGGTGTCCATGCCTGGGCAAGGCGTGTCTTTGTGAAATCCATGCCTTGTTTTGTTGCAAAGTTTAAAGTTGGCACGCTCAACACTTTGGACATTGCTGGAATTGAGCAAATTCATTGTATCTGTTCTTAGAACAGTGTTTTAGCCTTTAGCAACACAACTTTCGTTTTTTTTATTTAAGAGCGTCTCCACTGGTAGCATGTGTACATCTCGGACAATGGCCTAGCACAAAAGCAGGGTGTTTTGAGCATGCAACCAGTGTTGTTTGCATGCCTGTTTGTGCTTGCATTGCTCAGCTGCAAAGTCAGAGTCTCAGGGCGTAAGCTGTTGCTGCACTCTTTCTGAGAACAAAAACGACTACTGCAAGGCTGGCAGCTCCCTTCTGGGATGCATTCCCAGCTTTGACACTTACATGGGGATCTGATACCAGTACATTATATAACAGTGTGCTTTTATTGCCATTATATGGCTTTAATTGTCGTAGGCATGGCACAAACATATCCTCTAGAGCGCGCCAGAAACTAGCTCTGGCATTACGGTCTTTATAGCCTAATTTTGCAGTATTAGGCTATAAAGACCGTAATGCCAGAGCTAGTTTCTGGCGCAGTTTCTGGCGCAGAGCTAGTTTCTGGCGCTTGTGTAACTCAACCATGCCGTTTTCAGGGCTCAATCTCAGGATGTCCATTGCCATCAATCTCCCATGTTGTGACTGCCACGCAGTGATGAGAGACTGATGGCAATGGACATCCTGAGATTGAGCCCTTAAAACGGCATGGCAGAGTTACACAACATCAGCAGAACACTTGACAGAACAAGAGACATGGCAAACGAAAATGAAGAGAATAACTTCAGACGTACACTGCAGTTAGTCATACAACAGCTGTGACATGTATTGGCAATGTCAGTCAGGCAATGGTGCATCCCACAACATGCATGCATCTCCTGCTACAAATGGCATGCTGCAGCTGGACATTCTGACTTGTCTGGTAAGCACGACGGTGCGTTGCAACAGCAGCCTCAGAAAACACCTCTCCTGCCCAGATGGGGAGGGTTTAAGCTGGCTCTGAACAGCAGCTGCTGCAATAGTCCTTAGCAACAGGGCCATGCTCTTGACCTTGCTCACTTTGCTAGTGGTCCTCTTGCCACTCAGTACAGACTGCAACACACCTGAACTTGTCAGACGACAGTCAAAAGGGCTGAAGCAACAGACACAGCCAGTACATACACTTGTCAAATTGTCGCAGAACGACACTCACAAGGACAAGGCTACAGCAAATTACCAATTGCGTGAAAACCATTTGGGACGCAGGTTTGTGAGGTTGTGAGCAAATGCCTACCTGGAACGAGTGAAGGCCAGCGAGTGCTGTGCCGCCTTGATTGTTGGCATCTCCAAAAGCCAGCATCCAGGCAGGAACAGCCTTCAGGAGCTGGGCAAGGCTCTGGGCGATCTGAAGCTGAGTGATACATGGCTCACCAACAGCCTTCTTCAGCACAGCCGGGACAGCGGCAAGGTAGCCATCATCCCAGTTGACTGCAAAACAGAAAATATAACCTTTACAAGACTTACATTTGGAAGAATCATGGCAGCGTCTCACCACAATCAGTCAAACAATTTACATGACCTGCCTTTAAGACTTGTCAAAGGAGATCAATAGACAACACCTGGAAGATCAACATGCACTAAGAGCAAAGTTGGCAGGCGCCAAGCACATGTGAGCAGTAAAATACCTGCTGTCTCAACTGCAGCTGGCTTGTGATCAAGCTGTTTGTAGAGGAGAAGAGTGATGGTACCTATTCTTTTATCGATATGGTTGGCCGTTATGCTGCTGGCTTTGGTGTTGAAGGCAAGTGCAGCATCCACCTGCCTGTTGTTGTTGCTACTGCTGCTGCTGCTGCTGCTGTTGCTGTTGGTAGTCAAGAATTTGTCTGTGCCAGCAAGGGAAAGGGCAAAAAGGGGACGGTGCAGCCAAAATCAACTAACTGGCTTACAAATTTAGCTGATGCTGGCTGCTGCATCCCCTTCATGCCCTTTCCCTTGCTGGCACTCTAAGCATCATTAGTGGGAACGGTGGGCTTTTCGCTTGCCTTCTGCCTCTTGTCACCCACGTCCTGCCTATGGGTATTTGAGTAACCATCACGGCAGCCCACAGCCCCAGCCCAAAGTGGCAGCTTGTACGATAGGATGTCAAGTGTCAGTAACAGTTGCGTCATGCCTGTTACCGATACTTGACATCCCATCATACAAGCTGCCACATTGGGCTGGAAGGCTCGCAAGCGTTCTACAAACAGAAAATATTGTGTGATCCACAAGACAAAATCTGTTCAACTTGTTCTCAAGCTCGCTGATGACCCACACTGAATTGGGACAAGTACTGCTCCATGAAAACGTCCACAGTCAAAGAAGGTGCCTTATCTGCAGCTGTCACCAAAGCCACAGATGGAATGTATATTGCAGGATCTAGCCTCTACAGTGCTCGGGAGAGTGCTGATGGCAACGCTGGCCTGTGTTCACTTTAAGTCTGACAAATGCTAAAACAAGACGGACCACATCGATAGCACTGACGACACAAGTCTTCTTTTGCTGTTGCTGCTTTTAGCATCAGCAACACTTGAAGACTAACACCATAGCTTTGGTGGCCTGCATAAATAATAGTCCCTCAAGAAGCGCTTGAGAAAGTTGGCTCTCTCACGTCCTGCTCGCAGGCAAGCTGAGACGCCCCGTTCACGCCTTTCACGAACCAATAAAGGGAAAACCCTAAACCATGATCAGGCCTATTTTGTCTGCTTAAGCAAAAGCTTTTGTCTGTCTTCTGCCTCTCTAGAATTCTCCTAGATGCAAGCATCTTGTGAAATGTCACATTAGAGTGCTCAGGCAATTTGAACATGCTTGGCTTGCAGGTCCATGCTCTGTATCAATCTGTGCTAAAGCACAAGATGTAGCTACACTAACACTATAGTGTGATAGTGTGACCCAATTGTCGTATGAATGTAGGCAGTGCGGTACCATTGTATCCATAGGACTAATCCTGCAGGTGCGCTTCCTTTAATGCTTCAGGCTGTGCTTCCTTTTGCAGCTTTTCTTCGATGAATTCATATCTTGTATTAGGGCACCTTTGCAGAGTGATCTTTGTGCGTCCATGGCGATTGGTTGCCCCAGCATGCACAAGGACATATCTTTATTCCAGATATGACCTGTACAGGTGCTACACTTAAACATGTTCCTCTTGTGTGATTCTAGAGTTGACGGCATATTCCACAGCACAATACTGTGTGGCTTACCCCTTAATGCCTGTTCTTTGTCCCATAGCCAAAAGTATCACAAGCTTGGCTTGACTGGCCTGACTTGTGCTTGTCATGCAAACCTTTGCTCTCTGATTTCTGCTGGCCCTTCTGCTCACTAGACCTGCATGATTTGTTGCAACCAAAACGTGTCCCAGTGTGTGTGTAGTCCTTAGGAGGATAGGTCATTGTCAAAGTGCCTGCCCCTGAGAAGCCAAGTATTATACTGGGCTGCGCAGGGGCACTCATCTGCTGCACCACTTGTAGTGTGAGGCTTTGCATGCCTGCTTGTGCTTGCATTGCAGCTGCAAAGTCAAAAAGCAATTGCTGGTTTATGCCATATCCATCCACAGCAAAAGCTGCTGCGGCACTTTGTGAGAACAAACACATGTACTGCAATCAGCTCACATTCCCAGTTTTGACACTAAAGCTTACACCTGGATCAGACTGATGTTGGCACATTATATAATATTGTGCTCACATTCCCAGTTTTGACACTAAAGCTTACACCTGGATCAGACTGATGTTGGCACATTATAGAATATTGTGCTTTTATTGCCAATATATGGCTTTAATCTGTCAGGTACATGTTCCAGCATAGTGCCTAACATACAACAATTGGCATCCAGATGATACCTAGTGGAACTAAACATGTACTATCAGTCTACAAAGACTTTAATTCTACAGCTAACTTTCGGTGCAGAAGGCTGAGTTGCCACTCAGGCACCACATGTAACTCTGCCATGCCCTCTTCAGGGCTCAACCGCAAAATGTCCTTCGCCATCAATCTTGCATCACTGTGTGGCAATCAGAACATCAGCAGGACCCTTGGCAAAACAAGAGACATGGCAAACAAACATGAACAAAATCAGTACAGCTGTGCACATCAGCTGTTGAATGCACCAGCAATGTTGTTCAGCCATTGCTGCACCCTGCAAAGTGCATGCATGCCCCGCTACAAATGGCATGCTGAACCCGAGGATTTAGTTCTGTCTAATGAGCACAACAGTGCATTGCGAGAGCAGCCTCAGAACATACCTTTTTTGACCGGATAGGGAGGGTTTAACCAGACCCTGAACATCAGCCGCTACAACAGTCCTTAGCAACAGGGCCATACTCTTGACCTTGCTCACATCACGCAGGACTGTCTGCAACTCGCTGGTGGTCCTCTTGCCACTCAGTGCAGACTGCAACAGACATGTACTTGTCAGACAACAATGAAAAGGGCTAAAGCAACAGACCAAGCCGGTACACACACTTGTCAAGTTGTCGCAGAAACATGCTCACAAGGACAAGGCTACAACAGACTGTCAATTGCATGAGAACCATTTGGGACGCAGGTTGATGAGATTATGAGCAAATGCCTACCTGGAACGAGTGAAGGCCAGCCAGTGCTGTGCAGCCCTGGTTGTTGGCATCTCCAAATGTCAACATCCAGGCAGGCACAGCTTTCAGGAGCTGGGCAAGGCTCTGGGCAACCTGAAGCTGAGCGATACATGGCTCACCAACAGCCTTCTTCAGCAGAGCCCTGACAGCGGCAAGGTAGCCATCATCCCAGTTGACTGCAAAACAGAAACTAGAGTCAGTGCTATCTTTACAGCAGTTGCATTTTTAGGCGTGCAAAAAATATGGCAGCTTCTCACCACAATCAGTTGGTCAACTCACATTTCCTGTCTTTAAAACTCGTCAGGGGAGATCAGACAATACTTGAAAGATCAACATCACTAAGAGCAAAATTGGCGGGCGCCAAGCACATGTATGCAGTGAAATACCTGCTGTCTCAACCGCAGCTGGCTTGTGATCTGCTTTGTTGTTGCCGGCGGCCTTGTTTGTAGAAGAATTCTTGACGTCTTGCTTGGTGATGTTGCTGTGCCTCCCGCCAGCCTTGCTGTTGGAAGGGTCATTGTTGGTACCTTTTCTTTCATCGATGTGGTTGCCTTTGATGGTGCTGGCTTGGCTGTTGAAGGCAGGTGCAGCCTCCGCCTGCCTGTTGTTGTTGCTGCTGCTGCTGCTGTTGGTAGCCGTTGGTCTAGTGCTTGCCTTTTTGGCGTTCAGCTTTTTGCCCTTGCCTTTGCTGGCGCTTTGAGCATTGTTGGTGGGGGCAGAGGTTTTGGTGCTTGCCTTCTGCCCATTGCTGCCCTCTTGTCTATTGGCGTTTGAGTCACGCCTGTCATTCACACTTGACTGCCCATCGTCGCCTACAGGCTGCCGCTTTGGACTGGAGATGCCGTCTGCCTTGATGGTTTCCAGAGGCTTGCTGCTATCATCATTCGGCTGAACCACAGCAGAACCATTGGCACTTCCAGTAGTCTTCTCAGGCAGATGCTGCAGCTCATTTGCATGCTTCTGGCGCTCGCTTTTGGAGACTGCGATATTCACCTATACAGACATGTCTGCCTGTCAGCTTACGCCAAAAACAGACACTCAGCTAAAGACTTTTTGGTGATAGACTTTGGGCTATGCACACATAGCTTGACTCTGTAATGTGCTCACACAGAGACAGACATGCAGAGAAGGGGAGTATGAGAAGGAATACGGCCAAGACAGGTATGCAGGATTGACAACAGGCGTGCAGGATTGACAACAGGCGTGCAGCATTGACAATAGTATGCGAGATTGACAACAGGCGTGCAGGATTGACAACATGTATGCAGGCCTGACAACAGGGAGAACTTCACTCACCTGCTGGTGCTTTGGCTGAGAAGTAGCCAAGGTAGCATCATCCACCATGTTGGCAGTGTTGGTGTGGGGGCTCATGCGCTTGGAGTACAGCACATAGCAGCCCTGAAAAGCACAGTCTCACGTTAGATCTCACAAAGAACAACCACTGAGCAGCAAAACATCCTCCTACAAGCTCTGAAGACATTCATCCTAACATAAGGCATGTGCAAGCTCTCTGAGGTACCATGCCACAAGTGGTCAAAACACAAGGTTGCCTGCTGTAAAAAAAGCCTGATGGATTAGGCAGTGATTGTGCTCACTTTGTGCAATATGGGCATAAGATTTTTGAGAAAACACAAGGAGAGCCTTTGGTTGGAGCACATGATCCTGCAAGTTGGCTCACATGTATGTACAGCTTGTCTGGATGCAACAGGCCTGTGGAGAAGCATGCAGGGTGCAACATCAGGCACAAACTGAAAGGAGGGTGCCATACCTCAACAACCAACGCAGTGATGGTAGCAACCATCAAGGAAGCAGGCAGGAGCTCCCACAATCTGCTCTCTAGAGCAAGAAGAAACTCTGCCTCAGCACTCTGTACAAGGACCCTCTTCCTCATACTGTTTGCCAAATCCACAGAAGCCAGTGAGATCACAATATAGCAGGTTGTTTTGAGCAAGACATCGGCAGCCTGCATTCACAACATTGCAATGCGTGGGGTGTATGAAGCTAGTTGTTGCCGAAAGAGCAAAGCGTCGACAATCACATACCTCCACCAGGTTGCCAGCAGCTGTCCTGATCTGCTGTCCCATGTTGCTGGTACTTGAGGATGACTGCAAGCGCAGGCCCAGTCAGCAGAGACATGGCAGCATGGAAATACACTCCAAAGCATGCTGACTCCACAAATATGTAGTACAGCTTGTTTGAGTGTTACAAGTGTAGCAGCTCACGGAGAGAGGTGGGGGATCAGCACATTGGAAACCAAGCGTCAGTGCTGAGAAAATGCCATACCTCTTCAAGCACAACGCACAACCCAGCAAAGCTCAAGGTGACAAACAACGCCTGCACCTCTGTTGAAACAGACCACATTTGGCTGCAAACTTCTTTGCACAGATGCCAGAACAAAGGGGAAGTTGCCACAGCATGAATGCAGGCTGCAAAAAGGAGTCCTGCACCACTGTACATCACCAGCTTGACACCAAGAATCAATGCCTGCACACAACAACAGCCAAGGTGAGGTTAACAAGAAATAAACTTTGCAAGATAGCAGCCGCATTGCTGTGAATGTTTGTGTTGCATGACCTGACACACAACACCATCGCCTAGAGATGCATGCATCTATTTGTAAGAATACACTGTGTTGTCCAGTGCAGAACAGACCGCTACAACAAATCAGGACTGACAGCAGGGAAAAGTACACTCACTTGCTTGTGCTCTGGCTGAGAGAATGTAGCCCTCGTAGCATTGGCCATCATGCCGGCGACAGTGGTATCAGGGCTCATGCACTTGAAGGTGAGCACAAAGCAGCCCTGAAAAGCAAGCTCATCTGTTAGATGTCACAATGAGCTTGTTGAGCAGCAAGGACAACCTCTTGCACGCTATGAAGAAGGACATTCACCCTGACACAAGGCATGTGCAAGCTCTATGAGATACCATGCCACAACTGGTGAGCCTGCAGCATTGACATCTAATGTGCACCAACAGGAGCCCAGTGAAAGAGGGTGCCATACCTCAATCAGCAATGCAGAGCTGACGGCAATCATCAAGATGAAAGGAAAGAGTTCCAACATCCTGTTTCCAAAGTCACAAGGTCAAAGCCCGCCTGAGCACTCTGTGCAAGGAGGTTTTTCCTCACACCATTTGCTGTAACAGAGAAAAGCATTGGCAGTAGGGTGTAGCTGACCAACTTCACAAAAACAATGGCAGCCTGCATTTGCAACATTGCAATGAGTGTATGAAGCTACTTGTTGTTGCCTGCAGAGCAAAGCATAGACAATCACACACCTCCACCAGGCTGGCAGCTATTGTCCGGACCTGTTGTCCCATGCTGCTAGTCGCTGAGCTTGACTGCAATTGCAAGCCCAGTCAGTACAGACGTGTTGGCATAGGACAAATACTCCAAAGCATGCTGACTCCACATACATGCAGTACAGCTTGTGTCACTGGTCCATGTATGAACAAGCTTGTGGTAAGGGCTGGGACAGCAGCCCTTTGGAAGCCAAGCGTCAGAGCTTCAGGAATGTCATACCTCTTCGAGCAAGACACAAAACCCAGCGAAGGTCAGGGTCACCAAGAGAGCCTGCACCTCTATTGGCACAGGACCCATCTGACTGCAATCGTTGCAAATCCTCCAGAACATAGGTGATGTAGCCACAGCATGAATACAGGCTGCAAAAGCAAGTCCTGCTCCATTGTACAGCACCAGCTTTACTCCTGCAAGCAATGCCTGCACACAACAACAGTCAGAATGAGGTTGGCAAGAGGCAAATTTGTTGCAAAGTGTAGCAGCCACATTGCTGGTGATGTTTTGCCTATCTTGTTGCGTCACCTGATGCACAGCATCTGTGCCTGAGGATTTGTGCTTGTGAGAAGGCCCGCAAGCGTTCTGCATACAGGAAACATTGTGTGATCCCAAGACAGAACTGTTCAACAGCAAGTGTGCCGCAGAAATCATGCTCAAGCTCACTGATGACCCGCACTGCATTGCGACAAGGATTGCTGGTGGAATATGTCCATAGTCAAAGAAGGTGCTATACCTCAGCCAATGCAGCGACAACTGCAGCTGTCACCATGACCACAGATGAGATCTGCCCAATGATCTGCCTCAATGCCAAATCTGGCAGTGTTGCCAGTACAGTGCTCTTCAATGCGCTCAGGGCTGCCCCTAAAGTCGCTGAACCCATCAGGCCATACATCATGACCACCAGAAGTATGTACACGCTGAGAAATGGCCACCATGTCAGGCACGATGCAACCTGCAGACAACGGGACTTCACTAGCTAAAAGGGCAAAAGCACAGAAGCGATTAGAGTTCTAGCTTTGTTGTCGAACTTTACCCAATAAGGTAGCCTTGCTGCACCCTGCTTTGATGAGGTGTTCTCTCGCAAACCCTGCAGCACCCAAGTAATTACTTATAAGGTCAACATCAGCTCCAACCCTGACCGGCGTTGTATTCGTGACTGTTTTGACTTCGAATTTGGCAAAAATGCTAGATCAAGACGGGCCGCATCGATAGCAGCAACACTTACACTTACGGTAGTCTTCTTGCGCTGCTGTTGTTTCTTGTTAACGGACCTTCTCTTCCCTTCTTTGTTTGCCTGCATAGACAGAACTTTCTCAAGAAGCCCTTCGGACAAGAGTGGATTTGTCACGTCCCGCTCAAAGAAACGTACAGCAAAGTTGTGACGTTCAATTTTGGGCCATACCCTGCGTTTGTTTCCCATCAAGAATTCGACCAACAGATTGGCCTGTTCAGCCCAGTTATGTTTTAGCACAGAGCTGTTAGGCCATGCAAGCTGCTGTTGAATCAAGCAAACAATTGCTTGTACATTTGGTGACAGTCACCTATCTGAGACAGAGAGCAACAGTCAACAGTGATAGTGATGTGGCCCAGCACGCCGAAATGAGGATCGCTGAGGAATCTCGCCCGCCACAATCCCCAAATGCTTGACTGTGAAGAAGGTGAATAGACGCAGACGCCACTGTCCCCCCTTCTTCTCAGGGTCTGAGTGACCAAGGCAAGATTTGACTCGAGGCAACAGCTTACTTCCGTTTGCCACCAATTGGCAAACACCAGCGTTGTGTACAGGATGCATATGTGCATGTGCACCTGGGTCAATGCTGACTCAACAATAAAGTGACTCAACAATAAAGTTGGCAACAATAGAGAAGTCAAAGTATCAGGCAATAGTACAATCTTGTTTTCCTGACACACATGTGCAGCATATGAGAGTGTATTTGTTGGCTTGTTTGCTGCAAAAGTATGTCAATGACAAAAAACCGTCCCGTGTCAACATCAGAGTATGCTGCGCAAAATACAAACGTCCAGGTGCCTGTGCTGCTGGCAATATTGCCATTAATGCCTCTGCTGAGTCAGAAATACCATCATACAAAGAATGTGACGCATTTATTGAGGTAGCTGCAGCATCTCAGAAGACACAGCATTTGCCCACATGCAGTTGCGTCACCAACTGCCACTGGCCATGGGCCATGGCCATATTGATCAATCGACACAACCAATGCTGCCCATGATCTGGCATTTACTTACAACTCTTCACAGTCTCTTCTCCACAGGTGGTGATCGTGTAATGCATTGCATTGCAGACTGTCTCTCATCGATTCTTGCGCTTGTCCTTGCTCTGCAGGGGCGGGCGCGTCGCAAAGGTTTGTATGGGCCTGCCACCGGCAGCGTGCCCAAGGGGCTGTACTGCTGTCAGTGTGGGGTTGGAGCCAGGCTTTGGATTATGGATTGGGAAGCCTAAATACCTCTTCACTGGCGTCTGTTTGAGAACTGCAGGCATTCTCATCTTGTTTGAGCAGAAATTGTTGCTGGAAAATGACAATGCAGACAGGTGCAGTCAATGAAGACAGCAAAGTTGACACACGTGTCTTGCTCAAGCCGTGACACAGCAAGTTCTGCAGCTGCACACTTATGTCAGCTGGGATAATACCATGAATGCTTACAAGAGTATAGTATTTAACAGAACAACTATCTGCTCGCTTGTGTCAGCTGGCATGGTACCAAAAAGAGTGCAACACCGCAGCACAAGGGATTGCACGGGAGGAGCAAGAGAAGAGCTTACCCATTGACTGGATGAAAGACCAGGTGTTGGATGTCACCCAGTAGATGAAGACACTCTGCATTGTCACAGAATGGTTGTGATTATTGAGACCATGCATTGTGCAGATGTGTTCAGTTTGGCAACAGGTAAACACGCCAGGTGCAGCAACACACATTTGATTATGCCTCTGGGAACATAGCATATATCATTGACCTGCAACCCATTGTCGAGATGTACAACAAGCAGATGCAGCTGAACAAAGAGGCAGTCTACAACATTCACACAGTGGATCAACTCTGGAGCACATGGCCTGGCTCTGTCATTCCACTGGATTGAAAAAGCGCAATGATCGCATCAACAGGGCACTGAGACCTTACCGCAGGCAGGTCTTTGGCAAAGGGAACCATGACAGCAGTGAGTATGCGCATGGCCCACTTGAAGCGCTGTATGACGTGGGGGGGCTGCCCTTGCATGCCATCTGCACCCCCCAGCTCAGCAGACAGCAGAAACACTCCAAAGGCCATGAAAGGCAAGACCATGGTGGTGTCAGATACTGTCAAGTCTGTGAACCAAGCTGTGCCGCCCTCCATCAGTGAGGGGATCTGCAAAACAAGATGAGTCTCTCAACTCAGAAGATCTGATGCTGTTTGACATGACATGTGCACGTTATAAGGCAGTCAAAACAACTGGCTGTGCATGACATGCCAGCAAGCACAGCAAAGCCTGCTACTTCTGCGCAAAGGTTGCTTGCAAGCTAGCCTTGTGCTTACTACTGGAAGCTGGCAAGCTGTCATGCTGGCTGCACTTTGCACAAATGAGATGGCCAATCAACAGCGCAGACACAATACAATGGACAGCAATTTGAGCTTGAGACACAGTACTGCAATCAGAAATGAAGGCATGAGTGACCACCTTGGCACGTGCTAAGCTTTGCAAACTTGAGAAGAAGCCAATAAAAACCGGTGCCTGGATGAGAATGGGCAAGACGCTCTTCACTGGATGACAATTGTTTCTTTTCCAAATTCCTGCCAGCTTCCTTTGGTACTCCTCCATTGCCTTTGGGTTCTTGTTCTGAACACATGGGGCTTGGTTCAGGCGCATGTATGTGGCATTGCTTTGCGGTCATGGAACCAGGCTGGCTATGCATGGTGATCATGGTACCAAAAGTGTCATAGCTGCACTTCGACATGATGGCAGCTTTTGGTTCTGCAGTTCAGATGCATTGTAGGTTGCCTGAAGCATGTGTAGGCATGAGCAAAATACCTCTTGCTCTTGCCGCAACTGGGCTGCTAGTCTTTCCACTTCAGGCTTTGCTTTCTGCATGGCATTCAAGGATCAAGTTGCCCCTTGTCATGCATCATGCTCACATCTTGAGCTTTGTACAAGCAGGCAAAGAACATCAGCAGAAGGACTCACTGTCATGTTGTATGTATTCCTGACAGACTGCAGGTGAAAAGGAATCGTCATAATTCGGAAGAACAGTGTGGACATTGCTATGGTTTCCCACCTGCATACCAAGGCAATGAGTGACATGCATAAATCAGCTGAA